>JACCDT011673194.1_pt1 | contig 30347 bp, 43 predicted proteins | sample 7446291 | NCBI WGS metagenome assembly JACCDT01 (sample SAMN15323446, study PRJNA562643) | freshwater metagenome | isolation source: river surface water | place: USA:Blue River Watershed | collected 2017-08-17
ATGCGTTTTGGTGAGCGTTTTTTACAATCACTGACTGTCTTTAATCAGTCTTGATTAAACGGGAAGGAAGAGTCGCCATCGTCGGACGCGCAGGGTTTTCAAACAGGCGGTTCGGCAGCGCGTCGAGAAATTGCACCAGCTCCGATGCCTGCTCGCGCGACAGCAGTACTCGCTTGCCGCCAGCTTCGATATGCAGCTCGCCGCTGGTGAATACCCCGACTTTAAGCACACGGTTGACAGCGTCGGCTTCGGTCACTTTGCGAGCGCGCGCAGACTGACCAAACGTCGGGTCGCCCAGCCGATCGCGCCCGGCCGCACTCAGCAAGTAGGTAAACGGCTTGATGCCGACCTGGTTGACCAACCCTTCATCGGCCAGCTCGCGAACCACCTTGTGGATGTTTTGCTCGACGGTGTCGAGTTTGGTCGCGATGTCTGCCGTCTTCATGGCCACGCTCGCCTCGCTCAACGCCTGCAAGATCTGATCGCGTCGGTTCATTCCCCGCTCCCCTTCATGTTGTCGAAACTTCGTACACCAGACCACTCTGGATTCGCCGATGCACCTCCGTCATGGCCGACCTCAGCTGCGCACGAGTTACAGCAGCCACCTGCTGATCGTGCAGGTGCAGTGCCGAGCGGATCGCTTGCAACGCCTCTCCGTCAAACCGCCATGCACCTTTGTGCGCAGCGCGGACCTTCGCCCGGAATGCGCCATCGAGCGCTGCAATAAATTGCGGTTCGTGCTCGGCGCCGACTCTCTGCTCGGCCAGCACCAAGGCGATGTTCAATGCGCAGGTGACAACCGACCACTCCTCCTCGCCGCTGTCGCCGCGCACCATCGCATCCAAGGCGAGCCAATAAGCCGCAGCCAGATCGGTCAGCTGCACATCGGTCAGCGGCTGGCTATCTTCTGCGCGCAGCATCGCTTTCACCATTGCGGCCATGCCGCCTCCTGCGCCCGGTGCGCGCGGACGATACCGCTTTCCGCGCGTAGTGCGAGAGCGGGGCATTTCAGGCCAGCACCGATTCGCGTTCAAGCGCAGCCATAGGCAATCGCCAGACCGTGCCGGGCAGCGCGTAGTCGGGCTGCACGATGCAGTCGCGCAGACGCGGACTCGGCGGCAGGATCTCGATCACGCGGCCGGCGACGATGCCTTCGTAAGGATCGGTAAAGCGCACGCGGTCGCCGGGAAGCAAAGTCGGGCTGGTCATCGGTTGTTTCTCGTAGTCGTTGGCTTGAAGTCGTTTGGCGTCGTGTGCTTGGCGTCGCTGCATGTGGCGGCGCGCGACGTTCTGCAAGATCAGTGACAGCGGCCGCGAGGCCATCATCTGCTCGATCGACAGCGGCGTGCGCAGGATGCGGTGCGCCACCTCGACGGCGGCGAGGTCCGGTTCAATGCGCGGCAGCATGCGGTACCTCGTCCACCGGCCAGTTCGCGACAATCGCTTGCACTGTCGGCAGCAGGCGCTGCTGCACGCAGGGCAAGCATTGGCAGTCGCCGACCAGGTACAGCGAGTGCGGCCCGATCATCGGCGACAGGCCGCGCGCGGCAATGTAGTCGTGTCCCTTGAGGCCTGCATACGGGTCTGGCAGCGTGCAGCGCACGCGAACCGTCAGGATCAGATCATCCATTCGATCACCCCCGGCACGATCAGCACGCCCGCCCACAGCAGCAGCATCGTTGCGCCCTGGTGGTGGGCGATCCAGTCATCGTCGGCCGTCAGGAAGGCGGCCAGCCGCCCTTGCGCACGTGTGGGCGCATCGGCCGCCCTGGCACGGTTCATCGGTATATTGGCTGTACTGATCATGGGCATGGTCAGACTTTCAAAAAGGAGAACAACATGGCTGAATCGAACGGAACACGTGCACACAACCAAGCGATTGACGCTTCCACGGATTACCTGAGGAACGCCGTGCGAGTGATCGACGAAGTGTTCGGAAAGGGGCATGCAAAGGCCCATCCCGAACTGGTAATCGCCTTCATGCAGACGTGCGCGACGGAGTATCCGCACCTGCTCTGATGAAAAAGGCGGCGGCGGGACCGCATTTCCCATCGGTTTCTCGCATGCTCCGACAGTAGTTGCGGTATTCGCCTGTCACGAGATCCAAGCTCTCGGCGACAGGCGCGGCGCATTCGTAAAACTTGCCGCGCGGGCCGAGGAAATACGCACAGTCTCTGCAGAACTTCGGCTCGGTGGTGGATTGGGTCATTGCAGTCTCCTGATGGTTGAGTTCTCGACGCGCCTACTTGCCGTCCGCTGGATCAAGCCTCTTCAGCGCCCGCGCCGGGTGACAGCCCGGTCCTGCCTCCCTCGCATCCGGTACGTCTCGTGCTGGCGAGGTGTTTACGATTTAGAGTAGCACCATGCTACATGCAATGCAAGCACTAAGCTACATTTAAAGTAGCTTGGAGATATGCTTTGCTAAAAAGCTATCCCTAATGCGGTACGGGAATTTTTTCGGGGGCTAGCGGGCTGCCGTGCGGCAGAAGTTGCCAAAAAAAATATGGGTGTCACCCCGTCAGGGGGAATTTTTCGGATGGGCGCGGGCCAGCAGCGACGGGGTGCAGCAGTATTCCCGCTTTGCGTTGTTAACGTGATGCGGTAATATGGGGCATGCCGATTCATTCTTTCAGATGCGATGACACGAAGGCGCTGTACGACGGAAAACGTGTTGCCCGATGGGTCAACATTGAGCGCGTCGCTTTGCGAAAGCTGACGCAACTCGCGGTTTCCTCGCGACTGGAAGATCTGCGCGTGCCTCCGGGCAATCGGCTCGAAGCTCTGTTCGGTGACCGTGCCGGGCAGCACAGCATTCGGATAAACGACCAGTGGCGGGTATGTTTTGTCTGGGCCGATGATGGCCCGCACGAGGTCGAAATCGTCGACTACCACTAAGGAGCAAGGCAATGATGGACATTACTCCCGTCTCCCCGGGCGAAATGCTGCAGGAGGAGTTCCTTACGCCGCTGGGCCTGACGCCATATCGGCTGGGGAAGGACATTGAAGTGCCCGCCACGCGCATCTACGAAATCCTGGCCGGGCGCCGGGCGATTACCGCAGAAACCGATCTGTTGCTATGCCGTTACTTCGGCCTGAGCGATGGATGGTGGCTGGCCGTGCAGGCCCACCACGATACGCACATCGCCCGGCAGTCACTGGGCGAGCAGCTGAACCGGATCAAGCGTTGCCCGCTGGTGGCGGCCTGAGAGCCAAGCGGTCGTGAAAAGCCGCCCTGCAGCTGTTGGGAAAGGGAAGGTAGCAGCAGGGTGGGGATAAGCCAGCGCAGCGGGGTGAGTAGTGGGGGCCGTATGTTGCCCGCTACCCGGTGCAGCAGCGGCGATTGGTCAGAATAATGCAAGTAAAAATATAAAAACACTTGCATTTAGTTTTTCAGCAAGATAAATTACGCCTGTTATTGATTGGTATCAGCAGGTGCCTATGAACGAAAAAAACAGCGCAGGCAAAGCCAAAGGCGGGGCTGCCAGAGCCCAAGCGCTAACGCCTGAACGGCGCAAAGAGATCGCGCAGCGCGCGGCTGCGGCGAAGAAGGAACTGGCAGGATTGCCTCGAGCCACGCACGGCTCCGAAGACCATCCGCTGGTCATCAACGACGTGAAAATTCCGTGCTACGTGCTCGAAGATGGGCGTCGTATTCTTACCCGTCAGGGGCTGCAAGTAGGCATTGGCATGTCGGCCAGCGGCGCAATTAAGGCAGGTGAGCATCGCCTTGCACTATTCGCGTCAGGTCTCGCGGAGCGGGCTGGCGTTGACGACGGCGATTTGGCGAATCAATGCAGCGAGCTGGCAGTTCGGCTTGCAAACCCGATTCGATTTCGGGCGCCTACGGCAAGCCAAGCATGGATCGGTTACGAGGCCACCATCCTAGCGGATCTGTGCGATGCGATTCTGGCCAGTCGAGCCGGCGGTTTCCTGACCCATCAACAGGAACACATTGCGCAGCAGGCAGAGATCTTGGTGCGCGGCTTCGCGCGCGTCGGTATTGTGGCGCTGGTCGATGAGGTGACCGGTTACCAGAAAGACCGGGCCAAGGATGCGCTGACGAAAATCTTGGAAGCATGGGTGGCGAAGGAGCTGCAGCCGTATGTGAAAACCTTTCCCTCAGATTTCTATGAGCAGCTTTTCCGTTTGAAGGACCTAAATTACCCGCCAGAAAGGCAGAATTACCGTCCGCAGTATTTTGGTCTGCTGACTAATGACATTGTCTACGAGCGATTGGCACCGGGGCTGTTAGAAGAGCTGAAAAAGCAGGCGCAAAAAGATGCAAAAAAAGTGCACCTGCATCGCCGCTTGACCGAGGAGGTTGGTCATCCTCGTTTGAAAGAACATCTTGCGTCAGTGGTCACGATGATGAAACTGTCGACCAACTACCAAGATTTCCTTGAAAAACTCAACCGTATTCATCCCAGGTTCGGCCAGACATATGCGCTGGCCCTGGAAAGTGGAGATCGTTGAGGCAGCGCCGCGCCCGCGCGGCTCGCGGGATTTTTTAGTAGGAGTGCTCTATGGCAACAAGAAAAATCGGACGTGATGCCGGGACCGGTCAGTTCAAGTCCATCAAGGATGCACAGAGGGATAAGAAAGGTTCGATCGTCGAAACCATTAAACCCACCAAACCGAAACCTGATCCGGATCCAAAGCCAAAGAAGTAAAACAGTTGGCGAGCTTGGTGCTGCAGTCCAGCAGCCCGTAGACAAAAGAAGTCTGCGGGGTGCGATCAGGGCTGGGGGCTTGTCTTCGGCATGTCAAACAGATGGCATAGCCAGCGCTCGTGCCACGTCAAGGCGTTCGACGGCTGGTACTTGCCCTGCGAACGATCCAGTTCGTTCTGGCACAAGCGCACCAATGCCGACAATGCCGGCGGCTCTTCGGCATCAAGCGCGATCAGCTGCGACTCTAATGCATCGAGTTGCTCGGCCGTCATCGGCCCGGCCGCGGCCATCGCTGCGTCCAGCTGGATGAATTTTTGCGCCAGCAGGGCGTGCGCGCGCGCCTTGTCGGACCACCCCATCACGAGTTTCAACATCGAGGCTGACACCACGACCAGGCCGACCAGCACTGCTCCGCCTTCTTCGGTCATGAAGCGGCTGAAGGCGGCCGAGCCGGCAATCAGCGTCACCGCAGTTGACCACTTGTCGCACAGCGAAAAAAACCGTTCACGCTTGCGATGGTAGAGCGCACTCAGCCGACTGCGGTAGGTCAGCGCGAAATGACGTGCCCAGCTTTCTTCGGTCCATTGATCCATGCTTACCTCTTCGGTCGTGGCGGGGGCGGCGGCAACTCCTGCAGTGGCATGATTTTATCGCCCTTTTCGATGCGCCCGATCGGGCTGTGGCGCTTGTATTCATTGACCGGCTGCCGGGGCTTGGCCGGCTTTGTGGCCGGCAGTGGCGGCCGCTTCTTGTCATCGATCGGCATGGGCGATGTCGTAAAAAGGAGGGATGGGCCGCATTGACCGGGTGCTGACACGCGCCGACGAGTTGGCTGCGGTGAGGTTGACCGCGCAATGCTCAGAGTGTTTCTCCGAAGCATGAGCATAACCCGCCCGCCGAAATTGGCAAGACGGTCGGCGCGAAGCAGACGTCTTTTCTGCGCCGAGAATTGCGCCTATACTGTATATCCATACAGCAATTGCCCACCGTTCCCCGCTAGGCGTGCCGCCTGAACCACGGATGGGCTTGACCGGGGAGGATGCGTGCTGAGCGAAGACGAGATGAGGCTGATTACTTGCTTTCGGCGCCTTACGCCGCGTAGTCAAGAAATCGTGTGGCACTCAGTCGTACACACCCTGCCAACGCGAAGGGACAAGTCACCTCTGCTGACGGTCATCCCTGGAGGGGGTGCTCGTACTAACGGCGGCTTGCAGAACGCCCAAAATATGATCCCGCCCGTCTCTGTCAGCTTGCGAGTACAGAGTGATGAGTCGGATCAGCTCCGCCGGCATGATGTAGCCCTGCGGTAGGAAATCCTGAAATTCTTTTTCATGATCCATCCATCCGCGCTCAAGCCTCAACTCTTTTTCAATTTTTCGAGCAAGGTCGTCTCCTATATTTTTGGGAGTGCCGGCCGCAGTTTTTACGCCCGAAAGAATTTGATACAGCACCGGGCGGCTCAGCTTCCCGTTGGCTTTCGCAATAAGGTTGCTGAGGCCCTGCGCCTCCTCTACTAAGCGCCGCAAATTTTCCAGCCGGACTTCATCGCACGTCTTCATTCCTAGCATTGTGCTATTTCCCAAGGTAGCGCGGTGCTTGCAATAAAAGTAGCTTGAAGCTACGATAAGTAGCATGAAGCTACTCGAATACATTTCAAAGCAGCGAGGTTTGGCGAATCGGCTTGCCGAAAGCATTGATGTCCCTCCTGTGCTGATCAGCCAGTGGGCCAACCAAAAGCGCTCGGTACCGCTGGATCGCTGCGTGCAGATCGAGCAGGCCACGGAGGGCCAAGTTACCTGCGAAGAGCTCCGCCCGGACAAGGCTTGGTACTGGTCTTACCTGCGCACCACTTGCACGCACATTGGCACCTCACCTGCTGTTGCCGCCGAGGAGCGCACGCCATGAGTCTGCCCCTGAAGGAATTCCGCGGAAAGATCACGGTGGAGGCTGACGCCGTCATCTCGACGCTGGCTGAGCGCGAGGGCCAAGAGAAGCAGGAGATCGTGCGGGACATCCTTCATCGGTGGGCTCTGGAAAAAATCAATGAAGCCAGATTAATCGGCCAATACCTGGAGCGCGAGGGATTGGAGGGGATCCTGAAGGAGCGCCGGGGCGCTCATCGATCACCTTGATCTGCCCCCGAACCTTACCGATCGCACCGCCTACCCGCATCGCCAAAAAACAAGGACCTTTGACATGACCCTGCGTTATTCGGACACCAATCAGCATGACGCGCTGTATCTGATTGCGCGCGCGTATCCGGGCGGCATCGAGGCGCTCGCGCAGCGCATGGGCAAGACCGCTAGCGTCCTCTATAACAAGCTGCGCCCGGGCGTCGTCACCCACTATCCGTCGTTCGAGGAAGTCTCCGAGATCGTCGAGCTGTGCGCGGCCGCCGGTGTCCCGAATGCGACGCTGCCGATCGAGGCTCTGTGCCAGCGGCACAACCTAGTGGCCTTCACCTTCCCGACGCTCAACCACCTGACCGACGACGACCTGACACAGTCGGTGTGCAAGGCGATGCAGGAGCTGGGCGACGTCACGGGCGCCATTGCCGGCGCACTGGCCGACGATGGCCGCATCTCGATGCGCGAGCTCGACGCCATCGAGCGCGAGATCCAGCAGGCGCTGGGCGCCATTGGTGCGTTGCGCGAGCGGGTACGTTCGCGCGTGGACCGTGCGGTCGTAATCGTCGGAGGCGCGAAATGAGCTTTTTCCCGATGCGTATGCCGGCTACGGCACTGGTGCTGAACCGACCCGCAATGTCGCTCCTGGTCGATTTGGCCAGCTTCGAGGAAGAGCTCTGGGTGGCGCTGGTCGCCGACGGCAAGCACGAGTCCGATTCGTTTCCTGTCGTCGGTTATGTGAGGCTGCAAAAACGTCTTACGCAGCACCCGCCGCTAACCACTTATGCAGTAGTGGAAGCGCGTCATGCCAGTGATCCACCGCCCAATCCAGCATCGTTAATGACAATTTTTCAGTGGCCTTTGCTTGCAGATTGCGAACGGCTTGGGAAAGAGGGGAGCGCTCGCTTTGGTTAAGGTACGAGCTGCTTTCGATACGGCGGGCCAGCAGACCAAAATCCATAGAGGGCCCCGCTGCGGCAGTGCCGCCTACCAGGCGCTTGAGCAGATGATCATCGCCGGTGGTTCAGCCACGCGCGCGCAGCTGGCCTCGGCGTTGATGTCGCATTTCCGCTCGGCGTCGCGCTTTGATCAGCTGGTCGTCGAACCCTTGGTCGACAACCGCATGGCGCGCTGGCGGGGCGAAGACGAGCTCGAGATCACGCTGGCCGGCCGCGCGCATGTCGACGCTGAAGTGAAGGCGCCGGTGGCGCCGAAGAAATCGTCCAAGCCGGTGCCGCCGCGCGCGGCCGCCGAATTCAAGCCCCTGCGCCCGGAGCGCTATGCGTTGATGCAGGAGACGCGCCCCGGCGCGCTCGACTACCGCAAGTACCCGTCGCTGATGGGCGGCGAACGCGTGCCGTACCGGGGCAAGGCATGACGACGCTCTCGCAGGTGGTCGACCAGATGCAGCATGCGGGCCTGCCGTTGCCGCCGCCGGGCCATCCGATTTTAGATGGCAAGGTGCACCGGTTCGGGCCGCAGAAAAAGGCGTGGTACGTGCTGCGCGAGATCCCGCTCAAATCCGGCCAATCCGTCATTGGTGGCGCATTCGGTCGCTGGCAGGGCACCGAGAACAATGCGACGAAGGTCGATGTCGACTGGGCGCGCATCTCGCCCGAGGAGCGGGCCGCTGCCGAAGCCAAGCAACGCGAGATCGAAGCGCGCGAGCAGGAAAAGCGCGTGCGCTTGGCACGCTTTGCGGCCAACCGTGCCAAGCAGCAGTGGAACGCCGCCACGGGCCGGCAGGGCGGCGGCGACTTCGACGTGCCGTACCTGAGCCGCAAGGGGATCATCCCCGAGCGTGTGCGCTGGACCGAGGACGGCACGCTCCTGGTGCCGATGGTCCGCTACGGCACCGAGGAAGGCGATTTGCTGGCCGGCCTGCAGAAGATCGCGCCTGACGGCAGCAAGCGCTTTAATCGCGGCATGGAAAAAGCCGGCGTGTCGCTGCGGCTGGGCGACATCGAGGCCAGCACGGCTACGGCAATTGTCTGCGAGGGCTATGCGACCGGCTGCTCGATCCGCATGGCGCTGGAGCGAACGGTGCCGGTGGTCGTCGCTTTCGATGCGGGCAACTTAAAGCCCGTGGCCACCGCGCTGCGAGCGCAGTTCCCGACACTGCGCCTGATCTTCGCGGCTGATGACGACTACCAGCTCGAGCAGCGCTATGCCGCGTGGCTGGCCGACGAGTTTCAGGTCGGTGACGCACCGGCGATCGATGGCAACGAGCACTCGAGGATGCGCGGTGGCGCGGCTTTTGGGGCAAGTGTCGTCGAGCGCTTCGATCCGCCGGCAGGGCAGGGCGCTGTCGTGACGATCACGGCTCGCTGGCAGGATAACGATCAGGGCGCGCCGATGATTGTGGCCGATGCGCGCTGCGGCCGCCTCGTCATGACACGTCGCTTCGAGAATGCCGGAGTGACTAAGGCGCTCGAAGCCTTCCGTCATGTCGGACATGCGCAAGTCTGTGTGCCCGTGTTCGCCGCGCGTCGAGACCGCAAGCTGACAGACTTTAACGACCTGCACGCCGATGAAGGTCTCGAGGCGGTCACGCAGCAGTTGCGGCAGGCGCTTGCGCTCGCCAGTGAGGCCCAGCGTGCCCCGCTGGCACTGGTCAAAACTCCCGCTCCCTCGGCAAAAGAAGGCCAGAGCGATGAGGACGCGCCGGCAGCACCCGGCCGGGGAGCGGGGCGGACGAAAAAGCCGAGGAAGGAATACCCGCCGTCGTTCTGGGACACGGTGTCCTTCCTGCTCGATAACTTCGTGCTGATCTACGGCGACGACACGGTCTGGGATTCATCCAAGCGGATGATCCTGAAGGTCAACCACCTGCGTCTGGCCTACGGTAACGACGCGGTCAAGATGTGGCTGAACAACCCGGATCGCCGCATTGTCGACCGCGACAAGGTGGTCTTCGACCCGACGATGACGGCCGACCCGGCCACCACCGTCAACCTGTTCGACGGTTTCAAGATGACGCCCAAGGCCGGCGCCTGCGACCAGATCATCGAGCTGGTCAAGTTCCTCTGCAATGGCGACGCGCAGGTGCTGGCATGGGTGCTGCGCTGGCTCGCATACCCGCTGCAGCATCCGGGCGCGAAGATGAAGACCTCGATCATCGTCCATGGTGACGAAGGCTCGGGGAAGAACCTGTTCTTCGAGAACGTGATGAAGGCCATTTACGGCGAGTACGGTGGCGTCATCGGCAATGCGCAGATCGAGGCCCCGTTCAACGAATGGGCGTCGAAGAAGCTTTTCATGGTCGCCGACGAAGTCGTCACCCGTTCCGAGCTCAGGCAGTTGAAGGGCAAGCTCAAGGCCATGGTCACCGGCGACGTCATCATGATCAACCCGAAAGGGATGACGGAGCGGGCCGAGGCGAACCACATGAACTTCGTCTTCCTCTCCAACGAGATCCAGCCACTGGCGCTGGACAAGACCGACCGCCGCTACCTGGTGCTGTGGACGCCACCCAAGCGCGACGAGGCGTTCTATGACGGGGTGGCGCGGCAGATCGCGGGCGGCGGCATCGAGGCGTTCTACCACTTCTTGCTGCACAAGGTCGATCTGGGTGACTTCACCGAGCACACGAAGCCCTTGGTCACCGATGCCAAGCACAACCTGATTTCGCTGGGGCTGTCGCCGGCCGAGCGGTTCTTTCGCGAGTGGTCGGGCGGCTTTCTGCCGCTGCCCTTCATCTGTTGCTCCGCCATGCAGCTCTATTACGGCTTTGCGCGCTGGTCGCACTTGAATGGCGAGCGGTTTCCGGTTTCGCAGCAGATGTTCGGCCGCACGATCGAGCGCATCGGCGTGGGCCGCGTGCAGCGCGCCACCGTCAAGTACGACCTGGCCAGCGATGTGAAGCAGCGCACCGTCTATCTGGTCGGCGAGCAGCCGCCCGATCGGACCCGGCAGGACTGGGTCGAGGGGGCCTCGCAGCTGTTCGAAGAGGCGCTGAAGAAGTACCGGCACGTCTGGGATCAGCCGACGGACGGGTAAATGGTCCATATGGTCAACAGATGGTCAACACGCAAAACGTAGGCGTGGCGCGGCTTTGTGGACGATATGGACGATGTGGACGATATTTTTTGCCTATGTGCGCGTGCGCGCGCGCGAGGCCCAGCAGCACCGGGGATGGTCGGCGGTATAGGTGTATTTAATTTCTTGTGACATGAAAAAAAATATCCATATCGTCCATATCGTCCACAAAGCAAGCAATACCAATGCTTTTGCGTGTTGACCATCTGTTGACCATAAGGACGATTAGTGAAACAGAAAGAGTTACGCGAAAAGATGCCCGAGATCGCTGGCTGGATCGATGCGATGGTCGAGGCGTTCGGCAAGGAAGCGATCCATGGCCAGATCCGGCAAGGGCTTTCTGGCGAGGCGACGTTCTACGCGCAGGAGAACGGGCATGCGATCGGCACGCGACCTGCGCGTGGCCAGTACGCGGTGCGCTGGGATGCGCGTGACGAGGCGCGCATCGAGGCCATCGACAGGCTGGACAGACGGCCGATGACAACGGAGGGCGGCGATGGAGTTTGAAATCAGGACGCAAGGGCTTCAGCGGGTCGAGAAGCTGCTGGCCAAGATGAGCGGTGAGCAGTTCCGCGAAGCCGTCGCCCAGGCGATGACGGACACGGCCTTCCAAGTGCGCAAGGAAATGCAGGATGCGATTGCCGGCCAGTTCGACCGGCCCACGCCGTACATCCTGCGCAGCGTGCAGGTCAAGCGCGCGCAGAAGGACCAGCTGCGCGCGCAGATCGCGCCGACCTACTACGGCAAGGCCGGCACCGACCCGCAGGCGATCCTGAAGGCGCAGGTCGATGGTGGTCGGCGCCGGTTAAAGCGCAGCGAGGTGGCGCTGCGCAATGCCGGCATTCTGCCGCCGGGGTTTGTGACCGCCATCCCCGAGACGCCGTTTCCCGGCTCCGATGACGGGCGCGGCAACCTGCGCGGCCCGTTCATCGTCAAGCTGCTGTCGTACCTGCAGGCCTTCGGCGAGCAGGGCTACCGCGCCAACATGACCGAGCGCCGCCGCCGCAACCTGCAGCGGCAGAACAACGGGCTGGCCTTCTTCGTCGCCTACGGCACGCTGCGCGAGAACCGCGCCTCGCATCTGGCTCCGGGCATCTGGGCGCGGCAGGGGGCCTACGGCGTCGATGTGCGGCCGGTGCTGATGTTCGTACGCGAGCCGGAGTACCAGCCGCGGCTGTCGTTCGCTGCCGTGCTCAAGGGCGCGAAGGCGGATGAATATTTTGATCGCCGGCTGCGCTACCGGATTCGCAAGTTGATGGGAGTGTGACGATGAGACCCCCCGGTTTGGGTCCTCCTGCAAATCCCTGCATACGGGTAATTCGAACCGCGATATGACGCTAGTGAGCGTTTCGGCAATTAGTTAAAAAGGGAATTAATTCATGGGCAAAGTGCAGCTGATGACGCAGTCGGAGTACGCACGGCATCGCGGCGTCTCGGCCGTCGCCGTGCACTATGCGGTGCAGGAGGGCCGCATCTCGCTCATCGATGGCAAGATCGATGCGGCCGTGGCCGACATCCAGTGGCAGCGCAACACGCGGGCGCGCGCGCCGAGCCGCCCGCCGGCCGATGCCGACGCGCCGTCGACACCGGCCAGTGCGGCGGGCACCGCCGAGCCGGCCGTGGCCGGCGACGACTACTGGGTGTCACGGGCGCGGCGCGAAGCGGCCGAGGCGCACATCGCCGAGATGAAGCGCGGCGAGCTCGAGGGCAAGCTGATCCGCGCCGACGTGCTGCGCCAGGCATGGTCACGCAAAGTCGCCAGCGCGCGCGACGCGCTGCTGCAGATCCCGCCGCGCATGGCACCGGTGCTGGCCGCCGAGGCCGATATGGAGCGCGTGGCCACGCTGCTCGAGGACGAGCTGCGCTCGGCACTGGCTGAGCTCAGCCGCGAGCAGGGACCGGAGGAGATCGCGCCATGATGGCCGTCGACGACAGCCTCGACTGGGCCAAGGCGAAGCAGCTGGTCGATGCGCTGTTTGCCGAATTCATGCGCCCGCCGGCGGCGACCACCGTCAGCGAATGGGCGGACGCCTGCCGCATGCTCTCTGGGAAAGCTTCCTCCGAGCCGGGCCCATGGCGCACGCATCGAACGCCGTACCTGCAGCAGATCATGGACGACCTCTCGGCGCGCAGCGTGGTGCAGGAGGTCGTCGTCATGTTCGCCGCGCAGCTCGGCAAGTCCGAGTCGGGAATGAACTGGCTCGGCTACATCATCGACAACGAGCCCGGGCCGGTGATGGTCGTGCAGCCGACGACCGACATGGCCAAGCGCTTCTCGCGCCAGCGGATTGCGCCGATGCTCGAGGAGACGCCGGCGCTGCGCAAGAAAGTGCGCGAGAACCGCTCGCGCGACGACGCCAACACCACGCTGATGAAAGACTTTGCCGGCGGCGTGCTGGTGGTCTCGGGGGCGAACTCGGCCGCCGGCCTGCGCTCGATGCCGGTGCGCTACCTGTTCCTCGACGAGATCGATGCGTACCCGCTGGACGTCGACGGCGAGGGCGACCCGGTGATGCTGGCCGAAAAGCGCACCAGTACCTTCGCGCGGCGCAAGATCCTGAAGGTGTCGACCCCAACGACGCGCGACTTCTCCCGCATCGAGGCGGCCTACCAGCAGACCAACGCCTGCCAGTACTGGGTGCCGTGTCCGCATTGCGACGAGGCCCAGCCGCTGGTCTGGGGTACGAACCACGGCCACGGGCTGCGGTGGGACAAGTTCGATGACGGCAGTCCCGACCCGGCCAGCGTCCACTACATCTGCCGGCATTGCGGCGTGGCCATTCACGAGCACCACAAGCCGGCAATGCTGGCCGCCGGCCAATGGCGTGCCACGAAGGCGGCCGCACGTGCAGGCCGCCAGACCGGCTACCAGCTCTCGGCACTGTACGCGCCGCTGGGGTGGATCTCGTGGGGTGACCTGGTCGTGCAGTGGCACGAGGCGATGGTCGCCTCCCGGCAGGGCGATGTGTCGAAACTCAAGACCTTCACCAACACCGTGCTGGCCGAGACCTGGGAAGAGCAGGGCGACAAGGTCCAGCACCACGAGCTGGCCCGCCGCGCCGAAGACTATCCGCTCGGGATGCTGCCGGCCGGCAGCCTGATGCTGACGATGGGCGTCGACGTGCAGCCCGATCGTCTCGAGGTGCGCACCTGGGCGTACGGTCGCAGCGAGGAGTCGTGGCTGATCGACCGGCATGTGCTCTACGGCGACCCGAACCTCGACGAGCTGGTGCCCGAGTCGCCGTGGGCGCGGCTGACCGAGTTGCGTCGCCAGCTGCTGCCGCACGCCAGCGGCAAGATGCTGACCGTCGAGGCCTGCGCGATCGACACGGGCGGCCACAACACGCAGGCCGTTTACCACTACTGCCGGCTGCACGCCGGCGAGCATGTGCTGGCCGTCAAGGGCGCAAGCCAAAGCAACCGCCCGATCATCGGCAAGCCGTCGGCCGTCGATGTGTCGTGGCGTGGCAAGGTGCTGCCGCGCGGCTTGAAGCTGTGGATCGTCGGCACCGACACGGCCAAGCACCTCTTGTACGGGCGGCTGCGGCTGGCCCAGCCTGGTCCCGGCTACGTGCACCTGCCGTCGGGCTTGAAGGCCACCGACGAGTTCGAGCAGCTGACGGCCGAGCGGCTGGCCACCAAGTACGTCAAGGGCCACGCCAAGCTCGAGTGGTTCAAGCCGGCCGGGCGTCGCAACGAAGCGCTCGACTGCGCCATCTATGCCTATGCCGCGGCCTGCTACCTCGGCATCCAGACCATGCGCGAGCCGGCATGGGCACGTCGCGAGGAGCGCATCGCCCCGCGCGTGGCCGACCTGTTCGCCCCGGCCGCCACGCCGAGCCCGGCGTCCGTCGAGGCCTCGGCGCCTGCCGACGTGCCGCCTCCGAAACCGGCGCCTGCGCGCCAGATGACTAACCGCCGACCGATGACAGGACGAACATGGTGAGAACGAAGAAGATCGCATTTGCCGACGACATCTTGGGCGACATGGCCCAGCACGTGGCCAGCGAGGTATGCCAGGCGTTCAACCTGCCGCCCGAGCAGGTCGCGCATGTCGTCAAGCGCGTCGAGAAGGGCCGCCGTCACGAGTGGGCCGGTCAACAAGCTCGCGTGTCCTACATTGCCACACGAGACGACGAGATCCGCAGCGACCGCAACGAGCGCATCGTGCGCGACTACCTGTACGGCGAGCGGGTGCCGCTGCTGTCGCGCCGCTACGGGCTGTCGGAGCGGCGGATCTGGCAGATCATCCACAGCCTGACGCGCCACTGAAATCGGCCGCATGTCGGATTTCAGTCGATTTGATGGATACTCATCCCAAATACCCGAAACCCGTCCATGGCCTTCCCCATTCCTACCCTCGAACCGGCGACCGTCATTGCAGGCGACACGATCCAGTGGACCCGGTCGCTGCCCGACTATCGGGCCGGCGACGGCTGGTCGCTGGCCTACACGTTGATCAACGCCGCCGGCAAGATCACGATCGCCGCCAGCGTGAAGGATGACGATTTCTTCGTCAATGTGCCGGCCGCCACCAGCGCCAATTACGCGCCAGGCGACTACGCATGGCGCGCGCAGGTCAGCCGTGCCGGGCAGGTGTTCACCGTGGCGTCGGGCCGGATGACGGTCTCCCCCTCGTTTTCTGGCGCGGCCTTGGACGACCGAAGCGCCGCGCGCCGCATGCTCGACGCCGTCGAGGCGGTGCTCGAGAACCGTGCCGGCAGCGACGTGGCCGAATATGAAATTAACGGCCGGCAGTTGAAGTACCTGTCGATTCCCGATCTCCTGAAGCTGCGCGACCGGCTGCGCTTTGACGTCCAGCGCGAACTCGCCGCTCAGGCCGCCGCGCAAGGCCTGCCGCCGCCGAATCGCCTCTTTGTCAGGTTTGGCCGATGAAAATTTCCTTCCTTGAGCGTGCCCGTCAACTGTTCGGCACCAAGCCGCCCACGGCCGTGCGCCGCTTCGAGGCCGCGCGCATCGACCGGCTGACCGCCGACTGGATCGCCACGGCCAACTCGATCAACCAGGAGCTGCAGTACGACCTCGACAACCTGCGCCGCCGCGGCCGCCAGCTGGTCAACAACAACGACTACGCGGCCAAGTTCGTGCGCATGTGCCAAAACAATATCGTCGGACCGTCGGGTATCCGGCTACAGATGCGGGTGGAAGAAAAGCCCGGGTTGCCAGACAGGATAGCGAACGAGTCAATTGAAAAAGCGTGGCGCCAGTGGTCGCAGCAGTGCGACGTGACCGGGCAGCTGTCGCTGCGCGACTTGTGCGACTCGATCATCGGCGCGTTGCCCTCCGACGGCGAGTTCCTCGTGCGGCTCATCAAGGGGGAGGCCGCGCGCAATCCATTCAATTTCGCGCTGCAGGTCATCGACGTCGACCGCATCGATACCACCTACAACGGCCTCTACGGCCAGAACGTGGTGATCATGGGCGTTGAGGTCGATGCGTACCGCCGGCCGCTGGCGCTGCACATCTTCGAGGCGCACCCGAATGACGGATCGCGCTCGAACCGTCGCCGCATCCGCGTGCCGATCGACGAGCTGCTGCACCGCTTCCGTGTCGAGCGCGCCGAGCAGATGCGCGGCATCCCTTGGATGGCGCCGTCGATGCTCTCGCTGCATCACCTGGGCAACTTCAAGCTCTCGGCGCTGCTGGCGGCCGAGCATGGGGCGAACCACTACGGTTTTTTCACGACCCCCGACGGCGGCAGCCCCGGCATCGGACAAAGCGAACACGGCGAGACGATTACCACCTCGCAGCCGGGCATCTTCGACACGCTGCCCTCCGGCGTGTCGTTTCAGGCCTACGACGCCAAGTATCCGAACGAGGTCTTCGGGCCATTCGTGAAGACAACGCTGCAGCGCATCGCCACCGGCTGGCGCGTGGCCTACCATTCGCTGGCCAACGACCTCGAGGGCGTGTCGTTCTCGTCGATCCGCTCCGGCACGCTCGAGGAGCGCGATCGCTGGGCGGCCGATCAGGAGTGGTTCATCGGCTGCTTCATGGAGCCGATCTTCACGCACTGGCTGCAGATGGCTTTGCTGTCGGGCGCGATCACCATGCCCAACGGCTCGGCGCTGCCTTACGCAAAGCTGGCCAAGTTCCGCCGCCACGAATGGCAGCCGCGGCGCTGGGATTGGGTCGACCCGAAGAACGACATGGAGGCGAAAATCCTCGGCGTCAAGGCCGGCCTCATCAGCCCGCAGGACCTGTCGGCCTCGATGGGGTACGACTTCGAGGACACGATCAAGGCCATCGCCGATGCGCAAGACATCGCACGCGACTACGGCATCAGTCTGACCGCCTACGACGGAGCGCCCGGTGCGCAGTCGGCCGTACAGCCAGCTCCAGCTAACTGATCATGTTGGACACTGAAATCCGCCGCATGGCGGATTTCAGTCCTTGTGCGGTTAAATCTCCGCATGAGCAAAAAAACTCTCCCCAAAGTCCCGGCCGCATTGCGTGAGCATCTGAAGGATGCTGGTGGCAAGTTCGCGCGGGCATTCGTCGTCGATCGCGCCGCGATCGATCCTGAAGCCCGCACCGCCGAGCTCGCGTTCGCGTCTGAGACGCCGTACGAGCGCTGGTGGGGCGTCGAGATCTTGGATATTTCGGCGACCGCCATGCGGCTGCAGAGGCTGCTGGGCGGGGCCAACCTATTGTGCGACCACGACATGCGCGATGTCGTCGGCGTCATCGAATCTGTGTCGATCGGTACGGACAGTGTAGCCCGTGCCGTCGTGCGCTTCGGGAGGAGTGCGCGGGCAGAGGAAGTGTGGCAGGACGTCGTCGACGGCATTCGCAAGAATGTCTCGGTCGGCTACCTGATCCACCAGGCAGTACTGGTTGAGACACGCGATGGGCTGGATACCTATCGAGTGACCGACTGGGAGCCTTTTGAAATTTCGCTGGTGTCCGTACCGGCCGACGCAACTGTGGGCGTTGGTCGCAACGCGGATCTCTCTGAAGCACACAACGCACGCAGTGCAGACATGGATCCGGTCGACCCGGTCGATTCTCCTGCGCAGCCGACAGAAGACGTGCCTCAATCCCTCGAGGCACGCTCTCAATCTACCGAACTGAATAAGGACCCCATCATGCCCGACGTGAACGTCATCGAGCAGCGCAACCACGCTGCAGAAATCACCAAAATCGCCGCTTCGATCCCCGGCGGTGCTGAGCTCGCCCTGAAAGCCATCCAAGACGGCAAGACCGTCGAGGAGTTCCAGGCCGAAGCCATCCGCGCACTGTCGACCAAGCCGCTGCCCACCGCCGACATCGGCATGGACAAGCGCGAAGTGCAAAAGTATTCGCTCATGCGCGCCATCAACGCGCTGGCCAACCCGACCGACACCTCGGCCCAGCGCGCCGCCGCGTTCGAGCGCGAGTGCTCCGAGGCCGTGGCCTCGAAGATGGGCAAGGCCGCCCGCGGCTTTTTCATCCCCTCCGAAGTGCAGCGCCGTGACCTCAATGTCGGCACCGCTGCGGCCGGTGGCAACCTCGTTGCCACCGACCTGCTGACCGGCAGCTTCATCGACATCCTGCGCAATGCGATGGTCATCGACCGCCTGGGCGCGCGCATGCTGACCGGCCTCGTGGGCAACATCGCCATCCCGAAGCAGACCGGTGCGGCTACCGCCTACTGGGTCGCCGAGTCCGGCAGCCCGACCGAAAGCCAGCAGGCGTTCGGCCAGGTGACGATGTCGCCGAAGACGGTCGGCGCCTACACCGATATCTCGCGCCGCCTGATCCTGCAGAGCTCGATGGACGTCGAGGGCATGGTTCAGACCGATCTGGCCACCGTCCTTGGTCTGGCGATCCAGCAGGCGGCCATTTCCGGCTCCGGCTCGTCGAACCAGCCGTCGGGCATCCTGACGCAAGTCACGCCGTCGGTCGCCGGCGGCGCCGATGGTGCTGCGCCCACCTGGGCCAACATCATCGAGCTCGAGACCGATGTCGCCGTGGCCAACGCCGACGTGGGCACGCTCGGCTACCTGACCAACGCGAAGGTGCGCGGCAAGCTCAAGGGCACCCCGAAAGTCTCGGGTCAGGACACCTTCATCTGGGAGGGTGGCGAGTTCCCGGTCAACGGCTACCAGGTCGGCATCACCAATGCCGTACCGAGCAACCTGACCAAGGGCAGCGGCAACAACCTGTCGGCCATCATCTTCGGCGACTTCAGCTCGCTGATCGTCGGCATGTGGGGCAGCCTCGACCTGATGGTCGACCCGTACAGCAACTCGACCTCCGGCACCGTGCGCGTCGTCGCCTTGCAGGACGTCGACATCGCGCTGCGCCATGCCGAGTCGTTCGCGACGATGGTCGATGCGGTAACCGCGTAAGCGATTCGATGAGCCTGACCGAGAACCTGGACGTGTTCTTCAAGGCCGACGAGTTTGCGGATACCGCAACGCTCGCCGGCCAGACCGTCCGGGGTCTCGTCGACGCCGGGTTCGAGAACGCCACGCTCGACGGCTGGGGAGGCGGCGGATCGTCGCCGCGCTTTACCTTGCCGACAGCCAGCGTGCCGCCCGACGTCGAAGGCATGCCGCTGGAGATTACCAGTGGCTTTGCCGCAGGCAGCTACCGCGTCGCCAACCAGATGCCGGATGCAACGGGCATGACCACGTTGCACCTGCTCAGAGCCTAATTGAAAGGATAGAAAATGACTGTTCGATCGTCCGCAGGGACCACCATCAAGATCAGCGCCTCCCAGCCAGCCACTTATGACGGCACCGGCTATGCGGCGCTGACGATGACGACCGTCGGCGAGGTCACCGACCTCGGCGAATTCGGTCGCGAGTACAACCTCATCACCCACAACCCGATCGGTAGCCGCGGCACCGTCAAGCTCAAGGGCAGCTTCAACGAGGGATCGATCTCGATGCAGCTGGGCCTCGATACCGACGACGCCGGCCAGATCCTCGCCAAGGCCGCGTCGGCCTCCGACAACGACTACTCGTTTTGCATCACCACGCAAAACGGCGACAAGTACTACTTCCAGGCAAAGGTCATGTCGTTCAAGGTCGGCGTCGGCTCGGTCGACTCGGTCACCTCGGCCACTATCGCGCTGGAGCTGACGACCAACTCGGCCGGCGTGGGCGTCGTTGAAGTGCTGGCTGCCTGACATTGGCCGCTGGCCCATCCCGAGCACCTGCCCTGACTGGTTCGCCTCCTTTGCGGGTGGCGGCTGGTCGGGGTAAGGGCAAGTCTTCACCTACCCGCAAAGAGGAAACACCGATGAGTTTCGAGATTACCAGTCTGGCCGCCAAGGACACTTTCACGCTGGAGCTGATGAACGCCAACGACGAGCCGCTGGTCGGCGAGGATGGCGCGCCGCTGTCGGTGACCGTCTACGGTCCCGGCTCGAAGGCCTACACCAAGGCGCAGGCGGCGCGCACGCAGCGGCTGATGGACCGCATGGCCCGCCGCGGCAAGGTCAAGCTGTCGGCCGAGGAGCAGCAGCGTGAAAACGCCGAGTTCCTCGCCGCCTGCACGGTCAGCTTTAACGGCTGGACCTATCAGGGCAAGGCCGATGCGCAGGCCATCGAGGCCGCCTACAACGACCCGTCGATCGGCTTCATTGCTGAGCAGGTTAACAAGGCGATCAACGACTGGGCAAATTTTACGAACAACGCATAGCCGAGCTGTCCGTCTATGTGAAGCAACTGGCGTGGCTGCACACCGCGCCCCGACAGGCCAAGAAACTGAACCAGCCAACCGAGAGCAAGAGCGTGATGACCCGAATGCAAGCCCTCCACGCGGCCGGCTCGGCAGTGCCCCTGCCGGAGGCGGGCATTGCATCGCATCTGGTGGGCTACCTGTTTGACATCGGCCCCGTCGGGCACGGTGCGATGGCGGGGGTGCCGCTGTCGTGGCCGGAGATCCGCGCGTGGCAGGACGCCACCGGCATCGAGCTGACCACTTGGGAGGCGCGTGCGATCCGCCAGCTCTCCGGGGATTATTTGAGCATGAGCCAGCAGGCCGAAGCGCCGGACTGCCCGGCACCGTGGGTCGACACCGCCGACTACGAGCGGCGAGCAGCCGTGGCCGACAAGGTGCGTGCCGTATTTGGGCGGAGGCACTGATGCAGGCCGAGTCGCTCTCGATCAAGCTGGTAGCCGATATCGCCGACCTGCAGCGCAAGATGCAGGAGGCGCAAAAGTCAGTTTCTGGATCGATGGAAAACATCGGTAAGGCTGCAAGCCTTGCCCGCACCGCCCTCATGGGACTGGCCGCAGGCTTTTCTGTTGGGGCGCTCGCATCGTTCGTCAAGTCCAGCATCGATGCGGCCGACAGGCTCAACGACCTTGCAGCCTCAACCGGCATCGCGGTTGATCGGCTGGCAGGGCTGCAGTACGCAGCAAAAATGAGCGGAACCGATATCGAGGGGTTGGCTTCGACCCTTAACAAGCTGTCGGTCAACATCGCCAACAACTCACAGAAGTTCGCGGCCTTGGGTATTACCGCTCGCGACCCAGTCGAGGCGCTGAAGCAACTGGCGACCGTTTTTGGTCAAATCCAAGATCCACAATTGCGCGCCGCGTTCGGCGCGGAGGCGCTGGGAAAATCGTGGTCAAGCGCCGCCCCGTTGCTCGAGGAAGGGGCGGGCGGAATCCAGCGGCTTGTGGAAGAAGGCCAAAAACTCAACGGCATCACGCCGGAAATGGCGAAGCAAGCCTCAGAGTTCAATGATGAACTCGACAAAATGGCCACCCGAGCGCAGGGTGCGGCGTTGGCGCTGTCCGGTCCGTTGATCAAGGCATTCAATGCGCTAAATGACAAAGTAAAAAGCGGCATCGAGTCTGCTGGCGAATACTTTGGTTGGCTTGAAAAGAAACAGCAGCAGGCGCCGCCCGCATCGCCAAATTTTCCGACGACTGAGCAAAAAGCCACCACCGAGTCGCAAGTCAGGGTATTCATTGACGGTAACAAGCAGGCAAACGAAGCGGCCAAGGAAATGGCACGTTTTGTTGAAAACCTGGGCGGGCTTCGAAACCGTCTTCTGGGCGATGCAAACGGCATTGATGCAGATTTTCTGAAGAATCTGGCGCTATTAAAACGTGGACTCGATAGCGGCCGGGTAAGCCTGCAGGACTACGTCAACCTGATCGAAATCTACATCAAGCAGCAGAAGTTCTACCAGGACCAGCTCAAGGCCGAAGCCGAGCTGATCAAGCAGTTCGAGCAGGACGGCGAAAAACTGGCCGAGCAGCGGGAAAAGGATTTCGAGCAGCGCCTGAACCAGATGGAATCGGTTGCAAATCTGGTCGAGCAGATGGAATTCGAGGTGCAGGCGCTGCAGATGACCAACGTCGAGCGCGAGACGGCCATCAAGCTGCGCGAGCTCGAGCGCCTGGGCGTGGACAAGACGTCCGAGTCGTACACGGTGCTGGCCGAACGCATCCGGCAGGCCGTCATCGACAAGGAGGCTGTGGAGGCCTCGATCCAGCAGCAGAAGGAATACGCGCGCCAGTGGGAGCGCATCACTGACCAGATCGGCCAGTCGCTGACCAATAGCCTCATCGAAGGTGGCAAGAGTGCGGCCGATTACCTGAAAAGCCTGTTTCGCACGCTGGTGCTGCGCCCGCTGCTCGAGCCGATCATCCGCAGTGGCGTGGCCACCGTCATGGGTGCCATGGGACTGGGCACGGCAGGTACGGCCAGCGCAGCGGGTGCTGCCGGTGGCGGCATGCAGACCGTCTCGACACTCTCGACACTGAACTCGGTCTACAAGGCCCTGAGCAATGGCCTCTCAAGCGTGGGGGCCTTGGCTGGCGCTGGTGTCAGCGCCATCGGCAACCTGGTGGGCTCAGCCAGCCTGTCGGCCACCGGCGCCGGCATGGGTCTGACGACCGCCCAGGCGGCGGCCGCGGCAGAAGCCTATAGCGCGGCGGGCATGAGCAATGTGGCCAGCTCGCTGACGACCGGTGCGCAGCTGGGTGCGGCGGCGAACCTGTTGGGCGGCGCGCTGGTGGGTTTCATGGCCGGCAAGATGATCTCTGGCGGCTATTCGGCCATCGGCAAGTCCGGCAACACGGCCGTGGCCGTGGGCACGGCCATCGGCGCCTTTGTCGGCGGCCCGATCGGCGCGGCCATTGGTGGGGCCGTCGGTGGCCTGTTCAACCGTGCCTTCGGGCGCAAGCTGACCCAGCAGGGGATCACCGGCACCTTCGGCGGCGATGGCGGCTTTTCGGGCATGAACTACACGTTCGAGAAAGGCGGCTGGTTCCGCTCGAATCGCACTCGCTATTCGGCCATGGACGCCGAGCTGCAGGCAGGGATGGGCGCAGGGTTTCTCGCGCTGCGCCAGCAGATCATCGCAATGGGCGCGGCGCTGGGGCAGGGCGCCGAGGCGGTGATGGGCTTTCGTCGCAGCATTACCGTCAACTTCATGGGCATGTCGAGCAGCCAGGCACAGGCAGCGCTCGAGCAGATTTCGCGCGAGATGAGCGACGCGATGGCCACGCTGATCATGGGCGGCGACCAATTTGTGCAGGCCGGCGAGAGCGCCACCGACGCGCTCTCGCGCCTCTACAGCCGCATCATCGCCGTCAACGGCGTGCTGGGCGCGATCAACCAGCGGCTCTTCGACATGACGCTTGTCGGTGCCGATCTGGCCAGCACGCTGGCCGACGCTTTCGGCGGGCTCGACAAGTTCAATCAGGCCACCGCCTACTACTACGACAACTTCTTCACCGACGCCGAGCGCGCGGCCAACACGACCGAGCAGCTGCGCGTGGCGCTGGCCAACATGGGCTATGCGCTACCGGGCACGCGCGACGAGTTCCGCGCCATCGTCTCGGGGCTCGATCTGGCCACCGATGCCGGGCGCAACATGTTCGTGGCACTGATGAATCTGGCGCCGGCTTTCGCGTCGATCACGAAATCGACCGACCAGCTGCGTACCGACGCCATCGAGAACCTGCGCGCGGCCATGGGCGCGGGCGTCTTTGCATCGGGCTTCGAGGCCCGGCGCGCGCAACTGCTGGCAGCCAATGCGGACAACTTGGCGGGGCTGGGCATCAACGGCTTCGCCGCCGGGGGCCTGCATGACGGTGGCCTGCGCTTGGTCGGTGAGTCCGGTCCCGAGCTCGAGGTCACGGGGCCGGCGCGCTACTACAGCACGGCCGAGACGGCTGCACTGATGGGTGGCGGTGCCGAGGTGGCCTCCGAGCTGCGCTACCTGCGCGAGGAAAACCGTGCGCAGTCGCGCGCGATCATTGGGTTACAGAACCGCATGACGAAACTGCTCGAACAGTGGGATGGCGACGGCCTGCCGGCCACGAGGGTGGTGGCATGAGCGGCGAATTGTCCTTGGCCGTCGTGCAGCCGGTGACGGTGACCGACGCCATGCTGGTGTCGACCGACGTCCCGGAGAACGACTACGCCGCCTGGAGCAGCGCGACGACCTATGCGCTTGGTGCGCGCGTGATCCTCGTCTCGACGCACAAGGTCTACGAATCGTTACAGGCCTCCAATGTCAACCGCGACCCGCGCACGAACCCGACCTGGTGGATCGAGGTGGGGCCAACCAACCGCTGGAAGTGCCTCGACACGTCGAACTCGACGCAGACCGTCACCAGCGGCACCACGCCGCCGACCATCACCTACACGTTCGCGCCGGGACAGGCCATTACCTGCGTGGCGTTGCTCAATGTGGTCAATGCCACGTCCGTGCAGGTCAAGCTGACTGATCCGGTATCTGGTGTTGTCTACGACAAGACGACCGATATTCGACCGCTGCCATCGACGGCCAGCTGGTGGGCGTGGTTCTTTGGTTTGAAGCGCACGCCAACGCAGTCCATTGCCCTGGATGTACCGACCTATCCGAACGCGCAGCTGATGGTCAAGCTCTCCGGCGGCGCGTCGCTCGCCGTGGGCGTGATCATGTTCGGCCAACAGAAAAGTTTCGGTCTGGGTATCAGCTACGGCGCGCGCGTGGGCATTCAGGACTACTCGATCAAGGCGACCAACGAGTTTGGCGAGACCGAGCTCGTGCAGCGGGCGTATGCAAAGCGCGCCAATTTCTCGATGCTGACCGAAAAAGGCGAGACCGACGCCTTGCAGAACTTCCTGACCGACGTACGTGCCATTCCGTGCCTGTGGATCGGCTCGACCGACTACGAGTCGATGACAGTCTTCGGCTTTTACAAGAACTTTGACGTGCTGATTTCGTACCCGGAGCACTCCGAGTGCGAACTTGAGATTGAAGGATTAACCTGATGCCCATCACCCCGTTGCCAACCCCGCCGCAGCCGACCGATACGACGGCGCAGTTCAACACGAAGGCCTTTGCGTTTGTCGCTGCCCTGGCGCAGTTCGTCACTGAATCCAACCTGCAGGCCGCCGAAGTCGATGCCGATGCCGTTCTGGCCCAGCTTGGCAAGACCGAGGCCTTGGCCGCAGCGGCGGCAGCGGCAGCCGTGGCCGGTGCGACCCGCTGGGACAGCGGCACGACGTATACGCAAGGCGCGGCCGTCTGGTCGCCAATCACGTTTCTGACCTACCGCCGCCGTACCGCAGGTGCAGGTACGACGGATCCGAGCGCCGACAGCACGAACTGGACACAAGTGGCGGGCACCGGTGATGTTTCTCAGGCCGGCGTGCAGACATTGACGAACAAGACGCTGGGATCAGGGTCGACGGTCACAACGCAGCCACAAGGCAACAACAGCTCGGCGCCGGCCTCGACAGCCTATATCGACCGTCTGACTGGCACGGCGGGTGCGATTGGCTTTCGCAATCGAATCATCAATGGGGAGTGTAGGGTGGCGCAGCGCGCCGCTTCTGCAACTGCCGTCTCGGGACAATATGTCGCCGTCGACCGCTTTCGAACCAGCCAGCCCGGTACGACGGCAGTCGTCACCATGTCGCAGTCAACCGACGCGCCTGCGGGATTTCAGAACAGCTTGAGGCTGACGGTGGCCACCGCAGATGCGTCAGTAGCCACGGGCGATGCATTCGTCGTGCAGCAACTGATCGAAGGGTTCAACTGCGCCGACCTGATTGGGCAGCCGTTCACCTTGTCGTTCTGGGTGCGCTCGGCCAAGACCGGCATTCACTGTGTGAGCTTTGCTAATGCCGGTGCCGACCGCAGCTACCTGCTCGAGTACACAGTCAACGCTGCCAATACGTGGGAATACAAGACGCTGACGGTGACGCCGGGATTGATCACTGCCGGCACTACGAATTACACGAATGGCGCCGGCGTCGATGTGCGCTGGTCGCTGATGGGCGGTGCAACGTTTCAGGCGACGGCGGGCGTTTGGCAGACAGGTAACTTTACTAACACGGCCAACCAGGTCAACGTGCTAGATACGGCCGGTAATGTCTTTGCCATTACCGGCGTACAGCTCGAGGCTGGCAGCATAGCCACGCCTTTTGAGCGGGTTGACCATGGCGAGATGCTGCGCAGGTGTCAGAGGTATTTTGAGAAGACATATAACCAAGCCGTAGTGCCCGGCACAGCCACCGATCTCGGTGCATTTTTCTGTGCCCGCGTTGATGCTGTTGGTGGCGGCGGCACGGCGTTCAAAGTTGCCAAACGCGCAGCCCCTTCAGTGATTGTTTATTCGCCGGTTTCCGGGGCCGCAGGTTTTGCCCGGAACTACAGCAACAACAGCGATACGGCTGCAAGCGCCCAATCAATCGGTGAAAGCGGCTTTTACTTGCTGGCTGGAAGCGCGATAAACGGCCAAGGACTTGGCATTCAATACGCGGCATCAGCGGAGCTTTAAGCATGTACCAACTTTTTCCCGACACCCTTGTAGGGCCAGCTAGGTGTGTAAAACGGCTGTCTGACAACGCTGACATTCCGTTCGACCTCGCCAACTCCGACTTTCAGGCTTACCTAGCTTGGCTTGCAGAGGGCAATGAGCCGCTGTCTGCCGATAAATTGGCCGAATGATGGACGGTGACCTGACTACCAAAATTGCTGGCGGCATAGCAGCAATTGGCGCTACTTGGTACGGAATCGTTCGCATGTTGAAAAAAGACCGGCGTGAGGACGCTCTGGCTATGGCCACCGACGGAGCCATGATGCAGGTGATCGCCACGTTGCGGGAGGAGGTCGACAGGTTGACAAAGCGGCTCGAGGCGGTTGAAGAGCAGAACCGCCAGTGCGAAGCGAAGAACGATGCGCTGCACCGTGAGCTGCTGGAGCTGAAGGCTGCGCTGCATGTGACCTGAGATGGATCCGCTGACCCTTCTGGCTGCAGCCAATGCCGCAGTCGTCGCCGTAAAGAAGGGTTGCGAGCTGTACCGGGAGATTAAGGGCGCGGCCGGTGAGGTCAAGGAGGTGCTGGACGACTTGAAGAGTCAGTTCCAGAAAATCCCAAACCCGACGAACGAGCAGAAGGCGAAATACAACGACGAAGTGCGCCGCGTCCAGGAGGTCGCCAAGGCCGACCCGAACGACACGATCGGCCAGATTGGCGACCAGCTCGGCGCGTTTTTCGATGCGTATGACGCCATCGAGCAGCAGTTCTGGCAGGAAGAGACCGCCGCCACGCAGGTCTACAAGGGAGAGGAAAGCCTGAGTCGTCGGGCGTTAAAGCGGGTGCTGATCCGGACACGGCTCGAGCAGATGCAGACGGAGATCCGCGAAATGATGGTCTACCGCACGCCGCCGGAGTTGAAGGATCTGTGGACGCGGTTCGAGAAGATGCGCGAGCGGATCGTCATAGAGCAGGCTGAAGCAAAGGCGCAAGAGCTGAAGCAATTGCAGATTGTGGCGGCAAGGCGCCGTCGGATGGTCGAGAAGATGAGGGAGTACGCAGCATGGGCTGGCGCGGTGGCGTTCGTAATCGTGTGGATGATAAGCGTCCTGCTCCTCGTCAGGACGAGCCACACATACCGTTCGCTCTACTGATCTGCATGCTCGTCATGGCACTGACCTTTGCCGTTGTCATCCCGGTACTGGGAATGCTGTATGTCGACATGAACAATGCGACGGCAAGGGCTGCCATGGAGGTGAGGAAGATGCGCGAGCTGCGTACGCAGATTCTGACGGAAAGGCGAGGTGGGCCGTGATCACGCAACAACAACTGAAAAAACTCCTGCCGAAAAATCCCTACGTCCGGCACTGGCACACGGCGCTCGAGCAGCTGCTGCCTGACTACGAAATCGACACGCCTAAGCGCATCGCCGCCTTCATCGCCCAGTGCGCGCACGAGTCCGGCGGTTTCATGGTCTTGAAGGAAAACCTGAACTACCGGCCCGCCACGCTGCGAAAGCTCTTCCCGAAGTATTTCCCCAGCGACGAGCTGGCGGCGCGCTACTGTAGCCGAACGGATAAGCAGGCGGCCATCGCCAACCGCATCTACGCCAACCGCATGGGCAACGGGCCCGAGGAAAGCGGCGACGGTTATCGCTACTCCGGGCGCGGGCTCATACAGCTGACGGGCAAATTTAATTACCAAGCGTTCGCCGATGCGATCGAGGTCGACGGCCGCCCGATGGAGGTCGACGAAGTGCCCGAGTACCTGGCCACGTTCGAGGGGGCGGCGCAGTCGGCGTGCTGGTTCTGGGAGTCGAACCGCCTGAATCGCTTTGCCGACGCCGGCGACATCAAGGGACTGACGCGCGCCATCAACGGCGGCTTCATTGGACTGACCGACAGGATTGCCCACTATGACCATGCGCTGGATGTGCTTGCTTAGCCTGCTGCTGACCGCCGGCTGCGAGCGGTTTCGTTACCCGTGCCAAGACCCGGCGAACTGGGCGCAGGCGCAGTGCCAGCGGCCCCAGTGTGCAGTAACGGGCACGTGCCCGGACCAGCTGTTGCGTTCTGACGAGATGAAGGGCGAGGAGGGTAGGCCATGAACTTCTTTCACCGGCTGCTGGCGCTGCAGCAGGACCAGATGGATTCGCTGATCAAGTTCTGCATCGGCCTGACCTTCTGCCTGACGGTGGTGATCATGGTGGGCGTCTCGCTCTACAGCGTCGTGTTCGTCACGCAGCCAATGACGGGCATGGCGCCGGCCGACAAGCAGTTTTTCCTGATCTTGTCGGACATGAGCAAGTACATCTTGGGCTCGCTGGCCACGCTCTTGGCCGTCAAGGGCAAGGACGCGCTCACGCAGTTCGTGCCGCCGGGACTGTCGACGGAGAAGGAAAGAGGCAACGTCGCGCCGCCGGTGACTGCGTCGCCGGCTGCGGCCCGACGCGAGCCGACATTGGAGGCTGCGCCGGTGACGGTCGGATTTGGCGGTCGGCTCGCTCCGCCGCCGGCAGACGAACCTGAACGATAGGAGGAAAGATGAAATACATCGCAGCGTGGTTGCTGGTCATGCCGCTATTGGCGTCGGCGGCCGGCCAGGTCAAGGAAGTCTGCCGCATGCAAAAGGACCGTAACGGTAAGGAAGTGAAGGCCTGCAAGCAGGTCAAGGTGCACCAGAAGCTGCAGGGCACGAAGGTGCCGCCCAAATGAGGCTGGCCACGACGGCGGCCGTCCTAGTGCTGGTCGCCGCTGCAGCTGCGGTGGCGGGCTACGGCAAGGGACATGCTGCTGGCAGCGCCGCCGTGCGTCAGGCATGGGACAAGGAAAAGGCCGAGCAGCTGGCCGAGCATGCGACGCGCCAGCAGGCCGCCCGGCAGGCCGAGCAGGAATTGCAGTCCAGTGCTGATCGTTTACGTCAGGAGAAAGACCGTGAAATCCGCCATCTCACTGCTCGTGCTGCTTCCCTGGCTCACAGCCTGCGCGAGCGCCCCGAGCGCGCCGTTGCCGGTGCCGTGTCCGCAGCCGCCGGTACTGGACCGGCCGGCGCCGGATGTTCTGGCGCCGAGCTTTCTCGACAGGATGCAGAGTTTCTTGCAGGGGAAGCTGCCCGCGCCGACGAGCTCCGGCTCGCCCTCGGCCAATGCCTCGGTCAATACGAATCCCTGAGTCGTCGGTAAGGTGTTCCAGGCGCGGCGCTGCGTACTCCTCTCGCAGCCGTCTCCGGTCGCGCCCGTGCTTGGCCCCGCTGCGGCGGGGCCTTTTTTCCGTGAGGGTGTAGCGTAGCCAATAGTGTTTGCCGCGTACCCAGTGATTCGGGGTCGCAATATGGCCGCACGGCAGTTTCAGTGATACGGGAGTGATACAGAGGCCGGAAATGGCTTGTATTTGCAGGGCTTGATTCCCCTTGAACTACGGCGAGACACTGGCGCGCTGCGTTTGCAACGCGGCACGCTGCGGATTATAGCCGAGCGACCGGCGCGGCTTGCGGCGACATTCATCTGCAGGCGCCCGAAACGCAGGAATACGGCGATGCACGCATCCGGTCGGTAGAATAGCGGCCTTGTTCTCAGCAGCGGCGCTGTTCGCGTCCATCGTCTCCCCACCATGGCAGTCATTTCCCTCTCCGACGCCCAGCTCGCGTTCGGCCACGTGGCCTTGCTCGATCATGCCGAACTGTCGCTGGAGGCCGGCGAACGCGTCGGCCTGATCGGCCGCAACGGTACCGGCAAATCCTCGCTTCTGAAGATCATCGCAGGTCAGGGCAAGCTCGACGATGGC
>JACCDT010045379.1_pt1 | contig 30289 bp, 23 predicted proteins | sample 7446291 | NCBI WGS metagenome assembly JACCDT01 (sample SAMN15323446, study PRJNA562643) | freshwater metagenome | isolation source: river surface water | place: USA:Blue River Watershed | collected 2017-08-17
CGGCATGGTTGGCGTGGCTCGTCGTCGCCCTACGCGTTTCCGCTCCCGTCAGGCTGCTGAAACAGGGCGCGGCAAGGGGCCGGCTGGACGCACTGCTTCCCTAGGGGAGCGCGGTGCGGTACGGTGCGGTGAGTGGGATCTCGCCGTCCCGTGGGGCGGCTCGGGCCGAGCGGCGTCAGGCGCGGGCGAGTCGCTGGGCGATGGCGACCGCCTTGAAGAGCGCGGAGGCCTTGCTGATCGTCTCTTGATATTCCGAGAGGGGAACGCTGTCCGCCACCACGCCGGCGCCGGACTGGATATGGATGCGACCGTCCTTGATGAGGGAGGTGCGCAGCATGATGCATGAGTCCAGATTTCCGTCGTAACCGAAGTAGCCCAAGGCGCCGGCGTAGAATCCGCGCTGGACGGGTTCGGTGTTCGCGATGATCTGCATGGCGCGGATCTTGGGCGCACCAGAAACCGTGCCGGCGGGGAACGTGGCGCGCATCAGATCGTAGGCGGTCCGACCCTCGTCGATGGTGCCCTCCACCTGCGACACGATGTGCATCACGTGGGAGTAGCGCTCGACCACCATCATCTCTGGGACGGTGACGCTGCCAAACCGACAGACCCGACCGATGTCGTTGCGGGCGAGATCGACCAGCATCAAGTGCTCCGCGCGTTCCTTCTCATCGGCGAGCAACTCGGCCTCGAGGGCGGCGTCGTCCGCGGGTGTCGCGCCGCGCCGCCGCGTGCCGGCGATGGGCCGGATCTCGACGCGACCGTCGGTGAGGCGGACGTGCACTTCCGGCGAAGCGCCGACGATCGCGAACGCGCCGGTGTCGAGGATGAACATGTACGGCGACGGATTGACCGTGCGCAGAGCCCGGTAGAGATCGAGCGGCGATTGCGTGAAAGGGGAGGAGAAGCGTTGCGACGGGACGAACTGGATGATGTCGCCGGAGCGGATGAATTCCTTCCCGTCCTCAACCGCCTGGCAGAAGCGTTCCTGGGTGAAGTTGCCCTTGGGGACGGAGACCGGGCCCGGATCGATGAGTGGCGCCGGGGCCAGTTCGCGCGGTTCGCGCAGGAGTGAGAACAGGAGGTTGAGCTCGGCGACCGCTGCCTCGTAGGCAGCGGCGGGATCGCCGTTGAGGTGGGCGTTGACGCACAGCCGCAGCGTCTGCTTCGCGCGATCAAAGATCAGCAGCGAATCGGAGAACATGAAGTAGAGCATCGGCAGCCCCAGCTCATCCATCGGAGCGGCGGGCACCGAGGGCTCGATGCGGGTCACGTACTCGTAGCCGATGAAGCCGACCGCGCCGCCGGTGAAGCGGGGCAGGCCGGGCAGGCTGACCGGACGGTATCCACGCATCTCCTGCTCCAAGAGCTGCAAGGGATCCGCCGGGGTGGTGACCGTGCGCGTGACCTTTCCGTTCTCGCGAATCTCCGTCGTATCCGCGCCGCAGGCGAGGATCTTGCGCGGGCGGCAGCCGATGAAGCTGTAGCGGGACAGGTGCTCACCGCCCTCGACGGACTCCAGTAAATACGATGGGCCCGAGTCGCGGAGCTTGGCGTAGGCCGAGACGGGCGTCTCGAAGTCGGCCATGAGGTCCGTGTAGACCGGGATCACGTTGCCTTGGGACGCCAGGCGGAGAAAAGTGTCGCGATCCGGGAAAATGTTCATCGAAGGCTCGGAGCTCGGTGGCGGGTCGGACGATCGGGAAGCGACGTCTGGCGCGCGTGCGGGCGGTTGGGAGTCGTTTTTAGTCTGGCGAAAATACCCGGCTCCGGAATCCTGTCGCAAGACTAGAGACGGCATGCCTATGACGATCGAAAAACGGGTTCTCGCGGTGATCATGGGGGGCGGACGCGGCACGCGTCTGCACCCGTTGACGATGGAGCGCTGCAAGCCGGCGGTCCCGCTCGCGGGCAAGTACCGCCTCGTCGACATCCCGATCAGCAACTGCATCAATTCCGGGATCAACCGCGTGTTCCTGCTCACGCAGTTCAACACCGCCTCGCTGCACCGTCACGTGCAGGCGACGTATAACTTCGACGTTTTCGGCGGTGGGTTTGTCGACATCCTTTCCGCCGAACAGACCGAGAAGAGCGCCGACTGGTACCAGGGGACGGCCGACGCGGTGCGCCGCAACCTCGTGCACTTCCGGAATTCCAAGCACGACTTCGTACTGATCCTCTCGGGCGACCAACTTTACCGGATGGATTACCGCAAGATCCTCGAGGATCACGTGGCCAACGGTGCCGACGTCACCATCGCCGCGATCCCGGTGCCGCTGAACAAGGTCGAAGGCCTTGGCGTCATGCGCGTCGACGAGAACCTTGAGATCAATGGCTTTGTCGAGAAGCCGAAGGATCCGTCTGTGATCAAGCAACTGGCGCTGAGCCCGGCTCGCGAGGCGACCCTCCGTTCCGGTGCCGGCGAGCAGCACTGCCTCGCGTCGATGGGCATCTACGTGTTCAACCGCGCCGTGCTGGCGGAGGCGCTCGACAACACGATGACGGACTTCGGCAAAGAGGTCATCCCGAGCCTCCTGGGGAAGAAGCGTCTCTTCGCCCATGTGTTCGAGGGATATTGGGAGGACATCGGAACGGTGAAGGCGTTCTTCGAGGCCAACCTCCAACTCGCCCATCCGCTGCCGCCGTTCAATTTCTACGACCAGGAGGCGCCGATCTACACGTCCGCGCGCTTCCTGCCGGCCTCGAAGATCAACCGCTGCGAGATCGACCACGTCGTCATCGGCGACGGCTCGATCGTCACCGATTGCAAGCTGCACCGCTGCGTGCTCGGCATCCGAGCGTTCCTCGGTGAGGGCACGCGGATGGAGGACGTGATCGTGATGGGCGCCGATTTCTACGAGACCGAGGCTGAGTTGGCCGCCAACAAGGCGCGCGGCATCCCGCACCTCGGGGTCGGATGCAACTGCGTCATCCACCACGCGATCATCGACAAGAATGCGCGCATCGGCGACAACGTCCGCCTCTCCCCGGCGGGCAAGGCCGACGGAAATTACCCCCACGGTATCGTGATCCGCGACGGCGTGCTGGTCGTGCCCAAGGGCGTCACCGTGCCGAGTGGCACGGTGCTCTGACGCCGACGCGGATGGAAGGCCGGGCTCGGAGCCCGGCCTCGTTCAGTTGTTGAAGCGGAACAGCGCGACGTCGCCGTCGGCGAACACGTACTCGCGTCCCTCGAGCCGGTAGCGTCCCGCTTCGCGCGCGGCGGCGGTGCTGCCGAGGCGGGAAAGGTCGTCGTAGGAGACGACTTCCGCCTTGATGAAACCCTTCTCGAAGTCGGTGTGGATGACGCCCGCAGCCTGCGGAGCTTTCCATCCCTTCTTGATTGTCCAGGCGCGTACTTCTTTTTCTCCAGCCGTGAAGTAGGTCTGCAGCCCGAGCAGCGTATACGTCGCACGGATCAGTTGGGATACGCCGGAGTCATCGACGCCCAAGTCCTTGAGGAAGGCCTTGGCCTCATCGGGGGCGAGGTCGATCAATTCCGCCTCGATGCGGGCGCTGATCGGGACGTACGCCGCGTCGTGGTGCGCCTTCACGTACGCCGCCACCTTCTGCACGAACGGATTCTGCTCCGCCGTGGCCAATTCGCTCTCGGCGACGTTGCAGGCGTAGAGCACCGGCTTCGCGCTGAGCAGCTGGAAGAGCTGCAGCAGGCGCTTCTCCTCGTCCGTGCACGGGAGAACGTTGGCGGGGAGATTCTGGTTGAGGTGAGGGGAGAGACGCTCGAGGAGCGCCATCTCCACCTGAGCCTCCTTGTCGCCGCTCTTCGCCTTCTTCTGCGTCTTGTCGATGCGCTTGGTCACCGCGTCGAGATCGGCGAGGATCAACTCGGTCGTGATCACCTCAATGTCGCGCACCGGGTCCACCGCACCCATCGTGTGGATGACATCCGGATCCTCGAAGCAGCGGACGACATGGACGATCGCGTCGGTTTCGCGGATGTTGGCGAGAAACTGATTTCCGAGACCTTCGCCCTTGCTCGCCCCGGCGACGAGGCCGGCGATATCGACGAACTCGATGGCGGCAGGAATCACGACGCTGGTCTTGGCAATCCTTTGCAGGACGGACAAGCGATCGTCTGGGACGGACACCACGCCGACGTTCGGGTCGATCGTGCAGAACGGGTAGTTCGCCGCTTCGGCCTTGCGGGAGCGGGTGAGGGCGTTGAAAAGGGTGGATTTGCCGACGTTAGGTAGACCGACGATTCCGGCTTTGAGCATAAGGGGCTAGAAGAGCGTTGGGAGTCAGGGCTTGACAAGCCATTTGTCGGTCCGTGCAATCCTCCGCTTTTCAAGACTCATTCCGCGTTTCCCTATTCGTTTCCATGGCTCTCACCATCCGTCTCTCCCGCATCGGCGCCATCCATCAGCCGATCTATCACGTGGTCGTCGCCGAGGCGCGCTCGCGTCGCGATGGCCGTGCCGTCGAGATGCTGGGGACGTTCTCGCCCCGCTCCAAGGCTGCGGACGCCCTGACCCTCAAGGTTGATCGCGCTGATTATTGGATCAGCAAGGGAGCCAAGCCGTCCGAGACGGTGAATTCCCTGATCAAGCGCGCCCGCAAGTCGGGTGGCGTCGCTTCGGCCGCCTAAGCGCGCGCCGCACCAAGCACCCTGCTCCCGGGGTGCTGATCCGTCAGATTTTCACGGCCTCGGTTCACCCGGGGCCTTTTCTTTTTTAGCCATGGCTTTGCATATCGACGTACTCACCCTCTTCCCGCGCATGCTGGAGGGCTTTCTGAGCGAGAGCATCGTGGGCAAGGCGGTCGAGCGTGGGCTGTTCACGGTGAAGGTTCACGATTTGCGGCAATGGGCGACGGATCGCCATCGCACCGCTGATGATCGACCGTTCGGTGGCGGGGCCGGGATGGTGTTGAAGCCAGAACCCGTGTTTGCGGCCTTCGAACAGGTGCAGCGGCCGGAGTCCAAGCGGATTTATCTGACGCCCGACGGGGTGCCGTTGTCGCCCGGCTTGGCCGAGTCGTTGAGTCACGAGCAGCACTTGGTGCTCCTCAGTGGCCACTACGAGGGGATCGATCAGCGCATCCGCGATCGCCTCATCGATCAGGAGATTTCCATTGGCGATTACGTGCTGACGAATGGCACTTTGCCGGCCGCAGTCGTCATCGATGCCCTGAGTCGTTTCATCCCCGGTGTGCTCGGTGAGGAAAAGTCATTGACGCACGAATCCTTCACCAACAAGTTGCTCGACTTTCCTCAATATACGCGTCCCGCCGAATTCCGCGGCATGTCCGTACCGGAGGTCCTCCTCTCCGGTAACCATGCCGAAATCGAAAAATGGCGGCGTGCGCGCCAAGAGGAAAAAACCCGTCAAGTCCGTCCCGATTTACTCTCACTAACGAAAGGCCAGCCATGAACCCGATCATCAAGGAAATCACCGCGTCCCAGGTGAAGAAAGACCGTCCGCCGTTCAAAGTCGGCGACGGTGTCCGCGTGCACACGAAGGTGCGCGAGGGTGACAAGGAGCGCGTGCAAATCTTTGCGGGCGTGGTTATTGCCCTCAAGGGCAGCGGCATTCACGAGACGTTCACCGTCCGCCGCATCAGCTACGGCGAGGGCGTCGAGCGCGTCTTCCCGGTCAATTCCCCCAACGTGGAGCGGATTGAGATCGAGAAGGAGTCGGAGCCGATGCGCGCCCGCCTCTATTATCTTCGCGATCGTCAGGGCAAGGCCGCGATGGCGGTCAAGCGCAAGGCCTACGACGAAAAGGCCGAGGCCCCGGCGGCCGCGACCGCCTGACGCCACCGTCGATTTTCCGGCCTTGGCCGGTCCAGCAAGAGCGAGCCAACCATGGCTCGCTTTTTTCATGCCCTCCCGCTTTGAATCGGAGGTTCGTGCCTAGATTTCCCTTTCGCTGCCCCCTTTCCTTTCTTCACGTCCCATGATCCTGCAATCTCAGCTCCTTTCCCAAGCCGCCAATCAGGCCCGAGGCCTCGCGATGGACGCCGTCCACGCCTGCCAGTCTGGCCATCTGGGTCTGCCGCTCGGCGCGGCGGAGATCGGCGCCGTTCTCTACGGGCATGCCTTGCAGCACAACCCGGAGCGCCCGCGCTGGATCAATCGCGACCGGTTCGTGCTTTCCGCCGGTCATGGGTCCATGTTTCTCTATGCGTGGCTGCATCTGAGCGGCTACGAGGTGTCGCTCGATGACCTGAAGGCGTTCCGCAAGCTGCACAGCAAGACGCCCGGCCATCCGGAATTTCGCGAGACTCCCGGAGTCGAGGCGACCACCGGACCGCTGGGGCAGGGGATCGGCAATGCGGTCGGCATGGCGGTCTCCGCCAAGATGGCCGAGGCGCACTTCAATACGCCCGAGCACACGATCTTCGATCACCATGTCATCGCTCTCGCCGGCGACGGCTGCATGCAGGAGGGTGTTGCCCTCGAGGCGGTTGCCTTCGCGGGTCATCAGGGCCTCGATAACCTGATTCTCATCTACGACGCGAACGAGGTCACCCTCGACGCGATGGCGGACAAGACCCAGAGCGACAACACCGCGATGCGGTTCAAGTCGCTGAAGTGGGATGTCCAGACGATCGATGGGCACGATCTGGCCGCGATCCTCAAGGCGGTGAACAAGGCGAAGCGCACCAAGTCCGGCCGCCCGCAGTTGATCATCGCCAAGACGATCATCGGCAAGGGCATTGCCGAGGTGCAGGGAACCGCCAAGGGCCACGGCGAGGGCGGGGCAAAGTTCATCGATGGCGCCAAGGCCACCCTCGGCCTGCCCGTGGATCAGCATTTCTTCGTGAGCGAGGAGGTCCGCGCGTACTTCGCCTCCCACAAGGCGCGACTCATCCGCCAGTGCAACCGGTGGCACAAGACTTACCGCGCATGGCGCGACGCGAACCCGGCGAAAGCTCAGCTTCTCGAGACCGCTGGCCTCGCGCCGGACGCGGCCAGCCTGCTCGCCGCGATGCCGGCCTTCCCGGCCGACTCCAAGCTCGCCACCCGGGCCGCCGGCAAGGCCGTGCTGCAGCCGCTCGCCGCCACGCTGCCGCTGCTCATCGGCGGAAGCGCCGACCTCTACGGATCGACTCTCAACCACATTGCGGACTCACCCGACTTCGAGCCCGCCTCCCGGACCGGACGCAATATCCGCTTCGGCATCCGCGAGCACGCGATGGCCGCGATCGCGAACGGCGTCGCCTACGATGGCCTCTTCCGTCCCTCCATCGCGACGTTCCTCGTCTTCGCAGACTACTCGCGCCCGTCCATGCGCCTCGCCGCCTTGGCGAAGCTCCCGGTGGTCTACATCTACACCCACGATTCCATCGGGGTGGGTGAGGACGGGCCGACGCACCAGCCGATCGAAACCGTGTCGGCACTGCGCCTGATTCCCGGCCTCGACGTGATTCGCCCCGCCGATCCGGAGGAGACCGCAGGCGCGTTCGCCGCCGCGCTTTCCCGCACGGACGGGCCGACGCTGCTTGCGCTCACGCGCCAGGTGCTCCCGACGCTGAACGATCTCCCGGTCGCCACCCGCCGCGAGGGCGCACTTCAGGGTGCCTACATCGCCCGCCGTGAAGAGGGTGCGCTCACGACGATCCTGCTCGCCAGCGGCTCCGAGCTCCAGTTGGCCCTCGCGGCCGCTCAGCAACTCGGCGCCGGCGTGCGCGTGGTCTCGGTTCCGTCCATCGAACGCTTCTCCCGCCAGCCGCGCGAGGTACGCGAGGCCATCCTGCCCTCCGCCATCCGGCGCCGCGTTTCGATCGAAGCCGGCGTCACCGGCGTCTGGGCCGGCTTGGTCGGCCTCGACGGCAAGGCGATCGGCATCGACCGCTTCGGCCTCAGCGCTCCCGGCGCCACGGTGTTCAAGGAACTCGGCGTGACGGTCGAGGCCGTCGTCCAAGCGGTTCGCGAACTGGCCTAGGCCCCTTCGCCTCATCGTCCCCGACCTCGCTCCGAGCGGAGCGAGTCGGCCTTCGGGCCCGGCCTTCCGGCCTGCCGATGCCACAGTCGCCTTGCCTTTTGTGGTTAGGCGGCTGATGGTTAGCCTCCTAACGTTATCGAGCGGATCCTATGCCGATGTTACTGTTAAGAGACTTGCCGCGCTACGAGTGCCTCTTGGAAGGGGCGCGGCGCTTCCCTGAGCTCGATCCGTCCGCCTGCGAGGTGTACCTCCATGTGCTGAGGGCTGGGGATGAGGCGTTTCGTTCCTGCGGCGAGCCGTTGGAGGCTCACGGGATCAGCGCGGGTCGCTTCACGGTGCTGATGCTTCTGCTGCGCAAACGGGATGACGCGTGCGGCGCCATGCTGACGCCCGCGGAGTTGGCGGACAAGGCGGGCGTGACCCGTGCCACCATGACGGGCCTCATCGATACGCTGGAGCGCGATGGTTTCGTCCGCCGCGAGCCGGATCCCAATGATCGGCGGATGACGCCGGTGACGCTGACCCCGGCGGGCGAGGCATTGCTGCAGGGCGTGGTTCCTGCCTACTTTCAGCGGATGGGTTCCTTGGTCGCGCACTTGAGCGAGTCGGAGCGGCGTACGCTCGTCACGCTCCTCGCGAAACTGGTGCGCGGGAACGAAACCGAAGATCCGTCGGTCACCTCAACAGACGGTGCGGCTCCTGCTCCGGTCTGCCCATCCGGCTCCCTCAATTCTTCTGTCCCATGATCAAACGATTTGTCCTCGCTCTCGCCGCGTTCGCGGCGCTGGTGGTATCGCTGGGCGCCGTCAAGGTCGCCCAAATTCGCGAGATGGCCGCGATTCCGCGCGACATGCCGCCCGCGGCCATCACCTCGATTCGTGCGGAAACTGCGGTCTGGCGTCCGACGATCAACGCGATCGCAACACTGGCGCCGGTGGAGGGCGTGACCCTCGCGGCCGACGCGGACGGCACGGTGGTGCGGATCGCCGTGGAGAACGGTGCGTCCGTGCAAGCGGGCGATGTGCTCATCGAGCTGGATACGTCGGTGGAAACCGCCCAGCTGGCCGCGGCCGGCGCCCGACAAGCGATTGCCCGGCTCGACCGTGACCGTGCCACCGAGCTGCGCGCAAAGAACACGATCAGCCAAGCGGAACTCGACGCCGCGACCGCCCGCGTCAATCAGGCGGAGGCTGACGTCGCGGCGCTGCAGGCGCTCTTGAACAAGAAGGTCATTCGCGCTCCTTTCGGAGGCCGGGTGGGCATCCGCATGGTCAATGTCGGCCAGTACGTCGGCCGCGGTGCGAGGCTGCTGCCGTTGCAGCGGCTGGATCCGATGTTCGTGGATTTCAGCATCCCGCAGCGTCATCTGCCCGAGTTGGTCGTGGGGCAGACCGTGCGGGTGCAGGTCGATGCGTATGCGGATCGTTCCTTCTCGGGCAAACTGACCGCGATCAACCCCGGCGTGGATCCGGACTCGCGCAACATCGCTGTGCAGGCGACGGTCTCCAACTCCGAAGACCTGCTGCGTGCGGGCATGTTTGCGCGCGCGGAGATCGAACTGCCGGAAAACGCCCCCGTCGTGGTGCTGCCTGCGACCGCCATCGCGTATGCCTCCTACGGCAATTCGGTCTTCGTGATCGAGACGATGAAGGATGCCGACGGGAAGGAATACCTCGGTGTCCGCCAGCAGTTTGTCCGTCTCGGCCCCGCGCGCGGTGATCAGATCGCGATTCTCTCCGGCGTGAAGCCCGGTGAGGAAGTGGCGACGTCGGGCGTGTTCAAGCTGCGGAACGGTCTCAAGATTCAGGTGAACAACCGCGTGCAGCCAGCCAACAACCCGGCGCCCCGGCCGCAGAACACCTGATCCGTCCGGTCCTCACCCAAGCCTTCTTCCTTCGAGGACGCCCCGCGTTCATGAAATCTCGCTTTACCGATCTCTTCGTCCGCAAGCCGGTCATCGCGCTGGTGGTCAACATCGTGATCCTGGTCGTGGGCATCGTTTCCTACAACCGGCTCAACGTTCGCCAGTACCCGCGCAGCGACAGTGCGGTGGTGAAGGTCACCACGCTCTACTTCGGAGCCAGCGCGGAAACGGTGCGCGGGTACATCACCACGCAGCTCGAGCGCGTGATCGCGAGCGCCGACGGCATCGACTACATTCAGTCCAACAGTCGGGCCGGCCTGAGCACGATTGAGGTCTTCCTGCGCCTGAATTACGATACGAACGCTGCGCTCGCTCAGATCAGCTCGAAGATCGACCAGGTGCGCAGTGAACTGCCGCCAGAGGCGGAGGCGCCCACCATCAGCGTCGAGTCGAGCGACAACCAGTTCGCCTCGATGTACCTGAGCTTCTACTCGGACGAGCTCGAGGAGAACCAGATCACTGACTACCTGACGCGGGTCGTCCAGCCGCAGCTTTCATCGATCAAGGGCGTGCAGCGAGCGGATGTGCTCGGCGGGCGGGTCTTCGCCATGCGCATCTGGCTGAAGCCCGATGAGCTCGCGGCGCGTGGCCTGAGCCCGGCCCAGGTGCGCCAAGCCCTCGCCGCCAACAACGCCCTCGCGGCGGTAGGCAGTACGAACGGCTCGATGATCCGCGTCTCGCTCGTCGCGGACACCGATCTGAAGAACGTGAGCGAGTTTGAGAATCTCGTCGTGGCGCAGCGAAACGGCGCGATCATCCGGCTCTCGGACATCGCGGACGTCGCCATGGGCGCGGAGAGCTACGACGAGGAGGTTCGCTTCGGCGGCAAGAAAGCGACGTTCATGGGCATCTGGGTCCTGCCGACGGACTCAACGGTCGAGGTCATCAAGCGCGTGCGCGCGGCCCTGCCGGGCATCGAGGCCCGTCTGCCCTCGTCCCTGAAGCTGCAGATCGGCTACGATGCGACGGGCTACATCGAGGACGCGCTCAAGGAGATCGTGACCACGCTGATTGAGACGCTGCTGATCGTAGCGGTGGTCATCTTCCTGTTCATGGGCTCGCTGCGCTCCGTGCTCATTCCCCTCGTGGCGATGCCCCTGTCGTTGATCGGAGCCTTCGCCCTGATGCTGGCGCTCGGTTTCACGGTGAACCTGCTCACCCTGCTCGCGATCGTGTTGGCCGTCGGCATCGTGGTCGACGACGCGATCGTCGTGGTGGAGAATGTCGAGCGGCACGTTCGCGAAGGAAAGACTCCCTTTGACGCGGCGATCCTGGGGGCGCGTGAGTTGGTGGGCCCGGTGATCGCGATGACCATCACGCTCGCGGCGGTCTACGCGCCGATCGGTTTTCAGGGCGGTTTGACGGGCGCGCTCTTCCGCGAGTTTGCCTTCACGCTCGCCGGCGCCGTGGCGGTCTCCGGCTTCGTGGCGCTGACCCTTTCCCCGATGATGAGTGCGCAGTTGCTGAAGGGAGGCGGGGCGGAGGAGCGTGGGCTGACGGGAATCGTGAACCACACGTTCGACCGTCTGCGGTCGTTCTACGACCGGCTGATCGGTTGGGTGCTGCAGGGTTGGGTGCCGGTGGTGGTGACCCTGGCGCTGCTGGTGTCGCTGCTGAGCGCACCGTTCCTGATGTTCGCCCAGCGCGAACTGGCGCCGAAGGAGGACCAGGGGGTGGTCTTCAGCATCCTGTTGCCGTCGCCGACGTCGACCATCGAACAGAACTCGCTCTTCGCCGGTCAGGTGCAGGCGATGTTCGAATCCTTCCCTGAGTACCAGACGTCCTTCCAGGTGACCGGGGCCAATTTCGGTTTTGGTGGCGCCGTCCTCAAGCCGTGGTCCGAGCGCAAGCGCACGGCGCTGGAGATCGACCAGTCGCTTCAGGCGGACGCGGCGAAGATCGCGGGCATGAATGTAATCCTCACCACGCCGGAGCCGTTGCCGGCGGGTGGCCAGTTCCCGATCGAGTTCGTGGTCCGTTCCACGGCTGATCATCGCCAGATGCTCGAGTTCGCCGACCAGTTGGTTCTCTATGCTAACACGGAGGCGAATGCGCCGAACGCGGCGCCGACGTTCTACTTCGCCGACAGCGACCTGAAGTTTGACTTGCCGCAGGTCGAGATCGAGATCGACAAGGACAAGGTTGCGGCGATGAACCTGAGCCTCACCGACATCGCGCGGGATCTGGGTTCCTTGCTCGGCGGCGCCTACGTGAATCGGTTCGTGAACGACGGCCGCAGTTACCGCGTGATTCCGCAGGTCGAGCGTTCGCAGCGGCTCAACGCCGACCAGTTGCTCGATTACCACGTGCGCGGGCCGGATGGTCGCCTGATTCCGCTCTCCACGATCGCGACGCTGCGCGAGACGGTCCAACCGCGCACCTTGAACCGCTTCCAGCAGCTCAACGCGGTGAAGATCACCGGAGTGGGTCCAAGCATTGATGGGGCGTTGAAGAAGCTTGAGGCCAAGGCGGCGGAGATCCTGCCCCCCGGGTACTCGATCGACTACGGTGGTCAGTCGCGACAGCTGCGCACCGAGGGTACCGCGCTCTGGAAGGCGGGAGCGCTCGCCGTGCTGCTCATCTTCCTCGTGCTGGCGGCGCAGTTCAACAGCTTCCGCGATCCGATCATCATCCTGGTGGGCTCGGTGCCGCTGGCCGTGTTCGGCGCGCTGATCCCGATCTTCCTCTGGAAGACCTCACTCAACATCTACTCGCAGATCGGCCTGATCACACTCGTCGGCCTGATCGCCAAGAACGGCATCCTCATCGTGGAGTTCGCGAACGGGCTGCAGTCCGAGGGCGTCTCCAAGTTCGAGGCCACCCGCCGCGCCGCCGCGACGCGCCTGCGCCCGGTGCTCATGACGTCGGCCGCGACGGTGTTCGGCCATCTGATGCTGATCTTCGTCGAGGGCCCCGGCGCCGCCGCGCGCAACAGCATCGGCTGGGTCCTCGTGGTCGGCATGGCCGTCGGCACGTTCTTCACGCTGTTCGTGGTACCGGTCTTTTATCTGCTGATCGGGCGCGACTTTTCCCGCCGTTCGCCCGCTCCGGCTCTCGCCTCTTCGGTCAATCCTGCCTCATCCTGATGTCCATGCACTCCCGCCTTCTCCGGATCGCCGTCCTCGTTATCGGCGCCAGCTTTGCCTCGGGTGTCTCCGCGGCCCCCGGAAACCGGTCCTCCGCTCTCCCGGAGGTCATCGATCTCCGCGCAGCCATCGTCTATGCGCTGGAGAACAGTTTCGCCATTCGGCAGGCGCGTGAGCGCATTCAGCAGCAGGATGGTGTGATCTTGGAGGTCTCCGCCCTGGGGATCCCGAATGTTGGCTTGGGGGCGGCGTACCAACGCAACGACACCGATATCTCACAGTCGTTTCCGGCCGATGACTCCGCATGGCAGATCCAGATCCAGGCGCGGCAGAGCCTCTACAGCGGCGGCGCGGTCCAAGGCGCGGCGGCGAGCGCGCGGCTGGTCCGCGAGGCGGCGGTCCTGGAGCTGCAGGCGGTCATCAGCGAGGTGCTGCTCGCCGTCCGCACGCGCTTCTACGATGTGCTGCTCGCTCGGGAGAGCATCAAGGTGCAGGAGCAGTCGGTGGCTTTGCTCGAGGAGCAGCTCCAGAATGCCCGCAACCGTTACGAGGCCGGCGCGGCCTCCAACTTCGAGGTACTCCGGGCAGAGGTCGCGCTCGCCAATGCGCAGCCCGCTCTGATTCAGGCCCGCAACACGTTCCGGACGTCGTTCGACGAGGTGGTCCAGCTCATGGGCGGAGAGGCCGGTTCCGCGTCGCGGACTCCCCAAATCGTGGGTGACCTGACGGTCGAGCCGGTCCAGTACGAGGTCGCCGAAGCCGTGGCTGCCGCCCGGGCCTCGCGGCCCGAACTCGCCCGCCTGTCCAAGCTGATCGAGGCGCGCGCCCAAGGCGTCGAGATCGCCCGTGCCGGAGCTCGGCCGTCCGTCGACTTGGTCGGGAGCTATCAGTGGCGCAAGGCCGGCACCAGCGATCGTTTCAGCGATGCGCGCGATGGCTGGTTGCTGGGCGTACAATCGCAGTGGAGCGTCTTCGATGGCCGCGCCACCGCAGGCCGTGTGGTGCAAGCCCGCTCCGCCTTGACTCAGATCGAGCTCGCCCGCAGCGAGGCTGAGCTCGGCATCGAGATCGAGGTCCGTCGCGCGGTCTCGCTGCTCCAAGAGGCCGGCGAACTGATGGAGGCGTCCCGGCGGGTCGTCGAACAGGCCACCGAGGCACTCCGACTGGCCACCGTGCGCCAGTCGGCCGGCACGGCAACCCAACTCGATGTGCTGACCAGTCAGGTGGACCTCACCCAGGCGCGAAACAATCAGCTGCGCGCCAATTACAATTACTTGGTCGCCGCCTCCCGGGTGCGCAAGGCGACTGGACAGGCGGATCCGTTCAACACCGGATCCTGATTCCTCCCACCCCCGTGGCTGATCGTCCACCTGAGACCAACGTCACCGTGAACCCGCCGCTGGCGCGTCGGCTCCGGGTGGCCGTGGTGGTGCTTGCCGCAACCCTGGTGCTGCTTGGCGGCGTGGTGCTGCTGGCGTTGACGCCGGCCGTGCAGACGGCGCTGGTGCAACGCATCCTGCGCGATCGGCCGAATCTGGGGGTGTCAGTGGGCCGGGTTGAGCTCGGACTTTCGCGGAGCGTGATTCGCGACCTGACCTTTGCCTCGTCCGGTGTCCGGTTGGTCGCGCCGCGCGTGGAGGCGGAGGTGGCTCTGCTTCCGGCGTTGTTTGGTGCTATTCGTATCCAACGACTGGAGGCAAAAGAGTGGGTCGTTGAACTCGTCGGACCCACGGTGACTGCGGCAGCGGCGTTGCCGGTTCCGGCGCCCGTCCGTCCTTCGCGCGCGGGCTTCGGTGGCTTGGCCGTGCTCGGGGCGCCCGCCGGTGGAGGGCAGGGTGTCGGCTCTGCGCCAGCGACGGTGCTCGGGCTCCTGGATCAGGTCGCGCTGCCGGAGAACTTCGAACTGAATCAGGTGCTGCTCCAGGGGACGGTGCGAGGCGTCCTGGCAGGCGAGCAGCGCGGCTCGGTGGCGGTGCAGCTCAAGGGTGGGGGCCTGAAGGCGGGTGCGGTTGGTGTCCTCGACCTCACCGCCGATGGCGCTCGGGAAGGCAGTCCGGATCGTTTGCAGGCGACCACCCGGGTGGAGGTCGCAGTGGGTCCCGGTTCGCGCCTCGATGCCGTGAGAACGAATGGCACGCTTTCGGTGCAGGTCGCGGGACTGCCGGCGGGAGCGTCGGTTGCCGTGGAGAGCGCGGTGGAGCGGGCGTTGGGAGCGACTGCGGGGGAAAGCTACCTCTTGATCGTGCGTCGCGAAGGCGTTCGTTGGCTCGATGGGCAGGCGGAACGCTCGGGGGCGACCGGGGCGATCCGGGGAACCCTGAAAATCGCGTTCAGCGATCGGGATATTGCGCCGGTCCTCCCGGGGCGCCCCCTGCCGGAGTTCTCCCTCCAGGTGGAGAATGTATTCACAGCGGGCCGTGCGTTTGAGGCTGTCGAGGTGGCTGGCAAGATCGCGGTGGAGGCGGCGCGTTGGGAACGCCTCTCGCCTGAGCTCGCCGCGCTGGGAGCGGTTCGTCTCACGTCGGATTTCGGCTTGGCGCGGGAGGGGGACTGCATTCGGGTGGGGTCCCTCCGCGCGGAGGCCGTAGAAAAAGCGCCGGTCCTCGGGATCGAACTGCGGCAGCCTTTCATCTGGAATCCGGTTTCCGGCGAGGTGGAGGTGGCGGATCCGGCCGCCGACCTACTGACCGTGCGCCTTCGTGGTCTGCCTTTGCCCGCGCTGCAGGCGGCGTGGCCGGATGGCCGGATCGAAGGCGGAATCGTCACCGGAGGCTGGAGCCTGCGGGCGTCGTCCGGTGGCATCGCGGTGCGCAGCACGGAGCCGATGGCGGTTTCACGTTTCTCGGTGCGACAGGGGAAGGCGGAGCTGCTGCGCGACGTGCAGTTGGAAGTGCGTCCGTCGGCTGACTTCACGCCCCGCGGCTGGCAGGGAGAGGCGGCGGAACTGGTGGTGCGTGGAGGCAACGTTGTCTTGGCTCGTGGTGCCATTCGGGCGGGCCGGAGCGTGGGCTCGGATCAGGCGATCAAGCTCACCGGCGCGCTGGACCTGGATTTACCGGGGATGCTGGCGCAACCCCTCGTCAACGCGGCAGGCCGCCTCCAGTCCGGTCTTTTTCGCGTGTCCGGCTCTGCGAGTCTGGGCGAGGTTCAGCAGGTGGCAGTCGACTTGCAGGCGACGCGGTTGGTCGATTCCGCGGGTGGCGCGTTGCCGGATGTAGCGGTCGAGATCCGGGGGGATCGGGCGGCGAATGGCGCGCTTACCGTCCGCATCCCCGTGCGGCTGGAGGCTTCCGGTCGGGTGAGTGATGTCGTGCTGGCGGGGCAGCTCGCTCCGGAATCGGCGGGCTGGCGGGTCGATGGTCAGATCACGGGTGCACGCGTCTTCGTGGCGGATGCCCGGATCCTGGCCGCACCGTGGGCCGCCGCTCCCGCTTCGCCGGCCAGTGCGCCAGGCTCGAAATCGCCGGCACCGGCGTGGGCCGGTCTGTCGGGCAAGGTCGCGCTCGCCTTGGGGGAAGTCGTCTATTCCCCGGAGCTGATCGCGCGCGAGATCAGCGGCACCGTGGCGCTGGATCAGATGGGGGTGGTGCTGGAGACCCTGAAGGCGATCTTGGCGACGGGTGGGCGCGTGGAGGCGTCTGGCAAGCTATCGTATTCATCGACGAAGGCAGCGACGGCCTATGCGTTGGAGGGGAACGTGACCGCGCTGGAGTTGGACTCCGGACCCGCGCTCAAGGCGTTTCTGCCCTCCAGTGGCCCGTCGGCCATTGAGGGGCGCTTCGATCTCCGGTCGCGCGTGAGCGGAGGCGCGGCCTCGCTAGGCGACCTCGCGGGCCAGCTGCAAGGCGATCTGCGGATGGTGAGCCGCGGTGGGGTCATCCGACCCTTGCCCCCGAGCTACCTCAGCGCCGTCACGACGGCGAGGGAGCAGCTGCAACGGCGAGGCGAGCAGGCGGGAACGCTCGGTGCACTTGCGGGCGCCCTGGGGGCGAGGCTCCCGTCGTCGCTGGGCGGCGTGGCCTCGAAGACACAGCAACTCACCACCCGGCTAGCTGACCTCGAGACGGTGCTGCGCTTGTTCGGAGAGATTCGCTTTGACCAACTCACCTTGGACGTGGGCGTTTCGCCGAACCAGTCGGCGTCGCTGCGGGATCTGACGATCACGAGCCCGGAACTCCGCTTCGTTGGTCAGGGCTCCCTACTGGCGGCCCCGGGCCAGCCGTTCTGGCGCCGACCTCTGAGCGTGAGCATGACGGGTGGGGCGAGGGGACGCTCGGCTGACGCGCTGCGGCGGGTCAATCTCCTCGGCAACACGATCGACACCCTCGGCTATGCGCCGTTTTCATTGGAGTTCGCGCTTGAGGGTACGCCCAACGGGTTGGACGCCTCGAAGATGATCGCGGCGGTGGCGGACCGCGTGCTCGGAGTTTCCCTGACGGCGGCGGACGTGCAGCGCCTGAGGGCGGGCGATCCGGCCGTGCTGCTCTCGCTCGTGGCTCAGCTCAAGTAGCGGGCGAGGCGTTTCCCCGCTTGCGTCGCGGGAAGGAAACGCGAGAAAGGGTTGTCGCATGCGGCCGCCGCCTCTACCGCCCTCGTTTTGGGATCGCTGGTCGGGCCTGCGCCTGCTGGATGCGGGCCTCGGAATCTGGACCGGGTTGGTGTTTCTGTTTCTCTACCTGCCGATTCTCGTGCTGGTGGTGTATTCCTTCAACGAGTCGCGGTTGAACGTCGTGTGGGAGGGGTTCACCTTGGACTGGTATGGTCGGCTGTGGGACAACACCCGGATCGCGCGCGCGCTGAAGAACAGTCTGGTCGTGGCCGGCTTTACCACGGTCCTTTCCGTCGTTCTGGGAACCGTAGGTGCGTGGTTGCTGCACCGGTATCGTTACCGGTTTGGATCGACCCTTCAGACGTTGATTGCGGTTCCCATGATCATGCCGGAGATCGTGATGGGGATCAGTCTGCTGATCCTGTTCACCACTGCCGGTCTCAAGCTGGGATTCTTCACGGTCATCGTGGCGCACACGACCTTCTGCTTTCCCTTCGTGTTGATCGCGGTGCAGGCGCGGTTGCAGGGGATGGATCCCGCGCTGGAGGAGGCCGCTCTCGATCTCGGGGCGACACCGGTCCGGGCATTTCTCTTGGTTGTCGTGCCGTACCTCCGCCCGGCGATCCTTTCCGGCGCCCTGATGGCGTTTACGCTCTCGCTCGATGAACTGATCGTGACCTTTTTCACTGCGAGCGCCCAGGTGGCGACCTTGCCGTTGCTGGTGTTCGGGATGGCTAAGGTCGGACTCAACCCGATGTTGAATGCGCTGTCCGCCCTGTTCATCGTTGCGACGGTCGCGTTCGTACTTTTTTCGGAACACTTGCGTCGGCTGGGTCGCCGCGCTCCTTAACCTTTACCTCCATGATCCCCCTCCCTGGTTCCCGAGTCATCACCCTCCTCCTCGCCGTGCTGGGTCTCGCCCTGGCGCCGCTTCGTGCCGCCAACAAGGAGATCAACCTGTTCGCCTGGTCCGAGTACTTCCCGCAGTCGGTCCTCGAGGGCTTCACGAAGGAAACCGGCATTCGCATCAACTACGAGACCTTCGCGTCGGGCGAGGAGATGCTCGCCAAGATGCTGGCCGGAGGCACCGCCTACGATCTTGTCCAGCCTCCGGACTACATCGCCGAGGCACTGATCAAGAACCGGCTCTTGGTGCCGCTCGACTACACGAAGCTGCCCGGCGTGAAGAACATCCTGCCGGAATACCTCAACATGGCGCATGATCCGGAGCAGCGGTACACGCTGCCGTACATGGTGAGCACGGTCGGCATTGTCGTGAACACCGAGCGCGTCAAGGAGCCGATCACGGGCCTGGTCGATCTGTTCTCGCCGCGCCATGCCGGGCGGATCGTGGTTGTCGATGATGCCCGCGAGCTGGTCACCGCTGCGCTCTACGTGCTGGGATATCCGCTCAACGAGATCAATGCGAAGAACCTCGCGGAGGCCCGTCCGCTTCTCGCGCAGTGGATGAAGCGGATCAAGCTTTACGATTCCGATAGCCCGAAGACCGCGCTGCTGAACGGCGATGTCGACCTTGGCTATGTCTGGGGTGGTGAGGCGGCCCGCCTCTGGGCCGAGAACCCGAAGTTTGCTTACGTGATCCCGAAGGAAGGCGCCCATCAGTTTGTCGATGTGATGGCGATCCCGCAGGGCGCCAAGAATGTCGAGGCGGCGCACCGCTTCCTCGAATACCTGCTTCGCCCAGAGGTCAGCAAGGCGATCTCGGACGAATTCCCGTACACGAATCCAAACGGCGCGGCGCGCCAGCTCCTCACGCCGGAGCAACGGGCTAATCCCGCGAGCTACCCGCCGGGGGACCGGAAGTTCGGCACGTTCCGGCACCTCGGCGAGACTGGGGCGATGATCGACGAGTTGATCACGGACCTGAAGAACGCCCGCTGAGCGCGTTCGCGCCCGCCCCGCCGCCTGCATGCACGCCCTCGCCGACACCGCGCCAGCCCACGGCGGGCGCCGTGCCGGCGTGGTGGCTTGGCTGCTCCTGGCGCCGCTCGCGCTTTGGCTGCTGCTCTTCGTGGTCGTGCCGATGGCCGGTCTCGTGGTGTACAGCTTCTGCCAGCGCGACGATCTGGGCCGGGTAGTCTACGACTTCAGCTGGGAGAACTACGCGCGCGTCTTCGATCCGATCTACCTCAAGATCCTCGGACGCTCGATCGGCTACGCCGCTCTGACTACGGTTATCTGTATCGTCATCGGCTATCCGGTGGCATGGTACATCGCGCGGCAGCGCTCGCCCCTGCGGGAGCGACTCCTGCTGCTGGTGATGATCCCTTTCTGGACGAGCTTCCTGATCCGGACGTACGCGTGGATCGCCATCCTCAAGAGCGAGGGACTGCTGAATGGGCTGCTGCAGTTCTCCGGGGTCGTCACGGCACCGTTGTCGCTGCTGTACACGCCGACGGCCGTGGTCATCGGTCTCGTGTACGCGTACCTGCCGTTCATGATCCTGCCGATCTACGGCAGCGCTGAGAAGCTGGATAACGCCCTCGTGGAGGCCGCCCACGATCTGGGCGCCGGACCGATCCGTGCGTTCTCCCACGTGATCATCCCGCTGACTTGGCCGGGAATCGCGGCCGGGATCATGCTGGTGTTCGTGCCAGCGATCGGGATGTTTGCGATTACCGACCTGATGGGCGGGGCGCAGGTGCCCTTGATTGGAAACGTGATCCAGAACCAGTTCTTCCGCGCTCGCAACGCCCCGTTCGGCGCCGCGCTCGGCGTGGTGTTCACCCTCCTGTTCATCCTGACCTACGCGCTGGCCCACCGACGGCGTCGCGCCACGACCGCGTGAAGCGGCACCACTCCGTTCATCCCCGCCATGCCGTCGATGATTGAAATTCGCTCCGTGACCAAGCGCTTCGGCTCCTTCACGGCGGTGAATGACGTGAGTCTCGACATCGCCGAGGGTGAATTCCTCACGCTGTTGGGGCCTTCCGGCTGCGGGAAGACCACGCTCCTGCGGATGCTCTCCGGGTTCGAGACGCCGACCAGCGGCACGCTGCGAATCGATGGCGAGGAGGTCACTCACCTCGCACCCTACCGCCGCAATGTGAATCAGGTGTTCCAGAGCTACGCGCTTTTCCCGCACCTCACCGTTGCGGACAATATCGCGTTCGGCCTCCGGATGCAAAAGGTGCCGGCCCCGGAGATCACGCGACGGGTCGACGAGGTGGTCGAGTTGGTGGCGCTCACGGGCTTCGCCTCCCGCCGACCGCACGAGCTTTCCGGGGGGCAGCGCCAGCGCGTGGCCCTCGCGCGCGCGATCGTGCCTCGCCCGAAGGTACTCCTCCTCGACGAACCTCTCTCCGCCCTCGATGCCAAGCTACGGCAGCAAATGCAGCTCGAGCTCAAGCGCCTCCAGAAACACCTCGGCATGACGTTCGTCTTCGTCACGCACGACCAGGAGGAGGCGCTGACCATGAGCGACCGGATCGCCGTCTTCAATCAGGGCCGTCTTGAGCAACTGGGCTCGGCGAGCGCGATCTACCACCAACCGAGGACCGCATTCGTGGCGGACTTCATCGGGGAGGCGAACCTGCTGACCGCGGAGGCAATCGCGCGGAGCGGTACCATGACCCGCCTTCGGGTCGAAGGCGGCCTCGAGCTCGAGATCCCGACGGACCGTTGGCCCGCGGGCGCTTCCAAGGTGGTGATCTCGCTGCGCCCGGAGAAGATCGTGGTGTCGAAACGTCCGCTGGAAGCCGAGGCGATCTTCACTGCCCGGGTGACGGATGAGCTGTTCCAAGGGGCGCTCGATCGCCTGCATCTGCAGACGGAATCGGGCACCCGCCTCACCGCACTCGTCGCCAACGAGAGCGCGCTGCGCGAGGCGATTCACGCCGGCGATGCGGTGTGGTGCGGCGTGCACGCCGATGACATCGCCGTGGTCGGGCCGGCCTGAGTTCGACCGATTTCTCGATTCTTTCGCGATGCACATCGTTCTTACCGGAGCAGCAGGTCGGCTTGGTCGGGAGGTGATGCGTCAGTTGCTGGACGCGGGTGATCGGGTCGAAGCCTACGACGCGGTCCCCGCGTCCACGGACACGCCCGGACCGGTCCGGCTGGAGAACCTCCTTGATCCGAAGACGGTGGACGCCTCCTGGCGTGGCGCCGACGCGGTGGTGCATCTCGCGAACCACGCGACGTCGTACGGTCTCGATGGCCGGATGGTTTTCACGGAGAACGTCACCATGAACTACCACGTGCTCGAGCGGGCTCGGCTGGGTGGCGTGCCTCGGTTCATCTTTGCCAGTTCGGTGCAGGCGATGCGTGTGGAGCGATTTTCGCATGACGATCAGCCGAGCCAAGTCCGGGAGTTGCCGTTGAGCGGCGCCTTGCCCGCGACGCCGACCAACCCGTATGCGCTCTCCAAGGCACTGGGCGAGGAACAACTCCGTTACTTTGTCGGCTGCCATGGCATCACGGGCATCGCGTTTCGCTTTCCTGCGTTGTTCCCGCAACCGCGCCCGCGCGGCATCACTGAGGTGGTGCCGCAGGTGCCGCTGGACGAGGCCTTCGCGTGGTTGACCTATGCTGATGCCGCCCGCGCGGTCGGTCAGGCACTGCGGCGTCCATTGACGGGCTATCGCTGCTACTTGCCTGCCAGCGCCCGACCGTGGCTCGACTGGCCGCTGGAGCGGATCCGGGAGCGTTACTTCCCGAACGTACCGGTCGCGGGCGACGGTCCGCTCCGCTCTTTGGTTGATCTGAGCCAGCTGGCCGAGGAGCTGGATTGGCGACCGCAGGATGACTGAGGCCGGACGCGCGACTGGCGCGATCAGTTGACGCGATTCCAGACCGGCTGGCCGAGCAGCGCGGCGCGTGCGATCCGCGCGGAGGTCGTTCGCATCTCGATCATGCCCTCCGGACTGCAGAACGCGGCGTGGCAAGTGACGATCAGGTTCGGCGTCGCGGCTTCCGCCGCCGACCGGAGCGGTTCGTCCTGGACGACATCGAGACCCGCGCCGGCGAGACGGCCTTCGCGGAGAGCGCGGAAAAGCGGCTCCTTCTGCACCAGGTCTCCGCGGGCGGTGTTCACGAGGAACGACGTCGGCCGCAGCCGCGCGAGTTCAGCGTCTCCGATCATCCCGCGCGTGGCCGGTGACGAGGGGCAGTGGAGCGAGAGCACGTCCGTTTGTTCCAACAACTCCTCGAGCGAGTTTGCGCGCTGGATCCCGAGCGCCTTGTGCGCGCCGTTCGCGAGAAACGGATCGTGGAAGATGACACGGAAGCCGAGCGCCTTGGCGCGCAGCGCGGTGGCCGTGCCGATGCGTCCGAGGCCGATCAGCCCGAAGGTGAGCGAGCTCAGGCGGCGCAATTTCGGCGCGACTTCGATCCGCCAGCCAAGTCGCTTGGCCTCCGCGTCCAGCGGGAAAAGCTGGCGGCAGAGGGCCAGCGTGAGCGCGATCGTGTGGTCAGCGACTTCCTCGGTGCCGTAGTCCGGCACGTTGCACACCGGGATGCCGCGGCGGGCGGCCGCTCCGGTGTCAACGCTGTCGTAGCCCACACCGTTGCGGATGAGCACCCGGCAGTTTGCGAGCGAAGCGATGACCTCGGCGGTGCAGGGGACATTGTGCCAGAGGATGAGCGCGTCGGCGGCCCGTACCTCCGCCGGCAGGGGAGCGTTGAAATCGAGCCGGAAGGTCCGAACCTCGGCGACCGCACTGAGTTCCGCGGTTTCAATCAGCGCCGCATCCTCGCTGAAGGTGAATTCGCGCGGGCAGAGAATGGCGACGAGCGGACGCGACATGGGACGGTCGGGATCAGGAGGAGCGGGCCGGGCCGAATGCCGTGCTTACTGACCACTCCTTGGTTTCCCCGGTGGTGAGCACGGCGGCGAGGTATGGTTCGATCGAGAAGGTGTTCCCGTTGCCCCAGATCACGCATTCCGACGGCGCATAGCTGGTCACGAAATCGACGTACTGGAGCCGCGGATGGCTCAGGCGCGCGCGCACCGGTACCCCCGGGGGCAGGAGCAGAAAGTCCATGTGCCCGTCCCTTTCGCCATCGAACCGCTTGCGGGACGCCAGGCGTCGGCCCTCCAGTGAGAAACCCGGATTTTCAGCCAGTCGGCAAGCGGGCGGAACTTCCGCCTCGATGAGTCGATCGGTCAACGCAAAGAAGGGGTGGGGGAACCACTCGAGCGAGAGGGGCTGCGCCGCGCGGTGGGTCAGGCGGGACACGGAGTGTAGGGTCCGGCCCGTCAGTCGGATTTCCCGTACCAGCGTAGTGTCGTAGCCGAGCGTGCGCTGGTCGGTGCGGTAAGTGACGGAGTCCGCCGTGCGATCCACGGTCCACGAGCAAGGCTCGACCACCACCGGCTCTCCTTTCTCATCCAACCCAAGGCGGCCACCGCCGAGATGCACGCCTTCGCGTCCGTTCCACGTGAGCGCTTCTCCGCTGCGTCGGCGAAATCGGAATGACTCCGGCAGGCCCTGTCCATTGAAGGGTCGCGGGGTGGGATGGGGCCACTCGGGGCCGGTGACGAGAGGGTGGCCCGTGGCATCGAAGACCTGCCAGATGTAACCACCCCAGCAGTAGCGGCTGCCGAGGCGTTCGCGGTCAGCGACCGGGTCGAGCAGCTGAACTGAGAGCTCGGCGTTGGCGAGAGTGATCACGGGATCAGCGCAGGCGAATGACGCGCAGGCCGGTGCTGCGACCGGCGACCGTGAGCTGAAAGCGTCCCGCGGGGCGGGCGGTGATTTCCACATCCTGACCAGCCAGTTCGTAAGGGATGGGCTCGAGTCCCTCCCAGATCTGACCGTTGTCCAGCTTGAAGCGATTGGCGGTTTGCCACTCGACCACCTTGGCGCGGAGCGGCGGAAGGGAGCGCCAGTCCACGTCGCTCAGAATCGGCAGACCGAAGCGCTCGAGGATCGTCCGCTCGCGCTTCACTTCATTGACGGCGGCAATCTCCCGTTTGGCGGTTTCCAACTCGGTCTTCAGGGCCTGAGTGGAGCCTTGCGAGTGCCGAATCAAGGCGGCGTCGATCACGCCGATCTGATCGGGCGTGAGTCGATCCAGCCCCGCCCGGCGCCACTCCGCGTCCGTCAGGATTGCGCGCAAGCCCGGGCTGGCGTTCTGGGCGGACAAGGTGGACAGCAGGCAGGCGAAGCCGAGGGCGAGGGAAGCGAGTCGTTTCATGGGCTGAGAGGGGGTTCCGGAGTAGAAGTAGCTTGGGGTACTTCCTGCGCGGCGACAAGTCGGGCGAAGGCGCCGTTTCGAGCCAGCAGGGTGGCGAAGTTTCCTTCCTCGATCAGGCGGCCGGCGTCGAGGACCACGATCCGGGAGGCGTTCCGGATCGTGCTTAGTCGGTGGGCGATCGTGATCACCGTCCGGCCCGCCGAAAGCCGATCAATCGCCTCCTGGATCAGTCGCTCGCTCTCGTAATCGAGGGCCGAGGTCGCCTCGTCGAGGATTAGCACGGGTGGATTCCGTAGCACCGCGCGCGCGATCGCCAACCTCTGGCGCTGGCCACCCGAAAGGGTGGTGCCGCGCTCGCCGACGCGCGTATCGTAGCCTTGGGGAAGCCGCTGGATGAACTCATCGGCGTTGGCCTGACGCGCCGCCGCGCGGATTTCGGCGTCCGTCGCGTCCGCCTTGGCGAAGCGGAGGTTCTCCCGGACCGTGCCCGAGAGAAGGATGCTGTCCTGGAGTACCACGGCCAGCTGGCGGCGGATCCAGCGCATGTCCCACTCCGACTGCGGCACGCCATCGATCAAGATGCGGCCTTCGTTTGGCGCGTAGAGGCCGAGGAGAAGATTCGCCAGTGTGCTCTTGCCGGAGCCCGAGGGACCGACGAACGCGATGTGCTCGCCGGGCTTGATGTGGAGCGAGAAGGGTTCGAGAACGCGCCGCTCCGGTGCGGTCGGGTAAGCGAACGCGACGGATTCAAACTGGATCTCGCCGCGTAGCCGCTCGGTGCGCCGCGTGCCGTGCCACGACTCCACGTAGGTCGAGTCGATCAGTTCCTTGATGCTGTGAAAACTCTCGCGCCCGGCGAAATACTGCTCGGTCAAACCGATGAATGCCTGAATCGGACCGAGCACGATGGGAAGTCCGGCGACAAACGCGAAGAGCGTGCCGAGCGACAGGCCCCCGCGGATGGCGAAGTAGGCTCCGCCGGCCATCACAACCAGCGCGATGACCTGCGTGCTGACGTACCAGAAGGTCCCGAACACCGCATTGACGTAGCTCTGCTCAACGCGGCTCCGGGCGAAGTCGAGGCTGCTGCGGTCGAGATCCGCCTCGGCCTGCCGCTCCTCCCCGAAGCTGCGCACGAGGCGCAGTGCGGAGATGTACTCGCTCGCGGTCCCCGTCAGGCGCTCCTGCGCGAGACGGGCATCACGATTGGTGCCCTGGATGCGCTCTGAGAACTTCAGCTTCGCTACCGCATAGACGGGCAGGACCAGCGCCAGGATCAGCGCGAGCCGCCAGTCGAGCCAGGCGAGGATGAGCAGAATGCTCCCGCCATAGAGGACGTTCGGCAGGAATTGATTGAGGATGTTGTACAGCAGCGCCTCGACCTTCTGCGTGTCGAAGGCGTACTTCGAAAGCAGTCGGCCCGTCCGCTGCTGGTCGAGGTAGCCGAAGCTGAGGAACTGTAGCTTGAAGAAGATGCGGCTGCGCAGCTCCACCAGCATCTGGGCCATGCCCTTGGCGATCTCGTGCGCGCCCCAGACCGAGAAGAAGTAATGCAACCCCAGCAGCCCCACGAACACGCCCGCAAGCAGCAGCACGCCCCCGACGTCGCCCGCCGGCACGCAGACGTCGATCATGCGCTGGAAGAGCCACGGGCAAGGCGCCACCGCGAGCGAACGCAGCAACGCCAGCGCCAGCCCGGGCAGCAGGACGCGACGACTCGCCCAGAGGTAGCCGGTCAGCGTCCGCGATGCCAAGGCCTCGCGTTTCATCGGGACCGGCACCGACTCAGGCGGAGGCTTTGCGGCGCTCAAGCGTGCGGCCGCCGTGGATCGCGCGGTAGAAGGAGTCGTCCGGTCGGATTGATCCGCGCGCCACGGTCTCGCCGGTGAAGGCCGACTTGTAGATCGCGGTCAGGAACTCAAGGGTCTTGCGCGCCTCGAAGCCCGAGGTCAACGGGCGCCGGCCTTGGTCGCGATCTGCCACGAGGGCACAGAGCTGAGCGCCGTGAGTCGAACCCACGTCCGGCGGGAAGCTTTGCCAGGCCTGCACGAGGCTGTCATCCTGCGCCGGTTGTACCGGCGTCATCTTCCAATTGTCCTTCGTGTAGCTGTACAGGTGCGTGAGCTCGAGGGTCGCCTTTTGGTAATCAAAGCGGAGGTAGGTCTCCTGGCGGGGACTGAGTACGCTGTTGACGATCGAGCCGACGGAACCGTTCGCGAACTTGACCATCGCCATCGAGACGTCCTCGACCTCGATGTCGCGGTCAAGGGTGGTCGCAAGGGCCCGCACTTCCTTCCAGTCACCCATGATGTGAAGGAAGTGATCCATCGCGTGGATCCCGTGGCCCATCGTCGGGCCGCCGAGCTCCGTCGCCCAGCGTCCACGCCACGGCACCGCGTAGTACGCGGTGTCCCGGTACCAGAGCGTGTTGCACACGCCGACCAGCGGGCGGCCGAGGAGGCCGGCGTCGGCGAGGCGACGGACATGCGCCGTCGAGCTGGCGAAGCGCATCTGGAAGATGCACGCGGTGTAGCAGCCCGTTTGATCCTCCGCCGCCTGGATCTGATCCAGCTCCGCGAGCGAGCCACACAGGGGCTTCTCGCAGAGGACCCAGGCTCCGCGCTTCATCGCCGCGATGCTCATCGGCGCGTGCATGGAGGGAGGCGTCGCCACCAGGACAAAGTCGGGCCGGAGCGTGTCCAGCATGCCTTCGTAGTCCGTGAAGTGCTTCGGAATGCCGTGGCGGCGTGCGAAGTCGGCGACGCGCGTCGCATCGATATCGACCGCGGCCTCGAGGACCACGCGTCCTTGGGTCGCCTCGACCGCACGTACGTGGGCCTCGCTAATGGAACCGGTGCCGACCAATGCGGCGCGGTAGGTTTTCATGAAAGTAGGGTCAGGTGGATTTCTTGCGGTCGAAGATGGTCAGGCCAGCCAGCGATTGCTGGGGCGGCGGGAAGAAGTAGCTCGCGATGTAGCCTACGACAAGGCAGCCGCCGATCGCGAGGGGCTGGTAGAACACTGGGTTCACCAGTCCGGCGCGCCAGCAGGCAAAGGTGATGATGAGGCTTCCGATGACGCCCACGATTGCGCCCTGCCAGTTCGCCCGGCGGGTGAACATGCCCAAGCCGTAACAGCCGGCGAATCCACCGCCGAGCAGGCCCAGCAGTTCCCACGACTTGTCGAGCGCGGACTGGATGTTGATCTGCGAGAGGATCAGGGCCGTGCCGACGCCGATGACGCCCGCCACGACCGTCATCCACTCCGCCAGCCGCACGCTCTTTTCCTGCGTCGGGTTCTTCGCAAACTTCTCGTAGAAATCCACTGAGATCAGCGTGGCCACGCTGTTCATGCAGCTCGAGAGGGTGGACATCGAGGCGGCGAAGATGCCCGCGATGATCAGCCCCGTGATGCCCACCGGGAGTTCGGCGGCAATGAAGTGCGGGAACGTCGCATCGACGTTCAGCAAGGGGTTCATCTTCTCCGGATTCTGCTGGTAGAAGACGTAAAGCGCCGTTCCGATGCCGAAGAAGGTCAGGCTGCCCGGCACCACGATGGCCGCCAGGGTCCAGACCGACCAGCCCGCTTCCTTCGGACTCTTCGTCGCGAGCACGCGCTGCATCATCACTTGGTCCTTCGGGTAGGTGATGACGTCCACGACCGCGAACAGGAGGAAGCCCCAGATCGTCGGCTGGCGGATGTCGAAGGCCCAGTTGAAGACGTCCATCTTCTGGTCGGCCTGCGCCGCGGCGAAGAAGCCCGAGGCACCGCCATCGACGTGCCAGATGACGTAGCCGATCGCGAAGAACGCTCCACCGAGCATCACCACGACTTGAATCACATCGGTCCAGATCACCGCCTTCATCCCACCCAGCAGGGTGTACGCAATCGTTACCACGCCCATGAGCAGGATGCTCCATGTCACGCTGATGCCCGTCACCGCCGCGAGGGCCAGCGAGGGAAGGAAGAGCACGATGCTCATGCGGCCACCGAGTTGGAGGACAATGTTGATTCCGCTGCTCACCGTGCGGATCGACGGATGGAAGCGCATCTCCAAGTAGTGATACACCGACATGACATTGAGTTTGCGGATCAGCGGGATGATCAGGATCGCGACCGCCGCCGTGGCGAAGAGCGCCACCACGTTCTGCGCGAGGAGGTGCCAGTTCGTCGCGAACGACTTCGCCGGGATCGCGATGAACGAAATCGCACTGGTCCCCGTCGCATACAGGCTGATGCCCGCCGCCCACCACGGTACGTTGCGGCCGGCGAGGAAGTAGTCGGCGTTGCTGTTCTTTTTCTCGCGGAGGTAGAAGAAGAGTCCCACGCCGGCGGAGAGCGTTAGGTAGAGTACGATGACGATCCAATCGAGCGCCTTGAGGAGTCGCTTGCTCGATTCAATCGTTACCGCCGTATACCCCGCCGATGCGGTCGTGCGGAGGGCGAATCCGTTGTCGTGCAGGCGCACGTCCGAGACCGCTCCGGTCACCGCCACAGGACCAAGCCGGGCCCACGCGTTGGTGATCGTCTGATACGAGAGCATTTCCACGCCACCGTCTTCGCCGGAGGCCAGCACCAGAAGGTGAGCCTGACCCGAAGCCCGGATCGCTCCCGGGAGCGGGGTAAGCGGCGGCGCCGCACGCTGGGTCCAGCCGGAGGTCGCTTCATGCCGCCAGAGCTGCCGCGCGCCCGCCTGATCCACCGTCACTACCCATCCCGCATTACTTTGCATCGTACCGGCGATCGGGCGCGCCGAGTCCGGGAGCCCAGCGAGCTTCGCCGCGCCAAGCGTCCCGTCGGCCAGAACTTTCTGGTCGCCGATCACCAACTCTGACGTGTTCACCGCGGGCGCCGTGGAGAGTGGTTCAATCTTGAGCGTTGTGAGCGATGCCGGTCGCGCGTCGCTCGATGCCGCCATCGCCAGCGAGCCGAGCGCAAGGGTCATCAGGAGCACCACGACACGGAGGACAGCGGGGAGGCGGAAGAGGGGCATTGGGGAAAAAAGTTCGTTCGAGTATGGGGACCGTTTCGAAAGAATCATTCTGAAAATTGATGAAAATTGCACAGCGACTTTCAGTGCCTTTTGCCAGTTCTTGGACGCAAAAAAGCCCGCCATGGGTGACGGGCTGGAATCGAGACCCCACGGTTCGTGGGATCTGGGGTCGGAGGGCGTGTCCGTGAGGTCGCGCGGACGAGCGGGCCTGCGGACACCGCCTGCGGCGGCCACGGGAGACTGGGGCAGGGAGGGGCCTCGCTCTAGACGAGGCCGACCAGAGCCTTGATCTTGTTTCCGGTCAGTCGGCGTTCAGCCGGCAAGCCGTGCGGTGTCCGGCCACCGAAGCGTTCCGCGGCTTCCTTGAAGCGGGCCTGCGTCGCCTTGACGAATTCGTCCACGGGCCGGGTTTCGCCGAACAGCGACATCATCTCGGGCAGCCAGCGGTGCCCGTAGCGGACGTGGTTCTGCTCGTCGTTCCGGTCGAAGGCCAGAAGGGTATCGGCTTCAAAGTCGTTCAGCTCGCGGATGCGGTCCATCACCGCCGCCTTGGTCGGGAAACTGCCGGCCTCGAACTCCATCGTCATCATCGCGTACCGTTCGTGCGGAGGCATCTGCACGAGGATGTTGTAGAGGTCGAGGGAGTGTTCGACCGTCATGAGGTCC
>JACCDT011875504.1_pt1 | contig 30196 bp, 47 predicted proteins | sample 7446291 | NCBI WGS metagenome assembly JACCDT01 (sample SAMN15323446, study PRJNA562643) | freshwater metagenome | isolation source: river surface water | place: USA:Blue River Watershed | collected 2017-08-17
CTGGCGGCGCGCGCGAACGCGGCCTCAGCGCGGCGCGTAACGGGCGCTGAGGTGGGCGGTGCCTGGGTGGTGAGCATGGCGGCCGGTGTTAGGGCGCGGAGGGTGCGGTCGAATTGACGTTAGGCCCGCAACACGTTCGGGTTGCACTGCCCCAGCTCTTGGCACTCTTTGCCGCTCTGGCACCGGCCATCGCGCACAGCACACGGGCTAATGCTCGCAAGACCAGCCAGCGCATGTTCCAGCCCGGCGCGGGCGCGCTTGTCCTCTTCTTGCAGGGCCGTCAGCCGCCCGTGCAGTCGGCCGCGCTCGCGGAAGTTCAGTGATAGCCAGGCGTCACACTCTGCGCGCAACTTCTCCAGCGCCGCTCGGCGCGTGCTGAAGTGGGTGTTGTCATAGCAGGTGTCGCCCTCGCTATCTACGGCAGGCCACGGCCCACCAAGCACGCAGCGCACTTCGCCCTCGGCGGCGTCCACCTTGAAAACCATCACGCCAGCAGCGGGCCTAACTGGCGGTTCAACCGGAGCCCCAACGGCCGGCAAGTTCTGTTCCATGTTCCTGCTCCTGTACGGGCCGTTGTGGCCCGGTTAACCTAGCGTTAGCCGGCATGTGGCGGGCGAAGGTCCGGGTTGTAGTGCGCGGGGATGTCCGCGCGTCCAGCCTTCCAGCGCTCCAGCAGGCTCTCGATCAACTCGCGCCCGTCCTTGCGGTCGCAGTTGCTGACGTACTGCGCCACCTTGTCGGCGTTCAGCACCAGCACGAACGCGATTGGCTCGCCGGCCACCTCGTCCAGGACTTCGGCCAGCGACTGCGCAATGTCCTGCAGCCGCACGCTCAGGCGGGCGCTGGCGCTCATCGCTGGATCGCCTTCGCCAGCTCGGCACGCAGCGCGTCGTCGTGCGCCTTCAACCTGCGGGCCATCTTGTCGGCCTTCTTGCGGTCCACCTCCGCATTCCACGCGGCCACCTCGGGGTCGGCCGGCGCAGTCGGCGCGGCGCCCGCCTCGACCTTGTGCATCATGTCTTTGAACAGCGCGGCGCCGTCGATGGCGCGATTCAGCATTTCCATGTCAGTCCTCTGTTGTGCCGGCTTTCGCGGGAGCCGGCTAACCCCTCGCTCAACTTGACCGCCTACGGCGGCAAGTTAGCTCGAACGTTGGGCTTCACGCGAACAGCTCCATCTGCGCAATAGCCTGGCGCGGCTGGGCCGGCGGCTGCGGCGCCTCGTCTTCCTCGGGCTCGGCGGTGCGCGGCCGGGCCGGCTGCATGTCGTCTTCCGCCCAGCGATGCCCAAAGCCCGGCGGCGCGTCGCTGCAGTCGCCGCGCACCGTGTACAGGCGCGAGCCGAAGTGCTCGCAGTCGTACACGCGGATGACGGTGCCGGTGTACCAACGCGTCTCCACGCGGTCGCCCGCGGCAAAGCGCGGCGGCGGCAGGTTGTGCGGCGGGTAGGCCTCCCACCAGGGCGCGGTGTTCTGGCCCGGGAAGGGCCAGATGGGGACGTTGCGGTCGGGCATCACTGAAGCCTCGGCAGCTGCTGTAGCTCGGCTTTCAGCGCCGGCCACCTGCTGCGGCGGATGTAGACGGTGCTGCCACGCATGGCGGCGGAGTTCTCGTCCACTCCATCGAACACCTCGTCGTCATCATCGCGCACGATGATCTCGAAGCTGCGGAATGGCTGCAGTTCAGGGCGGAAGTCGGGGCTCATCGTGGCTCCGGGTTCAGCCGAATCACCGCCATGCGCCCCTGAGTCGGGAACGCTTCGAGCGTGCATTCGAGGGTGAAGTGGTACTCCGTGTCGGCGCCGCCGCCGCTGTCATCGGCCGGCACTTCGACGTGCACGGGGACGTGGCCGGGCATCGCGGCCAAGGCCTCGCGGAGCTGGTCGACGGTCATCAGTGCACCTTCGCCCGCGCGCCGCGCTTCGGCTTCACGCCAGCCGCGGCCAGGCTCTCGCGCATGCCCGCCTCGAGCTGGGCCTGCTCGTCTGCGCCGCTGTCGGTGTGGCCGCTGCCGTCGTCGTCGAGGTCCGGGTCTCCGCCTTCGCCCATGTCGTCGGCGAACGTGCCCAGGCCGTCGTCGCGCGGCTCTCCGGCCGCTTCGGTGTCCAGCAGCGATCCCTGGCGGTCCGCGGCGCCAGGGTGGCCCACAGTGCCGTCGATGGCCGCGCCCGTGGCCTCGGTCGTACCAGGCTCCGGCGGCGTAAGCGTGGCGATCAGCTCGCCACCTTCCAGGCCGCACAGCGCGCCGACCAGCTGCGGCGTGATGGCCTTGTTCGAAGCAACCGACCAGCGGATGACGACGCTGCCGCCCTCCTTGGCTTCGACCTCGAACTTGTCGCAGCTGCAGGCGTACAGCTCCAGCGCCGTGCTGTCGTCGATGCCGTGCTCAATCTGCAGCGTGTAGCCCGAGAACGCCGCCTCAATCTTCAGCGGCATGTGCAGCGTCGGCACGCGGCGGTGCTTCTTCACCGCAGGCACGCCGTCGAGGTCGGCCTGGGCAGCGGCCTCGGGCGGCACCCACCACAGCAGATCCTGCAGGTTGTCGTGCAGCAGGTTCACCGAGGCGTTGTCGGTCGGCCACCACTCGACGCGCAGGCTGATGGCCTGCACGAGTTGTTTCCCGTGAGTCTCTTTCCTGGGAGTGGCCTTGGTGAGCTTTAGGCGCGACAGCTCGGGGAGGGCGAAGGTCTTCATGCGATGGGGCTCCGGGGGTGAGGGGTTAGGCCAGAACCTCGAAGCTCGTGACGCCAAAGCGCCCGAACGTGGGCCGGAAGTCGGCGATGCCAACCAGGATGCCGGCCTGCGTCAGCACCGCGTGCAGGTCCATCGGCGCGATGTACTCGGGCGTCAGGATCAGGAACTCAAACTCGGCCTTCCAGCCGGCCTTCAGCGCCGGGCGGGTGCGGTTGACGCCGCTGCGCTGCACGACGACGCGCCGGGTGTCTTCGTAGTCCCAGTCCTTCTTCCCGGTGCTGGCCCAGGTGCTGAGCGGCACGACGCCGGCCTTGTAGAGGTCCATCGCGCTCTTGCGCGGGCTGCGCGGGTCCTGGCGGAACTTCGCGGCCATCACGATGGCCTGCCGCACGTACTCGCCCGGGATGCACAGCTCGCCGTCATCGTTGCGGTACACGTAGGACTCGATGTTGTCGGTCTTCTTCGCCTTGCTGTTCTTTGCGGCCTTGGCCTTCTCCTCGACGGCCTCGGCGTTCCAGCGGTGGAACAGGAGGTCGGCAGTGCCGGTGAGTTGCACCGCGACCCGGTAGGGCTGCGATGCCGCGATGGCGGACTCGCCGCCGTTGGTGACTTCGTTGCGTTCCTTGACTGCTGCGTTCATGCGTTTCTCCAGTTGATGTGTGCCCGAAGGCCCTTGCCTTGCCCGTCCCCGCCGTGCCACGCCATTACTCGCCAGGCACAGCCCGTCCACTCCCTGCCGTGCCGAACACCGGCACTGCAAGCCCAGCCAACCCAGGCGGAGGGGCAGCACGCCGCCCAACCGTCTGCGTTCGCAGATCCATGCCTAACCCGACCACGCCATTCCTGACCGGACCGCGCCGCAGCTAGCCCTTCCGGACCGCGCCCGATCGCGCCTATCCCTTCCAGTCCCGGCCCGAGCACGCCGCGCCTATCCCGCGCATGCCATTCCGAGCCGCAGGTGTTGCCACCGGGAAGCACCGCACGCGATGCAACCCGCTGGGAACCAGCCCTTGCCTTGCCTTTCCGCGCCCGTCCTCACCGCGCCGGGCCGTTGCCCGCCATGCCGCGCCCGACACCGCCAAGCCTGAACACGGCCAGCCTCTCCGCGCCAAGCAGTTGGATCACATTGCCCTCTCGGCCGGCGACCCGATGGTTCTGGCGAAGCCAATGCACTCGGCCAGCAGCTGCTCGCGCGTCACGCCGCGCTGCTGCAACAGCAGGCACTGCAACGCGCCGGCCATGAAGTCGCGCCGCGCCTGAACCGCAGGCGTCGCCCGCGGGTCGATCGGTGCGTCGGCCTGGGCGAGCGTCCAGGCTTCGGCGAGGGTGGTGGGGGCGGTCACGGCTTCACCTCGAACCCGGGCTCGCCCTCGAACACGACGCGGCCGATGCGGCAGGCGCCGAACCGGCGCTCCAGCCTCGCGGCTTGCTCGCGCGCCTTCTCCAGCGTCGAGCCGGCGCCGATCTCGGTCTCCATGACGATGGGCCCGCCGGGGTGCTTCGGGCTGCCGTCGTGGCCGCTGCTGTAGCCCTCGCCGCCGGTGGACGCGAGGACGACGTAGATGGGCGCGGCGCTCATGCCGTCGCTTCCTCGGCCGGGAACTTCTCGAACGGCAGCGCCTTTAGGTTCGCCGCGAAGTAGCCGCCGATGCTCTCGGCGCCCTTGAAGGCCTCGAACGTCTCGGGCTCGACGCCGGGGTAGTGGTAGATCGCGCGGGCGCCACGGCGGAACTGCACCGCGAGGGTCTTGGTCTCGGCGCAGTAGCCGATGGCGCCGACCTGGTTGGACTCGACGGGCTCCAGCGCGATCGGCGGCCGCGGGCGGTCTGAGAAGGCCGCGGGCGCGAGGTTCTTCGACTCTGTGGTCATCTTGCGTTGCTCCTGGTGGTTGGTGGTCAGGCCGTGGCCTCGGCGCTGTACAGCTCCGCCATCGCGCTGACGTGCGCCTGCAGCTGCTGGCAGATCAGAGCGAACTGCGACTCGCGGAACAGCACGGCGCGGCCGTCTGTCTTCGCCGGCTTCACGTGCAGCACGTCGGCCAAGAACGCGGCCGAGACCGTAAAGCCCAGGCGCTCGCAGATCACGCCCAGCTTCAGCGTGGCGGGATCGTCTTGGCGCGGCGTGGTGGTGGCCGGCGCTGGTGCTTGAGCGGCCTGAACAGTGGCCGCCGGCATAGGTGCGGGCGCTGGTGCTGTGGTGGTGGCCGCAGCCTTCGCCGCGACCTCCGCCGCGATCCGCGCTGCCGATGCCGCCTGCGCCTCTGCCACAGCCTGCCGCTGCTGCTCGGCGATCCGCGCCGCCTCCTGCTCGCGCGCCCGCTGCTCAGCCGCCGCGATGCGCTGCGTCTCGGCCGCCTGGTGCGTGGCGATGCGCGCCTGCAGCACCGCCGCGAAGTCGTCGGCCGCCTTGTGCACCAGCGCGCCCAGATCGGCAAACAGGAACTCGAAGCCGGCCGCGTGCTCGCGGTAGGTAGCCACGTTCGCCCGGATGCCCCGCGCGTCGGCCTCGGCCGCGATCTTCGCCACCGTCAGCACTTGGCCCAGCTTGTCGGCCATGCTGTCGAAGGACCGCAGGCCCTTGATCGCGCCGGCGAAGTCGGCCACCGGCTCGGGCACCCGGAACGGCGCCAGCTCGGCGTTCAACGCGGCCAGGTGCTCGCGCAGGTCGGCGCGCGCCTTGGCGACGGCCTCCTCCTTCACCTCGGTCTTGCGCCGCGCCACCAGCTTGTCGAGGTCCAGGCGCACCGTGCGCGCCTCGGCGCTGATGTCGTCCAGGGCCTTGAACAGCGCGTCGATCGTGGCCGTCTGCGACAGCGCGTGCTCCTTCGCGGCCTTCACGCGCGTCTCGACGTCGGAGCACCACTTCACCGCCTTGTCGGCGTCGGCGAAGTCCTGGTCGGTGCTCAGGCTGCGGTTCACGCTGCGGATCGCGGCCAGGGCCGTGGCCTTGAACTCGGCCAGGTTCGACGCGGTGACGGAGCCGGTGACTTCGATGCGCAGGGCCGGCAGCGTCTCTGGCGCGCGGCCGACAGGGGCTGGCGCCGCGGCCTCGGGCAGCACGTAGGCGGCGAGTTCGCGATCGAGCTGGGACCAGCCGTCGACGATGGCCTGGCGCAGCTTCGCGTCGGGGTAGTACCAGCAGTGCCGCTCCTCGACCAGCTCGCCGCTTACGGTCCATTCGCTGGCCATGAAGAGGATGCGCTCGGCGCCGCTCACCAGGAGCTGCTGCTCCATCTGGATGCGGTGGTGCTTCGGCAAGCTGCGGCAAGCGCTGCGCTCACGGTACTCGGGCGCGATGGTCTCCATGTCGTCGAACGCGGCCCGCAGCTCGGCGTTCAAGGCCTTGTGTTCGAACCCCTGGCGCTCGTCCATGGTCAGGCCGTCGAAGCTGGCCGAGAGCCGGCCCTCGCTGCCCGTCACCGGGTACAGGTCCTCGCCGATGAACTCCTCGGCCAGCGGTCGGGCCAGCGCCTCGGCTCGGTGGCCGTTGTCGAAGCGCTTCTGCTGGCCGGCGTCGGCCTCTGGCGCCACGCCGGTGTGCAGCTCGCGCAGCAGCTCGGCCCGGGTCTTGTACGGGCTCACGCCCATCATGGCCGGCGCGTCGCTGGCGTTGAAGTGTTGGGCGCGGTAGGCCAGCCACTCGGGCGAACCTTGGATCAGGTCGTGGATCTTCACTTCGCACCCTCCTCGGCGGCGTCATAGGCGGCCACGAAGTCGTCGCCCGCGGCCGCGGCCGCGGCCGGCGCAGGTGCAGCAGCCGGCGTCGCGTCTTCCGCGGCGGGCTTCAGCGCCAGGATCCGGGCGCGCTGCTCCTCGGTGAACGTGGCCTTGGTCTGCAGCTTCGTCAGCAGCGCGCTGGCGGTCTGCTTGCCGTCGGACACCAGCTTCGTCCAGGCCGGCAGGTTCTTGTCGAAGTCGGCGGCGGGGTATGCCGGCAGCTCGGGCTTCGGGGCCGGCTTCACTTCGTCGGCCGGACCCATGTGCCGCTCCGACGGCTCCGGCAGGTCGACAGACTCCTCAGCCATGTGCATGCCGCGCAGCACGTCCGTGAACACGTCTCGCAACGCGAAGGCGCGGGCGCGCATCTGCTTCATGCGCTTCGGGTTCGTCACCCATGGGCCCTGCTTGCCGCTGAGGCCGGCCACCTTCGCGTCGTGGTCGCTGAAGGTGCGGACCTGCTCGGGCTCGCCGCGGCGCTTCGCCTTGCACCAGGCCGTGCCGTCGGCGTCCATGCCCTCGGTCACGTACTCGCACAGCGGCGACGACCGCACGATGGCCAGCAGCGTGTCGCCCCAGATGCTGGGCCGGCCGTTGATGACCGCGATGCCCTGCAGCGACTGCAGCGGCTTCAGGCCCAGCTCGTGACCCCACTGCATGCCTACGAGGCAGTTGCCGGGCTTGCCGCGGAAGTCCTTCGGCACGAGTTCGCTGTCGGCCAGGATCTCGGCGAGGCGCCAGGCCTCCTCGAAGTTGCGCGGGGCGAGGTCGAAACCGCCGCCGCCTTGCGGCACGACGGCTAGGTGCTTGTTCTCGGATGCGTTCACAGGGTCTCCTGTCGGGTGAAGTTGGTTGGGAAGAGTTACAGCGGGCCGAAGGACGCGAAGAACGCCCGCCACACCCACACGCCAGCGATGCACGCGGCCAGGAATCCGGCGTAGCAGCGCCAGAACCGCTGCGGGGTGATCCAGGCGTCCAGCCGCTGCCAGAACCCGGGCTTGCGCAGCCGCATCGGCACCGGGTCGACGGCGCCAGGCTGCTCGACGTGGGCCAGCAGGTGGCACGTCGCCGGGCTCGTGCAGTCGCTGGCCACGGCGCAGCGGCGCGAGCCGAGGCAATGCAGGGTCTTCGGCAGCGTCTCGTCGTGCGTGCGGTGCGGCGCGCGCCAAGCGCTGCGGCCGATGTCGTCGCGCGGCCAGAAGACGCCGCTGTCGCGCCGGCCTTGCTGGTCAGTGCCTTTTGGGATGTATGGCATGGTGGGCTCCTTCAATCGAGAGGGACACAGCCGCGGGCAAGCATTGCGCCGATGGCAATGCAGCCCAGCACACAGACGACGGCGCGGGCAAGGTCGGCCCAGCGCAGCGGTGGCGAGTAGTGCTCCTTCATCGCTGCACCGGCCTGTCGAGCAGCCAGCCGCGCGAGGTCGAGCGCACGACGCGCACGGCGCGAAGCCACTCGCGCTGGTTGCGCTCGCTGTCGGGCCACAGGCGCTGGGCGCGCTGCAGCAGCGGGTCGGGGCGGGCCGGCAACAGCAGGCGGACGCCTGCGGGGAGGATGGCGGCGGCGCTCACAGCGGGCTCTCCTCACCGCCCGCGATCGCCAACCGCTGCTGCGCCTGGTGCTGCCGGGCCATCGCGTCGCGCGCGGCCGGGTCTGACGGCGGAAACGGCCACACCGGGCTGCGGCGCGTCTCCGACACGGCGCCGAAGCGCTGCTCGGCCTGCTCGATCACCGCCGCGCGCTCGTGGTGCCGCGTGGCGCCGTCTTCGCCGAAGCCCATCACCTCGGACTGCCGCGCGAACTTCGCCTTGCCGGCCGGCGTCATGCAGCCCAGCGCCACCGACAGCAGCCGGTGCGCGGCCTTCAGCTCGGCCAGCAGCTGCCGCTCGATCGGACGCTCCGGCCGCACGCCGGCCACGATCACCGGCCCGCTCACAGCAGACCCCCGGGCCGCGTCGTCGTCGTGTGCGCGTAGTCGCCGCTCCTGTTGGCACGCACGCTTCCGGTCGGCACGTAGGCCGGCGCGTCAAGAGCGTAGGCCTCGGCCTCGGCTTCGTGGCTCTCGGTGCGCATGGCGGGCAGCAGCCCGGCGCCGGTGCGGCCGAACCGCGCCGTCTCAATGAAGATGCAGTCGGCGTTCACAGCGCCACCCCCATGTCGGCCAGCAGCGCGCGGGCCTCGGCGCGGGCTGCGCGCGACGACATGCACTTGCGGGCGAACTCGGCCTGCGTCCAGCGGCCCCACGTCTGCGCGGTGTCCAGTTGCTGCAGCTCGCCGTCGGCGCGCGCCACGACCTGGCGCAGTTCGGCGATGCGCTCGTCGCGCGTCGGCGCCTTGATGGCGGTCGGGCCGTAGCCGTACAGGTGCGCGATGCGCTCGGCGTGCTCGCCGTCGGCGGCAGCCTTGCGAGCGCGCGCTTCAGCGCAGCGGGCTACCCAGGCATCCCATCCCGGGTTGCCGCTGGGCGGTGGCATGAGCACCGGCGGCTGGCCGGAGATGCAGTAGCCGTTCATCGCCTTGTCCTTCCCGCCCTCCCGCCGGGGTGGCGGTTTCGTGAGGGCATGGAAGGATTACACCGAATGGTGTCGGTCTTGTCAACACCGAACGGTGTAGATTTTTGCACGCCCCCACGTTCAAGGGGCCAATCGGCCGGTGTCAGGGCGGAAAAAAGCCCGCCGAGGCGGGCTGCTGCGGCGTCAGCGCTGCGCTACCACTGGCCGCCGAGGCGGGGGTTCTTCAGGTAGGCCGCCAGCAGGCCGTCGATGCGGCCCAGCTCGGCGAGCACGTTCGCCCTGAACACCGCCGAGGGCGATGTCGACGCCGGGAACCGCTGGCCGCTGCTCATGCTCGTCATCAGCGGGTCGGCGAAGGTGGCCCGCGCTCGGCCGTCGCGGCACTCGACGATCACGGTGAAGTCGATCGGCTGCGACGTGCCCATGAACGGCACCGTGCTTCGCCCCTTGCCGATCATCTTGCCCTGCTCGGCGTCGAAGACCTCGACCACGGCCTTGGAATCCTTGAAGGTGATCGCGGCCCAGTCTCGCGCCGCGGTGCACAGCTGCTGCTTCGTCAGGCCAGGCGCCTCATGCACCTGGACGTGCTCGAGCACCGCGGGCGCGGCCGCATCGGGCTGCGCAGCGGTCTCACAGCCGGCGGATGCCGCGGCCAGCAGGCCTAGCAGGGCAAGTCGTGTCGAGATCATTTCTCTCTCTGGGTAGCCACAGAACCCACGCGCGCCGGATGCAGACCACCTCGACCGCGGGGGTGACCGTGGGAATTGTGCACTGACCGAGGGAAGGGGTAGGCGTCAACCTGCGAACGTCGGGGCTCATGCGCCTGACGCGCGCCGTTTCCCGTTGGTGCCGTCATCCGGCGCCGCGATCTTCAGCAGCGCGCGGAGGATGGTCTCTGCCTGCTGGCGGACATCGGCGGGCGCGTCCTGCAGAGCGCTGAGCACGTCGGGCGGGATCGGGGACAAGGCTAGACCTCCGGGGTCGTCAAGAGACAGGCGAGGGAGGCCGAGCGCGTCTTCGATCTTGCGCGCCAGCTTCTCGCCGAAGGACTTGCGGCCGTGATACAGGTCCGACCACTGCGCGGCGGTTCCCCATAGGCGCACCGCCGCCTCGGAAGGCGAGAAGGGCGAGCCCCAGAGCTTCCTGAAGTTCTCCCGGCGGATGTCTGCATCGTCGGCCACGGCGCACTGCATCACGCGGCCGTCACTGTCTGGTGTTGACGAAACCAACACCGTTTGGTGTAATGCGCCGCATGGACCTCAAGACCTACATCGGCAAGCTGCCGGCAGACGACCGCGAAGCGTTCGCTGTCCGGTGCGGCACCACCCCCGGCCACATGCGCAACGTCATGTACCGGCAGAAAAGCTGCGCGCCTGACCTCGCGGTCAGCGTCGAGCGCGAGTCGGGGCGCGAAGTCACCCGCCGCGACCTGCGCCCGGACGACTGGCACCGCATTTGGCCGGAGCTGGTGACAGACGAGTTCCCGGCGCCCGCCCAGCCCGAAGCCGCGCAGCAGGGGGTGTGATGACCGACCCCACCCGCTGCGGCGGCTTCGTCGCCGAGGCCCATCACACGCTGTGCACGCGCCGCTTCGACTGCGCGCGCTACCTCGACAACACGCTGGCGCGGCCGTTCCGCATCAGCGCTTGCGAGGGGGGCGACGCCTTCATCCATGCCGCCACTGTCGCCGAGCACGGCGGCGCAGCCCATCCCGCAGATGCCACGCCCATCGGGGTGCTGGATGCGAACACACTGCGCACCACTCGCGCGGTAGGGAGCGTCTGATGCCCGCCAAGAAAGGCGCCGACCTCGGCGGCATCCGCAGCATCCAGGCCATCCGCCTGCGCTGCTTCTGCGACCCGGACACCGGCTGCTGGCACTGGCGCGGCTCGCTCGGCAAGTCCTCCGACAGGCCCGGCCGTGAGCCCATGCTCTGGCGCGCAGACCTCAACCGCACGCAGACCGTCATGCGCGCCGCCTGGGAACTCGGGCGGCCGACCAAGCTGCGCGACGACCAGATCGTCTGGCGCCGCTGCAGGCAGCCGGACTGCGCGAACCCCGCGCATCTTCTCGCCGGCACCCGCGCCGACTACGGCGCCTGGGCCGAGGCCCGCGGCTTCCTCCGCGGCCGACCCGAGCGCCGCATCATCAACCGCGCGAACCGGGCGACGCAGACGGCTCTCACGATGGAGCTGGCGCAGTGGACCCGCGAGAGCCAGCAGACGCTCGCCGACATGGCCCACGCCTTCGGCTGCAGCCAGACCGTCGTCTGCCGCGCACGCAAGGGCCGCACGTTCGGCCTGGCCATGCCGACCGCCTCGGTGTTCATGCTGGGCGCCGCGGCGGCCAACGATGCGCGGCACGGCTCGGCGGGGAGCAGGGCGGCATGACCGACGCCATTGACCTGTTCTCCGGGTCTGGCGGATTCAGCACCGGCGCCGCGCAAGCCGGCTGCCGCGTGGTCTGGGCCGCGAACCACTGGCCCGTCGCCGTGCAGTGGCACGCCGCGAACCACCCGAGCACCGAGCACGCCTGCCAGGATCTGCAGCAGGCCGACTTCCGCGACGCGCCGCGCCACGACCTGCTGCTGGCCTCGCCGGCCTGCCAGGGGCACAGCAACGCCCGCGGCACCGACAAGCCGCACCACGACGCGCTGCGCTCAACCGCCTGGGCCGTGGTGACGTGCGCCGAGGTTCACCGCCCCTACGCGGCCGTCGTCGAGAACGTGCCCGAGTTCACCCGCTGGGTTCTGTACCCGGCTTGGTGCGCCGCGCTGCACGCCCTGGGCTACGCACTGGCGCCGATGGTGCTGGATGCTGCCGACTCCGGCGTGCCGCAGAACCGGCGCCGCGCCTTCATCGTGGCCACGCGCAGCCGTCACCCGGTGCAGCTCGAGATGCCGCAGCGTGATCACCAGCCGGCGTCTGCTTGCATCGATTTTGCTGCCGGCAAGTGGTCGCCGGTGAACAAGCCGCGCCGCAGCGCCGCGACCCTGTCACGCATCGCCGCCGGCCGCCAGCGCTTCGGGGGCACGTTCCTGGCGCCCTACTACGGCAGCGGCAGCGGCGAGACCGGCCGCAGCCTGCACCGGCCCATCGGCACGCTGACGACGAAGGCGCGTTGGGCTGTGGTCGACGGCGACCGCATGCGCATGGTCAGCGCGGTCGAGGGCAGGGCGCTCATGGGGTTCCCTGCCCACTACCAGCTGCCGGCCAACGAGGCGCAGGCGTGGACGCTGCTGGGCAACGCCGTGTGCCCGCCGATGGCTGCAGAGCTGATTGGCGCGCTGAGGAGGGCTGCATGACCGACCGCCCCACCCCGATGGTGCCGGCCGAGGTCGACGTGCCGCGCAGCCGCGCTGCAGCCGTCGAGCGCGGTGCGGTGCGCTACTTCACCGGCCAGCCGTGCCCGCAAGGCCACGTAGCGGCCCGCTACACCCTTGGCGGCTACTGCGTGGTCTGCCAGCGAGACGCCACCCGCGCGAACAAGGCGGCCATTCGTTCACGGAGGGCTGCTTGAAGCGCCCAGCATTCCAGTTCTACCCGGCCGACTGGCGCAAGGACATGGCCCTGCAGTCGTGCAGCGTCGCCGCCCGCGGGCTCTGGATCGACATGCTCTGCATCGCACACGAGTGCGAGCCCTACGGCCACCTGACGGTCAACGGCAAGCCCATGACCGCCGCGCAGATCGGCCGCCACACCGGCCTGACCGAGCGCGAGTGCGCGAAGCTGATCGCCGAGCTTGAGGAGGCCGGCGTAGCGTCGCGCAGCGATGAAGGTGCCCTCTACAGCCGCCGCATGGTGCGCGACGAAGACCTGCGCAACCGCCGCGCCGAAGGCGGGAAGGCCGGTTCGGGGCACGGCCCGAAGGGCGCAGAACACGGCGCGAAGGGGGGTAGGCCGCCGAAAGGAAGGGGGGTTTCTGAACCCCCCTTAGAACCCCCCCCTTCTTCTTCTTCTTCAGCTTCGGCAGAGGTATCGGATGAAGCTAACGCTTCATCCTCGTCGGCCGGGCCGACCCTGCCAGGATTCGGCGAAGTATCGGATAAGCCCGAACCCAGGCCGACCATCACGTGCCCCTACGGCGCCATCGTCGACGCCTACCACCGGGAACTGCCCGACCTGCCACGGGTTCAGCTCCGCGACGGCCCCACCTGGGCCAAGCGCCAGAAGGCCATGCGCGAGCTGTGGGGCTGGGTGCTGTCCAGCCGCCGCGGTGACGGCAGCCGCAGGGCCGAGACCGCCGAGGCGGCGGTCGAGTGGATCGGCGCCTACTTCCGCCGCGCCGCGGCGAACGACTTCGTGATGGGCCGCACGGCCCGCGACCCGCGCCACGCGAACTGGCGCGCCGACTTCGACTACCTGCTGAGCCCGAAGGGCATCACCCAGGTCGTCGAGAAGACCCCGGAGGCCGCCTGATGGGCGCACGCGACCACGACGACGCGCCGGTGCTGCGCGTCCCCCCGCACTCGGCGGAGGCCGAGCAGAGCCTGCTGGGCAGCCTGATGCTCGACCCGCGGCCCTTCGACGCGGCCGCCGGCATCGTCGGCGAGGCCGACTTCTTCCGCCACGAGCACCGCGTGATCTGGCGGGCGATCGCCGGCCTAGTGGCGGCTTGCAAGTCGGTCGACCCGGTGTCCGTGCTTGAGCGGCTGCAGGCCTCGGGCGACCTGCAGCACACCGGCGGGCTGAAGTACCTGAACGACCTGGCGCAGAGCGTGCCCGGCGCGGCCGGCGTTCGGCGCTACGCCGAGATCGTGCGCGAGCGCGCCGTGCTGCGCGCCGTGGTGGCGCTGGCCGACGAAGCCGCGACGCAGGCCTTCCGCCTGGACGGGCCTAGCGAGGTGATCGACACCCTGTCGACGAAGCTGCTGCAGCTTGAGCGCCGGCAGACGCGCCAGGAGCCGGTGGCGCTGGCCGACTTGGTGACGAAGGCCATGGACCGCATCAGCGACGTCGCGGCAGGCAACGTGCCGCCGGCCTGGCCGACGAAGATCCCGACGCTCGACCGGCTGCTGCAGGACGGCCTTCGGCCCGGAAAGCTGATCGTGCTGGGTGCCAGGCCCGCCGTTGGCAAGTCGTCGTTCGCGCTGCAGCTCGGGCTGACGATGGCCGACCAGGGCCTGCCGGTGCTGGCGCTGAGCCAGGAGATGCCGGCCAGCGAAGTGACCGAGCGCGCGCTGTCGCACCTGGGCGGCGTCGACTACGGCCGCCTGCAGCGGGGCAAGCTGCACGATGCCGAGTGGGGCGGCGTGACCGATGCCGTCGAGCGCGCCCGGACGCTGCCGCTGTGGGTCGACGACCAGGCCGCGCTGCGCCTGTCGGACATGCGCGCGAAGGCCCGGCACGTGCGCGGCCTCAAGGTGCTGATCGTCGACTACCTGCAGCTGTCGCAGGGCAGCGGCAAGGCCGAGAACCGCAACGCCGACATCGGCGAGATCAGCCGCGGGCTCAAGGCCCTGGCCAAGGAACTCGACGTTTGCGTGATCCTGCTGTCGCAGCTCAGCCGCAAGGTCGAGGACCGCAGCGACAAGCGCCCGATCGTCAGCGACCTGCGTGACAGCGGCGAGATCGAGCAGGACGCCGACGCGATCGTGTTCCTGTGGCCGGGCCGGGTGCTTGAGACCGGCGCGAAGCTGATCGGCTGCGAGGTGGCCAAGCAGCGCGGCGGCCCGACCGGCGATTTCGTCCTGCAGTTCGAGGGCGCGGTGCAGCGCTGGGTCGAGAGCACCGAGACGCTGCGCGGGCCGAGCTACGGCCAGGCCAAGGAGACGCGCCTGTGACCGACCGCGAAGCCCTCACCGACATGCGCGCCGAGGCCCTGGACGCGGGCGGGATCGATGTCGCCTATGCCGCGCGCCAGGCCCGCCGCTTGCGCCATCTGCAGGCCACGGGCTACCCGATGACGATGGCGCAGCTTGACGTGCTGGCCGCCTGCGAGCGCCGCGTGCGCCTGGCTGAGACGTTCGCCACCCCGAAGGAGACCACCGCGTGAAGATCCTCGCCATCGACCCCGGCACGACGCAGAGCGGCTGGGCCATCCTCGAAGGCCACCACGTGCACGAGTCCGGGGTGAGCCCGAACGAGCACGTTCTGGAGCGCATCCGCATGACCGGCGGCTACGTCCAGGCCGGGCTGGTGCAGCCGATGACGCTGGCGATCGAGCGCTTCGAGGCCCGCGGCATGCCGATCGGCGACGACAGCGTGCAGACGATCCTCTGGACCGGCCGCTTCGTTCAGGCGTGGCACTCGCCCGACACGGTGCGGATGGTCAAGCGCTCCGAGGTCAAGCTGCGGCTTTGCGGCACGACCCTGGCCAAGGATCCGAACGTGCGGCAGGCGCTGATCGACCAGCTCGGGCCGCCGGGGACGAAGAAGGCGCCAGGCGGCACCTACGGCGTGGCCTCGCATGCGTGGGCTGCGCTCGGGGTGGCGCTGGTGGTGTCGGGCGCGAGGGCCTGATGGTGTTGATCCTTCGCCGTGTCGGCCGTGGCAACCACTCCCCGGTGCGAGTGGCCTTCGACCCCGCTCGCCAGGCCGAGTGGCCGACTCCGATCGAGGCACGGCGCAATGCACGGCTGGTGCTGTTCGGCGTCACCTACCGCGTGTCGAGGGTGGAAGCGTGAAGATCGTCCGCCTACTTGACGGCCGCGAGGTTCCATCAGACAGCGAACACTGGCGCCACGAGTGCGAGGCGCGCGCCATCGTCGCCCTGCCGACACTGGCCGAGCGACGGGCTCACCTCGAAGGGGTCGAGCAGCGCCGCGGCAAGGACGCCGCAGACCGGCTGCGTGTGACGATGAAGGCGATCTGGGAAGCATCACAAGCCCGCCGATCAACCCCAACCGGATGACCGCCGCCGATCGCCAGATGCTGCTGTTCACCGACCTGCCGATCCCGCCGGCGCCGCCCGCTTCACTCCCGCCGAAGCCGGCGACGCCCTGGCGGGTGGCCGTGCAGGCGCTTGCCTGCCTGCTGCAACTGCCGATCCGCGCGCCGCTGCGCAAGCTTGACCGCGACGACGTGGAGGAGCCTGCACCGGTGCGCCGCATCGTGTCGGCCGCCGATGCTCCGCCGGTGCAGACAATGGCCGTGAGCAGCATCTTCGGCCTGGCCGCCACGGTGCAGTCGCTCAAGCGCGGCCGGTTCGGCGCGTCCGAGCAGTTCGAGCCCGCTCCGTACCGTGTCGAGCGCAGCTACGCCGACGGCACGCTCCGGGTGATCCGGCAGCGGCCCGAGGAGACAGCCGAGTGGCAGGAGCGCGAGGAGCGGCGCCGGGCGAAGCAGAGGCCTCCGAAGCCGACGGCGAAGGCCAAGACCAGGGGGAAGAAGGTGCGGCAGTGGGACGGAGAGGAAAGAGATGACTGACGACGATGTCGCGCTGGCCCAGGCCGCAGAGCCCGGCCAGCAGCCCGGATCGAAGCCGCTGCGCCTGCCGCGGCACGAGCTGTTCGCCCAGGAAGTGACCGCCGGCCGCACGAAGACCGACGCCTACATCGAGGCCTACCCGAAGGCGGCCGACTGGAAGACCAGCGCCGTCAACGTCAAGGCTTCGATGCTGGCGGCTCGGCCGGACGTCAAGGCGCGGGTGATGTTCCTGCAGCAGAAAGCCGCCGATGTCTCGGTCTTCACACTGGCTGCGCACCTAGCCCGCCTGAACGCCCTGTCGCTGGCCGCCGAAAAGGCCGGCGAGTTCAGCTCTGCCGTCAAGGCGGAGGAGAACCGTGGCAAGGCCGCCGGCTTCTACCCGACGAAGGTCGAGCTGACCGGCCGCGGCGGCGGGCCAATCGAGACGAAGCAGACGCGCGACCTGACCGATCAGGAGCTGGCCGACGCGCTGGCCGCGCATGGCATCAAACCGTGAGAGGCTGGCGCTGCTGCTGGAGCGCGAGCGGCGCAGGGCCAGGGCGGACCTCTACACCTTTGCGCGCTGGATGTTCCGGCAGCGCAAGGGCTACGGCTGGCAGGAAGCCCGGCACCACGCGCTGATCTGCGACGCGCTGATGCGCGTGTACCGTGGCGAGTGCAAGCGCCTGGTGATCAACGTCCCGCCGCGCTACTCGAAGACAGAGCTGGCGGTGGTCAACTTCGTGGCGTGGTCGCTTGGCCACGTGCCCGACGCGGAGTTCATCCACGCCAGCTACAGCGGCCAGCTCGCCGGCAACAACAGCGAGCAGGCCCGCGCGCTGGTCGATCACGACGAGTACCGGCGCATCTTCGACACGCGGCTGGCCTCGGATGCGAAGGCGCACTGGCAGACGACCGACGGCGGGGTGATGTACGCCACGGGTGCCGGCGGCACGATCACCGGATTCGGCGCCGGCAAGCACCGGCCCGGGTTCGGCGGCGCGATCATCGTCGACGACCCGCACAAGGCCGACGAGGCCAGCAGCGACAAGATCCGGCAGGGCGTGATCGACTGGTTCCAGACCACGCTGGAAAGCCGGAAGAACAGCCCCGAGACGCCGATCATCGTCATCATGCAGCGGCTGCACGAGAAAGACCTCGCCGGCTGGCTGCTGGGCGACCGCGGCAAGGACGGCAAGGGGACACCGGTGCCGGGCGGCAACGGCGAGGTTTGGGAGCACCTCTGCCTGTCAGCGTGGAACGACGACGGCACGCCGCTGTGGCCGGCGAAGCACAGCGCCGAAGACCTGCAGCGCATGGAGAAGGCGGCGCCCTACGTGTTCGCCGGCCAGTACCGCCAGCTGCCGGCGCCACCGGAGGGCGGCACGTTCAAGCCCGACCTGATGACTGTGGTCGACGCGATCCCGGGTGGGCATGCCGTGCGCTGGTGCCGCGGCTGGGACTTCGGGGCGACCGAGGGTGGCGACTTCACTTCCGGCGTCAAGGTGGGCGAGCTGCGCGACGGCCGCATCATCATCGCCAGCGTCGTGCGCGAGCAGCTTGAGCCGGCGCCGCGCGATCAGCTGCTGGTGGCCACGGCTAACAGCGACGGCAAGGGCCTGCGGCAGAGCATGCCGCAAGACCCCGGGCAGGCTGGCAAGAGCCAGGCGGCCGAGCTGGCAAAGAAGCTGGCCGGCCACAACGTGCACTTCAGCCCCGAGACCGGCGACAAGGTCGTCCGGGCCACGCCGCTGGCCAGCCAGGTCAACGTGGGGAACGTGCTGCTGCTGAAGGGCGCCTGGAACGACCCGTTCAAGGAGGAGCTACGCCTGTTCCCGAACGGCAAGTATGACGACCAGGTCGACGCGGCGGCGCGGGGCTACAACGCCCTGCTGCTGCCCGAGGCGAAGTCCATGGTCTTCTGACCCCGGCCCCGTCCCTAGCATGCCCCGCCATGCCCGATATCCACATCAACGCCGACGACCTGCGCGCACTGGCCCGTTCGCGCGAGGCCCTGGTCTACGGCTCGCTTGACGCCAAGCGGCCACGAGCCTGGGACCAGTTCGGGTACCCCGAGACGCTCAGTCCCGAGAAGCTGCTGCAGGCATACATGCGCGGAGGCCCGGCCTTCCGCGCCGTGCATCACGTCCTCGACCGCTGCTGGCAGGAGTGGCCGCGGGTGAAGCTGAAGGCCAGCGACACCGAGACACCCTGGGAGACCCGGCTGCAGGGCATCCTCGAGAAGGTCAGCGCCTGGCCGAAGCTGCAGGACTGGGACCGGCGCAACATGGTCGGCCGCTTCTCCGGCCTGATCTTGCGCGTGGCAGACGGGAAGCAGCTGCGCGAGCCGCTGCAGCGCGCGTCGCGGCTGGTTGACCTGGTGCCGGTGTATGAGCACCAGCTGAAGGTCGTCGGCTGGGACAGTGACGGCAGCAGCGACACCTTCGGCCAGCCGACCATGTGGCAGTACCGCATGCGCACCAGCGACCGCCAGGACACGCAGGGCCAGCCCGAGCAGTGGGTCGACGTGCACCCCAGCCGCATCCTGATCCTGGCCGAGGGCGCCGTCGGCGAAGACTTCTTCGACGGAATCCCGCTGCTGCAGCCTGGGTTCAATGCCCTGGTCGACCTGGAGAAGGTCAGCGGCGGCGCAGCCGAGGGGTTCCTCAAAAACAGCGCCCGCACCCTGCGCTTCGTCTTCGACAAGGACGCCGACCCGACTAAGCTGGTGCAGCCGAGCAGTCCGGGCGCGGCCGTCACTTCCGACGACGTGCGCACGACGATCAACGACCGCGTCGACCGGCTGAACAGCAACGTCGACAGCGCCATCGTCGGCCAGGGCGTGACCGTGGACACGCTGCAGACCACGATGCACGACCCGCGCGGCGCCTGGGAGATTGCGGCTAACACCTTCGCGGCGGCCGTCGGCATCCCGTTCACGATCCTGTTCGGCCAGCAGACCGGGAGGCTGGCCAGCGACGAGGACAAGGCCGCCGACAACGCGCGGTGCAAGTCACGCCAGCGCAACCTGCTGACGGGCGCCATCACCGCGGTGATCCGGCGGCTGCAGGCGTGCGGCATCGTCGAGGCCTCGGACTTCGAGGTCGAGTGGAAGCCGCTCGACGCGATGGGCGACGCGGAGAAGGCCGACCTGGGCGGCAAGATGGCCGCGATCAACAAGGACATGGTGGCCGCCGGGCGGAATGCCCCGTTCAGCGAGAACGAGGTGCGCAAGGTGCTTGACTACGAGGAGGATGACGTTCTCGACGACATGCCGGGCGAGGGCGATCCTGCTGCTGAGGGCACCCCGGGCGCGCTGCCGCCGCAGCCGTGACCCGCATCCGCCCGCGTTCTCCCATCATCCCGGGCGACACGACCGACCGCACCGGCAGCGGCCCTGTGCAGCGCAAAGCGATCCGCGCCATCCGCCAGCGCTGGGCCGGGCTGACGGCCGAGGTGTTGGCGATCTTCCGGCGCGTGCGCGTCATCGGCGAGGTGGCGCAGAACGACACCAGCGGCACGCCGCGCACGATCTACGCGCTGACGCCCGACGAGCTGGCCGCGCTGACACAGGCCCTGCGCGAGGCGTTCGACCGGTGGATCGAGGCCGTGGCCGGCGGCAGCCCCCGGACGTATTGGTACGCCCAGTTCGACGCCGAGGCCGCGCAGCTCGGCCTGGCGCAGAGCGTGGCGAACCTCACCGCGCTGTCGCCTGCCTACGCCGCGTCGCGCAACATCGGCGCGGCGCTGATGTCCGAGGGCTTCCAGAACCGTGTGGCCATGGCGCAGATCAAGAGCTACGAGCACTGGAGCGGGCTCGCAGCCGGCGAGAAGTCGGCGCTGAGCCAGATCATCGGCCGCGGCATCGCCGACGGGAAGAACCCGCGCGCCGTGGCGAAGGAGATCTCCGAGCGCATGGGGGTGTCGCTGGCGCGGGCCGAGCAGTACGCCCAGACCGACATTACCGACACCCTGCGCATGACGCGCCTCGACGAGCGAGACTGGGCCGTCGAGAACCTGGGCATGGCCATCGGGCTGCTGTGGAAGTCGGCGCTGATCCCGACGACGCGGCCGTGGCACGCCAGTCGGAACGGCCGGACCTACACCAGCGCCGAAGTGCGGGACTTCTACAGCCGCGACGGGAACGTCTACCGCTGCCACTGCTCCGTCACGGAGGTGCTGCTTGACGACGACGGTCAGCCGATGCTGACCGACCGGGCGCGCGAGACGAGCCGCGCCGAGCTGGCCGCGTGGCAGCGCAAGCGAGCCGGCGGAAACCGCACGACTCCGTAGCATCGGCGCTGCCGGCTAGGGGTGGCCGGCTCATCGTGTTGTCTCCTGCCCTCTCGGGCACCTCGGCCCCGGCGTCGCAAGGCGTCGGGGCTTTCTTTCGCCTGTTCCTAGCATGCCGCGGCATGAAGCAATCGCGCGTGCACATCCTGTCGGCGGTCAACGCCGGCGCCGTGTCCAAGTCTGGCGGCCGGTACACCGTGGCCAACGTCGTCGGCTGTGTCGACGGCCTTGTGATGAACGGCATGCTGTACCCGGCCGAGCAGCTGGCCGCAGGCGCGCCGTCCCTGGAGGGCAAGCCGGCCCCAGCCGGCCACCCGAAGGACGACGCCGGCCGCTACATCAGCGCGCTGAGCGGTAACGCCCTGCTGTCCAGCTACGCGGGCGCCGTGTGCACGAACGTGCGCCACGAAGGAGGGCGGACGCTGTACGACGTAGTCGTCAACGAGGCCCAGGCCAAGGCGCACCCCGACGGCGCGAAGCTGGTGGAGCGCCTCGACGCGGCGATGAACGGCACGAACACCGAGCCGATCCACGTAAGCACCGGCCTGTTCTGCAAGGCGATCACGGCCAACGGCGAGAGCTTGGGGAAGAAGTACCAGCGCATCGCCACCGAGATCACCTACGACCACTCGGCCTTCCTGCTCAACGAGAGCGGCGCAGGCACGCCGGAACAGGGCGTCGGCATGTTCCTAAACGCGGCCGGCCAAGAGGCTGGCCAAGTCGAGACGGCCGCGGTCAACGAAGCCTTCGACCGGCGCGACGAGGGTCTGCGCGGATGGCTGCGCAAGCTGCTGGGCAACGAGTCCGAGCTGAGCTTCGAGCAGATCCGCGAGGGTCTCTACAAGGCGCTGCCAGAGGGCGGCTGGGTGCGCGAGGTGTTCTCGCGCTACGCGATCTGGGCCGACGGTACCGGGAAGATGTTCCGCCAGGATTACTCGGTGTCGTCGGACGGCTCCGTAGCATTTTCCGGGACTGCTCAAGAGGTGCGCGAGGAGCGCGAGTACGAGCCCGTCAACAACCTGCAGAGGGATCCCATGAAGGACATGCTCATCGCCGCGCTGAACTCGGCCGGCATCACGACCGAGGGCCTGAGCGATGCGCAGCTCCTCGCCGCCTACAACGCCCACGTCAAGGCCGCCTCCGAGGCGCCGCTCAAGACCGAGCTGGCCGCCGCGAACGCCAAGCTGCAGACGCTGCAGGCCAACGCCGAGCAGGCCGAAGCCGCCGAGCTGGCGACGCTGGCCACCGAGCTGGCGGCCAACTCCAAGGGCACGCTGACCGCCGACGACTTCAAGGCCATGGGCCTGAAGCGCTGCAAGGAGCTGAAGGCCAACGGCATGCCGGCTGCGCCGGTGCTGCCGGGCAGCGCCACCCCCGGCACGGCCGGCGACGAGTTCGCCAGCTACGACATCAACGCGCTGATCGACGCCGCCGACGGCGCCGGCAAGCGCTGAACCGCACGAAGGAGGAGCGCTCATGAGCCGCACCGTCTACAAGGGCCCGAACGGCCGTCAGCCCGTCACGACCGACGCCCGCGTCGTTGCCGCAGCCCTGCTGCCGTGCACGTTCGTCACCGAAAGCGCGACGCAGTTCGCCCAGGCGACCGCGCCGGGCACCACGTTCCTGCGCCTGTTGGCCGACCGCGACTTCTACAGCACGGGCCAGCTCGACGCGACGGACCCGCTGAAGACCGCCTACGCATCGGGCGACACGGGCATCGCCTACATCCTGGAGCCTGGTCAGCGCTACCTGGTGGCCGTGGCCGCCGCCACCTACACCTACGGCCAGGAGCTGACCGTAGGCGCCGCCGGCCGTGCCGTCGCGGCGGCGGCTGGCAACCGCGTGATCGCCTTCTCGCGGGAGTCCGGCGCGCGCAATGCGGGTGACCTGATCGAGGTCGAGATCGCCATTTCCTACGCCAAGGCCTGACGGGAGAACAGACCATGCTTCGCTACACCAAGGAACAGCTTGCCGCCATCAACGCGGCGCGCGCTGGTTTCAACGCGCGCCAAGCGGCCATGGCCGCAAACCACGCCTCGGACATGCAGTTCGCGGGCAACGCATCGGGCATCGACATCGACGCTTGGCGCCGCATCGACACCCGCGCCACGCAGATCATGCGTGACGTGCTGGCGGTCTTCAACACGCTCGCCCGAGCGAACACGACGCCGATGGCCGTCGGCGACCTGATCAACTACTTCCCGCAGGTCAGCGACAGCGGCCAGGTGGCTGTCTCCATGGACGGCCGCAACGGCGAGATCGCGGACCAGGCGCAGGTCAAGTACGTGGGCACGCCGGTGCCGGTCATCACGTCGGCGGCCCGCATGGGCTGGCGGCAGATGGCCGTCGTGCGCAAGGGTGGCGTCGGCCTCGATGTCGAGACCATCGCGAACAAGCAGCGCAAGGTCGCCGAGAAGCTCGAGGACATGGTCCTGAACGGCGACGCCAGCATCGTCGTCGGCGGGAACCAGATTGTCGGCCTGCGCAACCACCCGCAGCGCAACACCAACACCCACGGCTTCGACCTGAACAGCACGGCCACCGGCGCGAACTGGCTGTCGGCTTTCCGGCAGCTTGTCGACGCCTGCGTGGGTGACAACGCCTTCGGCCGCATCACCGTGTTCCTGAACTACAGCGACTGGGTGTACGCCTCGATCAACGAGTTCACCGCCGGCTACCCGAAGACGATCCTGCAACGCCTGCGCGAGATCGAGCAGATCGCCGACATCATCCCGTGCGGTCGCGTGCCTGCCGACAACATCATCGGCGTCGCTGGCCTGGCCGACGGCAACTGGGGCTCGATCCTGTCGGCCATGCCGATGACGACCCGCCCGAAGGCGCGCATGAACCCCGAGGACGACTACGTCTTCGACGTGATGGCCGTGGTGGCGCCGCAGCTCCGCACGGACTTCGACGGCCGCGCCCCCTTCGCGCACCTGACGGCCGCCTGATCATGAAGGTCACCGTCACTCACCTGAAGGCGCCGTGGCCTGTTGGCACGGCCCCTGGCCACGTGGTCGACTTCGCGGGGCTGGACGCGATCCCGGCTTGGGCTGTGGGCAAGTGCGTGCCAGCCGCCGACGACGCCGAGGCGGTGTCTTCGTGGCCGGTCGTCGTGGCCCCGGCCGAGCTGACCGGCGAGCCCGTCCAGCAGCCGCTGACCGCGATCACGGTCAACCTGGGCGAGGCCGGCGAAGTGGCCGGCGACGGCAGCGGTGATGCCCTCGCGCCCGTCGCGGAGGCCGCGCCGGCTGCCGCCCCTGCCCGCAAGAAGGCCCAGGCCGCCGCCGGCTGAGCCCGCGCGCCGCCGTCGCCCGCCATGCTCACGCTCGCGCAGGCGACGGCCTACCTGGATGAGATGCTCGGCATCACGGTGCCGGGTTTCGTGCTCGAAGCCGCTATCGCGGACGTTGCCGCGCTGGAGCCAGCCATGGCCGCGGCGGGCTACAGCGCTGCGACCATGGTGCGCATCCAGGCGATGGCTGTGGCCATCGTCGCGGGCGCCGACTTCGCGCGCCGAATCCAGTCTCAGGGGGCGCCCAGCGGCGCCTCCCGCAGCTTCGCGAGCCGCGACGACGCGCTCACTGCTCTGCGCCGCGCGCTGTCGGCGCTCGACACATCCGGCATCACTTCGGCGATCGCCGGCCCTGACCCATCCGTCGGAACCTTGCTGCTCGTCACAGGCTGATGCGAGCCGCGCACCCTGAAAGGACCCACCCATGAGCAAGAGCAACGCCCTCGAAACCGCCTACCTGCAGCTGCTGTTCCAGAACGCGAACTTCGCCAACGTCGGCGACGCCACCGGCCTGCGCGGCAGCACGGCGGCCGGCCAGCTGTTCATGAGCTTGCACACGGCCGACCCCGACGAGGCCGGCACGCAGAGCACCAACGAGGTGGCCTACACCGGGTACGCCCGCGTGGGCGTGGCCCGCAGCGGCGCGGGCTTCGTCGTCACCGGCAACGCCGTCGCGCTGGCGGCGGACGTGACCTTCCCAGCGGGGACGGGCGGCAGCGGCACGGCCACGCACTGGGGCATCGGCACCGCCGCATCGGGTGCGGGCGTGCTGCTCTACAAGGGCACCATCAGCCCCAGCATCGTGTGCGGCAACGGCGTCACGCCGGCGCTGACGGCCGGCACCCTGGTCACCGAAGACTGACCCCGGGCCGCACATGCCCACGCGCATCCTGCACGCCGCCACGCGCGCTGCCTACGCTGCTGCCCCCACGCAGCAGGAGCAGTGCGAGGCCGTGCGCGATGCGTTCGCGGGCAACGTCACGCTGCGCATCGAGGGCGCGGGCGGCCAGCACCTGCGCACCATGACGCTGGCGCCGTTCACGGTCAACAGCGCCACGCCGCGCGGCATCGTCTGCGGGGCAGTGCTGGCCGACACCGCCGTGGCGCCGATCACGCCAGGCGCCGCGGGCATCGCGCCCGTGCGGTGGGAGTTCAGGGACGGCAGCACGCCGATCTTCGAGAGCACGGACATCACGCAAGGTCCGATCCGCACGCTGTGCTTGCCGCGGTTCGAGGCGGTTGCGTTCACGGCCAGCCCGGTGTTGCCGGTGGACGAGGTGCCGTCGTGGCTGCCTGCCGTCGGCGTGTGCGTCGAGATCAGCAGCGGCACCACGGTCGGCAGCGCCGTGCGCGCGATGGGCGGCAACAGCTACCCGGGGATCGACCCCGACAACATCGTGGATCCGTGGAGCGGTGGCGCCATCGTCTACGTGAGCGGCAAACCATACCTAGTGCTGATGGGCGGCGGCCACGGGGATAGCTCTTGGAACGGCGCCGTGAAATTCGGGCCGCTGTACGGCGCTGGATCAAGCACGCCGACATGGACGTCTTGGCTTGCAGCATCAGCCGTGGGTGATGTTGTGAGTGGCGCAACGTACAGCGACGGCCGGCAGTCTTCCGCACATTCGTACAACAACCTCGTCGGCGTCGGCTCGACGCTGTACTCGATGCGGACAGACGGGTATTACTCGTCAGGTTTCAGCAGCACCCTCGGATTCGCCTTCACACCGGCTGGGCAGACGGCCATTGCAAGCTACCCAGGGAGCGGGCAATACAACTGCACCGCTCACTACAGCGGCAGCATCTACACCATCGGCGGCAACGCATCGTTCGACCGGCTGCGCGTCTACAACATTGCTGGCAACTCGTACACCTCTGAGACCAACGCCGACATCGCATTCGACAACTACGTCGCGGGCGCCATCGACAGCACACGCGGCCGGATGCTGGTCATCGGCGGCAGTGACCCTGTCGCGTCCATCACGGGGTCGGCGTACTACAACCTTTCGACGCTGAGTCGCCAGCTCAACGTCGCGCGCCCGGCGAACTTTGCGTTCGCGCTGGAGTACGACCCCGACCGCGACGTGTTCGTGAGTCCGCAGGCCGGCTCCGCGACGGTGCGCGAGGCCAGCGCATCTGCACTCGCGGCAGGCTCTGGAGCGACATGGACAACGCGCACTTTCACGGGAGCGACGCCACCGTCCGGAGCTGCTGGGCGCATCTTTGGTCGGTTCAGGTACGTGCCTGAACTCAAGGGCTACATCCTTGTGCCCGGCCTTGAGTCGAGCGTGTATTTCCTCAGGAGCGCCTGATGCCCGCTCGGTTCCCACAGTCCGCCTCGTCTCTCAACTGGCGCATCAAGCCGGCGTATTCGTCGAAGATTCTTGCCATCTACTGGCCTGCCACTGCGGACAGTGTCCACCGTCTGTACTCGGCCGACACCTCGACAACCATCATCACGCGCTCGACCAGCGGCGCGTCCATCAACAGCGACGGGTTGCTGACGGGCAACGTGACCGGCTCTGGTGGGGTCTATTTCAGCGACAGCAAAACGGGCGGGCTGGGGACGACAGAGAACGGCAACTACACGCTGATCGCGTCCTATTGGGGCGACCTGTTCAATGGCGTCGGTGATGTTTGGGCGATGGGTTGCGCAGCGCCGATGGATGTCTTCGTCAATCGCCAGTCGCTTAGGACTCCAACAGGCGGATATACCTGGGACTTCAACCGAGCCGGCAATACGCTCGGGAGCAACAACGCAGGCGGCGCCGATGACGTGCTCGGCTGGATGGTCATCGGCATCCGCCAAGTGCCCGCTGACGGCACGGCGCGCTTCCGGGCCTGGGCTAATGGCTCCGAGATAACCGCCCTGCGCAGTACGTCATCACCGTCATCGTCTGCCACCGTTGGCGACGCATCCAACGCTCTGCGCTTTGGCGGCAGCGCCACTGGCACGGGCAACACCCGCGCGTGGCCCGAGTGCTGGATCGTCGCCACCGACTTGTCCGTTGCCGAGATGGACGCCATCACGGCAGACCCAAGCATCGTCATCGAGGTCGTCTCTGGCGACACCACGCCCCCCACCCTCAGCAGCCCCACCGGCACCGGCGGCCTGGGGGTGTGCTCGGGCACGGTGAGCACCGACGAGGGCAATGGGACGCTCTACGCCGTGGCTACGGCCAGCGCGACGCAGCCGAGCGCCGCACAGATCAAGGCTGGCCAGGACCACACGGGCGCGGCGGCGCTGCGCGCTGTGTCGCAGTCGGTCACCGCCACAGGCACGCAGACCATCGCCAGCGGCGCGATCACTGGCGGCGCGGGCACGCGGTACCTGCACTACCTGCACACCGACGCGGCTAGCAACGACTCCAGCCGCGTCAGCTCGGCCAGCTTCGAGGTCACGGGCAACGCCACCAGCCTCGTCGTCACAGTGCCCGACGCAGCCGGGCAGAGCGGCTTCAGCGCCGCCGTGCTTTCAACCAGCGCGCCCACGACCGGCAGCACGGTCATCAAGACCGCCACGTCGCTCACGTTCAATGGGTCCGGCCAGGTCACGATCGACATCACCGGCCTGGGCATCGCCGTCGGCGCGTACCGCTGGGTGACGCTCACCAACTCCAACGGCAGCACGACGCAGAGCCCCGCCCCGGTGGCTGCGTCCGGGCCGGTCATCGCAAGCTGAGGAGGCCACCGTGCCCGACAACGCAGCCCTACCACCGTCAAGCATCAAGGCCGCCACGCGCGAGGTGATCTATAGCGGCGAACTTGCGCACGCGCAGGCTGTCGCCCTCGTCACGCTCGACGGCGCGGACGACGCCAAGACCGCCGCCGATGTCAGCCAAGCCAACGGCCTGCCCGTCACCGTCTACGGCGAGGCCATCGAGGCGCTGGAGGCCATGCGCCTGGCCGTGCAGGCCCTCACCCGCACCGTGGGCCAGATGCAGCCCGACACGGCGGCGCGCATGCGCGTGGCGCTGGACAGCATCAGCGCCGGCCTCACGCTGGCCACCATCACCACGGTGAGCACGGTCACCACCGTAAGCACCGTCACGACGGTGGCCACGCTCACCAACCAGACGCAGCTCGGCGGCCTCTCGGCCACTGAGCACATCCCGTCGCTGATGCGACTGGGCGCCGACTCCGCGCGCCGCAACATCTCGGTGACCTGACATGCCAACCACCAACGGCAACCGCAAGATCCTCGATCTCAAGCGCTGGGAGTTCTGCACCCCGGCCCCGGCCGCCACCGCCGCGGCCGCGTTCGTGGTGTCGAGCCAGCACTACCGCCAGCAGCAGCTCTACGTCACCGGCAACACCACGGCGTGGCTCTACCTGCCCGAGGAGGACGGCTGGGTCGCGCTGCCGTCGCCCGCGCTGGCCGGCACATTCGGCGCGGGCGCGTGCGGCGCGGCGTGCGCGTTCTCCACCGGGGCGACGGTGGGCGCCGCCTCGCTCACGGCCACGGGCGGCACCACCAGCACCATCGTCACCAACCAGACGCTGGCGCGTGACCTGCGCGGCTACTCGGTGCATATCCTGGCCGGCCCGAACGCGGGCGTCACGCTGCCCATCGTGTCCAACACCATCGGGGCCAACGCCACCATCACCGTGGCGGCGCAAGGCAGCGCGTTCAGCGCCTCCACGGTCTACCGGCTCATCACGCCGCGCTGGTTCGTAGTGGGCGCGGGCACGCTGGCTGCCGGCAGCTTCAGACAGTACGACTTCGCGACCAACACCTGGACGACGCTCAGCAACACCGGCCTGCCGGCCTCACTGGGCACCGACGGGCGGCTGGTCAGCACGCCGTCGTGGGACTTTGCGGGCTACATGAGCATCGCCACCGGCACCGCCACGGCAGGCGCGGCCAGCACGCTCACCAACAGCGGCAAGGCCTGGACGGTCAACCAGTGGACCAACTACCAGATCCGCATCACGGGCGGCACGGGTGCGGGCCAGGTGCGGACGATCGCAAGCAACACGGCCACCGTCATCACCGTCGGCACGGCCTGGACGACCAACCCCGATGCGACCTCGACGTACAGCATCGAGGGCAACGACGATTTTCTGTACTACCTGGGCAACAACGCGGTGACGCTGTACCGCTACAGCATCAGCGCCAACACCTGGACGACCCTGTCGCCCACCGCCGCGCGTGCGGCTGCGCCGGGTGCCGGCATGTCGGGCCACTGGGTCTACAACACCGGCGACACGGCCTGGGCCGACGAAGCCAACATCATCAACGGCCGCCGCATCTACTCGCTGCGCGGCGGTGCCAGCGCGGCGCTGGACTACTACGACATCGCCTCCAACACCTGGGTCAGCGGCGTCAGTTACGCGCCGGCCGCCGAGACGTTCACGACCGGGAGCAGCTACGCGCTCATCGGCGGCAGCTTGTACGTTCAAAAAGAGGCCACGGGCCGCTTCTTCCGCTTGAACTTCGTCACAGGCGAAATGGACGGCTGGAACACGATCACATACACGCAAGGCGCCGCGGTGCTGGGTGACACGACCTGGATGGTGCAGTACGTCGACGGGGCCACGACCATCCGCTACGTCTACAAGCTGCTCAACACCAGCACGGTGCTGCTGCGGCAGATGGTGGTGTGACATGACAGTCAATGACCTGATGCAAATGGTGTCGCGCCGCCTGGCGCACCTGAGCCAAGTGCGCAGCGCGGCCGACGCGCTGGGCGACGTGGCCCGCGTGGCCGAGCTGGACGCCGAGATCGCGCAAACCGAGCTGACGCTCGCGCAGTTGCAGAGCCTGTGATGAGCGCCCTGCTGCACGACCTGTGGCTGCTGGTCTCGCCGGCCTGGTACGTCTTCATCCCCGCGTGCTGACCTAGCACCCGACGCGCCCCATGCTGCTGCTGCTTTTCGCCGCCGCCCCGCCGCCGCCCGTGGGCGGCGCGCTCGAGCTGCGGCCCGTGTTCACCACGGGCGGGCTGGCGCTGGGGCCGGTGTTCGACGTTGGCGGTGCGCCCACCATCGGCACCGTCACCCCTGGCGAAACCAGCGTCACGTTCAGCTACGCCGGGGCGGCCACGCACCGCCGCGTGTACTTGCTGGGCGGCAGCGCGGGCTCCTGGGTCGCCATCGGGACCAGCCCGGTCACCGTCAGCGGCCTGACGGCCAACACCGAGTACACGCTCGAGATCAGCGCCGACGGCAGCACCGTCGCCGACAGCGAGGCCTTCGGCACCACCAACTCGGGCACGGGCGGCGGCGGCTTCGTGCAGCCGGGCACGCCGGCCACCGCGGCCGGCGTCAGCACCACGGCGGTGCTGGTGGGCCGTGCCACGGCGCGCGGCGTCGTCACGCCGGCCGCGGGCGCGGCCACC
>JACCDT010074165.1_pt1 | contig 30191 bp, 30 predicted proteins | sample 7446291 | NCBI WGS metagenome assembly JACCDT01 (sample SAMN15323446, study PRJNA562643) | freshwater metagenome | isolation source: river surface water | place: USA:Blue River Watershed | collected 2017-08-17
CGCCAGGCACGTCTTGCCAAGCTTTTTCGCCAATGTGGTCACCAAAATGGATCTTGCGGTCTTGCTCGCCGGGGTTCAAGAAAACACCCCAACGGTAGTCACGCATCTTCACGTGGCCAAACTGCGCCCAGCCTTGCGGATCAACGCTCACGGCGGTACGCAGGTACACATCCATGTCTGTGGAACCTTCGGGGCCCATGTCGTCCCACCAGTTGATGAAGTTGGGTTGCCACTGTTCCAAGGCACGTTGCAAGGTGCGGTCTTCGCTCAGGTTGACGTTGTTAGGAATCTTTTCGCTGTAGTTGATACCAGACATGAGAGTCTCCAGAATTAAAGCAACGGTGGGGTCAAATTTCGGTTGCAGCCAGCACCACCGGGAAGCCGGCTGCACAACGCAAAAACATCAAACGCGGTTCATGTCGAACTGAACTTTTTCGCCTTTGCCATACACCTTCAAGGCACCCTTTTCACCCACCGCGTTGGGGCGCTGGAAGATCCAGTTTTGCCACGCGGTCAAGCGGCCAAAAATACGGGTGGCCATGTTCTCTTTTTGCGCAAAACGCAAGTTGGCTTCCAGACCAGTCAAGGCGTCAGGCGACATGGCGCTGCGCTCTTCCAGAGCCAAACGAATCTCGTCGCCCCAGTCGATGTCATCGGGTGCTGCTGTGACCAAGCCCAAAGCCAAGGCGGCATCGGCATCCAAGGCTTGACCAATGGCGGCACGAGCGGCTTCCATGGCGGGCACTTCTTCGTAAAAACGGCGCTGCAAGCGGGTTTGGTCGTTCACCATCGGGAAGAAACCAAAGTTCATCTCGCTCAACTGCATCTTGGGCGCTTTGTCCGCGTCGTCGGGCAAAGCCAGCATGTAGGTGCGGTCGGCGCAGAAAGCCAATTCGGCCAATGTACCCACAAAGCAAGACCCTTCTTCGACCAAGGCAAACAAGCTGCGTGAAGTCACATCCATGCGGGCCAGCGTGCGGCGCAAGTGGCCAATGGTTTCACGCACAAACCAGTGGTCTTTGTGCGCCAACAATGCGGCATCGGCCGCCAGCACGTGGGCGGCATCACCCGAGGTTTTCAAAATCCAAGTGCCCATGTCCAGTTCGTTGGTGCGCATGTGCAAGATGGCATCGTCCAACTCGCGCACCATTTGCAGAGGCCACCAGTTCACACCGGCGGCCTCAATGCCGGCGATGTCGCTGGCAGGTGCTGCAGCAGGCGCCTTCACAGTGAAGGTGGCAATGCGCTTGGCGCGGTCAATCTCGACGCTCACATGGGTGTAGCTCAGGCTGTCGGCGGCAATGCTGCGGTTCAAGGGCGTCAAGGTCACGCCTTTGGCACCGACCGGGCGCTTGCTCGTGGCCGCCAACTTGACCGCGCGTGCTTGCACGGCTTCTTTGAAAACAGCGGGTTTGGCAACCGCATCGACCAGACGCCAGTCGACCGCTTTTTGGCCGCGCACACCTTCGACGCTGGTGCAGAAAATATCGGCCAAGTCGTGGCGCACATGGCGCTTGTCGGTCACGCGGGTCAGACCGCCTGTGCCGGGCAACACGCCAAGCAAGGGCACTTCTGGCAGAGACACCGCGCTGGAGCGGTCATCGACCAAGACGATTTCGTCGCAGGCCAAAGCCAACTCGTAGCCGCCGCCAGCGCACGCGCCGTTCAAGGCCGCGACAAACTTCAGGCCGTCGTGTTTGCTGGAGTCTTCAATGCCGTTGCGGGTTTCATTGGTGAACTTGCAAAAGTTAACTTTCCAGCCGTGTGTCGAGACGCCCAACATGCAGATGTTGGCACCCGAGCAGAAGACACGGTCTTTCAAGCTGGTCACCACCACCGAGCGCACTTCTGGGTGCTCAAAGCGGATGCGTTGCAATGCATCGTGCAACTCAATGTCCACGCCCAGGTCGTAGCTGTTCAACTTGAGTTTGTAGCCAGGGCGAATGCCGGCATCTTCGTTGATGTTGATCGACAGCGTGGCAATTTCACCGTCAAAAGCCAGTTGGATGTGTTTGTATTGAGCGGGGTTGGTTTGGTAATCAACCTGAGGTGCTGTGGTCATGGTGGTCTCCGAAGAAGCGGGTTGGATTTGATGTCGGTCAAAAAATGCATTTCAGTGCATGTTGTTCTGAAGTTTAGTGCAGACTACATGACTCCACAACATGCACTTTACTTCATTTACTAAGTATTTACCCTAGGAAATGACATTTCCAAACCCGCCTCAAGCGGCCCTCTGCACCTGTTGGCGAACCGAAGTACGCAAAGCCTCAAAGGCTTGGTCTTCGGTGCGGCCACTGGTGTTGATGGACAAATCGGCTTTGGAATAAAAAGCCGAGCGTCCTTCCAAGATGCGCTTGAGGTCTTCCATGGCCTCTTTGCTGGCGGCCATGGGACGCATGTCGCCTTGCGCCGCCACGCGACCCATGTGGTCAGCGGCATCGGCTTGCAACCACACGGTGGTGCAATGCGACAACAACAGGTTGAAGTTGGCCGAATCGGAGACCAAGCCCCCTGGTGTAGCAATCACCACTTCAGGGTAAATTTGAATGGCTTCCTCCAAGGCGCGACGCTCATAACGGCGGTACGCGTTTGCCCCATAGAGGTTGTGGATCTCGCTGATTTGGCAGCCTGCAAACTGCTCAATTTGGCGGCTGAGTTCAATGAACGGAAACCCCAAATCTTGCGCCAAACGCTGGCCCAGCGAGGTTTTGCCTGCACCCCGCAAACCAATCAAGGCGATGCGGTTTTTGCGCTCTTGCGCGTTGCCCCCCTCGCCAAACATGTCGCCCAATTGCACTCGGGCTCGGCGCAAATCGGCCTCGCTGCGCTTGGAGAGCAACTCTCGAATCAGCAACCATTCGGGGGATGTGGTGGTCACATCGCCGAGCAACTCGGCCAATGAACATTGCAAGGCATTGGCCACCTGCAACAAGACCAACACCGAGACATTGCCTGTGCCGTACTCGAGGTTGGCCAAATGGCGCTCGGACACATCGGCCGCCACCGCCACGGCACGGCGCGTCATGCCTTTGCGCGAACGCAAATTGCGCACCCGCTCGCCCAGCGCTTCCAGAAACGGACTGCGCTTGGCCTCGGACTCGGCGGGCTCCATCAACATGGATTCTTGAGATGTCATGCTCAACCTTTGACGAAAAACCTAGGGAAAACCCTTTAAATTCAACAAACACAAAACATGCACTTTATTGCATACTCGGTGGCAAGCACAATAATGCATCAACTGCTGTTTATACCGCCAAGTGAGCCAGATGAACAGTCTTTTGTAGCAAAACAGTGCATGCGCCCCGCCGTCTTGACGCCCGTCAACGGCCCACGTTGACTTGAACAAAACTTCAGAAAGCCACGCACATGACCCGCTCTTTGCTTCCCAACTTTTTTGCCGGTCGCTGGCAAACCGGCACCGGCGAAGGCACGCCCTTGTTTGACCCAGTGCTGGGCACCGAACTGGCACGGGTGTCAAGTGCGGGCCTCGATTTGGCCGAAGGTTTTGCCTTTGCGCGCACCCAAGGCGGCGCGGCTTTGCGCGCACTCAGTTATGCACAGCGGGCCCAATTGTTGAGCCAGATTGCCGAAGTGCTGCAGACCCACCGCGACGCGTATTTCGACATTGCCACCGCCAACAGCGGCACAGTGGCCAAAGATTCAGGGGTGGACATTGATGGCGCCATCTTCACCTTGGGTTATTACGCCAAACAAGGCGCCGCCTTGGGTGAAGCCAAGTTGATTTTGGATGGCCAACGCATTCGCATGGCCAAAGACCCGGTCTTCCAAACCCAACACATTCAAGTCCCCACGCAGGGCGTGGCGCTGTTCATCAATGCTTTCAACTTCCCCAGCTGGGGACTCTGGGAAAAAGCCGCGCCCGCTTTGTTGTCGGGTGTGCCCGTGATCATCAAGCCCGCTACCGCCACCGCATGGTTGACCCAGCGCATGGTGCAAGACGTGGTCAACGCCGGCATCTTGCCGGTGGGCGCGTTGTCGGTCATTTGCGGCTCGTCGGCCGGCCTGATGGACGCCTTGCAGCCCTTTGATGTGGTCAGTTTCACGGGCTCGGCCGAGACGGCCAAAATCATCCGCAACCACCGCGCGGTGAGCGAACTCTCGGTGCGTTGCAACATCGAGGCCGACAGCCTGAACAGCGCCTTGCTGGCGCCCAACGCCACGGCCGAGAGCGAGGCTTTCACCTTGTTGGTGAACGAAGTCTGCCGCGAGATGACTGTCAAATCGGGTCAAAAGTGCACCGCCATTCGGCGCATCTTTGTGCCGCGCGCTGTGTACAGCGCCGCTGCAGCAGCCATTGCCGCCAAGCTGGCCAAAACAACGGTGGGCAACCCACGCAACGCCTCGGTGCGCATGGGCGCATTGGTCAGCCAAGAACAAAAAGCCAGCGTGTTGGCCGGCTTGGCCCAGCTCAAAACCGAAGCCACGGTGCTGTATGACGGCCAAGCTGCGGGCTTCTTGGATGCCGATGCCGCCAGCTGCTGCGTGGCGCCGGTCTTGCTGGGCACCGAGCAACCGATGACCGCCCACGTGCTGCACGCGGTGGAGGTGTTTGGCCCCGTCGCCACCCTCATGCCCTACGACAGCGTGGCAGATGCTTACGCCATGATCCGCCGCGGCGACGGCTCGTTGGTGTGCTCGGTGTACAGCGAAGATCCGGCATTCACAGCCCAAGCCTCGATCGAGTTGGCCAGCAGCCACGGCCGTGTGCATGCCATCTCGCCTGACGTGGCCGCACTGCACAGCGGTCACGGCAATGTGATGCCCATGAGCCTGCACGGCGGCCCCGGCCGCGCCGGTGGGGGCGAAGAGTTGGGCGGCTTGCGGGCCCTGAACTTCTACCACCGCCGCAGTGCGGTTCAAGGCAGCGCTGTGGCGCTAGACGCCTTGGCCACCCAAGGTGTGACCTTGCCCTTATAAAGCGACCCATACAAAGCGATCCATACAAAGCGCCCCACACAAAGCGACCCACACAAAGCGACCCACACAAAGCGATCCACACAAAGCGATCCATACGCACCTGACAAAACAACGAGGAGACAGCCCATGACCCGCACCGTGAATGCCCCAACCGCCGACTTCAACTTTGCCCAACACCTGATCGCTTGCAACACCCAGCGGGCCAGCAAAACCGCGCTGATCGACGATGTGGGCACACTGACGTTTGGCGAACTGTCCGAACAAATTCGCCGCTTTGCCGGTGGCCTGAAGGCCATGGGCCTGAAACGCGAAGAGCGTGTGTTGCTGCTCATGCACGACAGCAGCGACTGGGTGGTGGCCTTTTTGGGCGCGCTGTACGCCGGGGTGGTGCCGGTGGCGGTGAACACCTTGCTCACCGCCGAAGACTATGCCTTCATGCTGAGCAACAGCCGGGCTCAAGCCGCTTTGGTCTCGGGCGCCTTGTTGCCCACCTTGCAAGCGGCGCTGGACTTGGGCAAAACCGAGGTGCACCAAGTGGTGGTCTCACGCCCAACGGCGGCGCTGACCCAAGGCCAATGGAACATGGCCGATGTGGTGCAGCAAAACAACCCCACGCTGCCCGCAAGCACTTTGGCCGATGAGCCGGCTTTTTGGTTGTATTCGTCGGGCTCCACTGGCAAACCCAAAGGCACTGTGCACAGCCAAGGCAACCTGTACTGGACGGCCGAGTTGTATGGCAAAGGTGTTTTGGATTTGAAAGAAAGCGACACCGTCTTTTCAGCCGCCAAATTGTTTTTCGCTTACGGCTTAGGCAATGCCCTCACCTTCCCCTTGAGCGTGGGCGCCACGGTGGTGCTGATGGCCGAGCGGCCCACCCCGCAGGCCACCTTCAAGCGCATGGTCGAGCAACAACCCACGGTGTTTTATGGCGCCCCCACGGGCTACGGCGGCATGTTGGCCAGCCCCGATTTGCCTGCCAAACATCAAGTCGCCCTGCGCTTGTGCTCATCGGCGGGCGAAGCATTGCCGCGTGACATTGGCGAGCGTTGGACCCAGCACTTTGGCTGCGAAATCATTGATGGCATTGGCTCCACCGAGATGCTGCATGTCTTCTTATCGAACCGGCCGGGCGACGTGCGTTATGGCACCACCGGCAAGGCTGTGGCGGGCTACCAATTGGAGCTGCGCAACGAGGACGGCAGTGTGGTCACGGGCGACAACGAGATTGGCGATTTGTACATTCAAGGCCCCAGTGCCGCACTCATGTATTGGAACAACCGCGAAAAAACACGCGACACTTTCCAAGGCGTTTGGACCAAGAGCGGCGACAAGTACACCCGCGACCCCGACGGTTACTACACCTATGCGGGCCGCAACGACGACATGTTGAAAGTCAGTGGCATGTATGTCTCACCGTTTGAGGTTGAATCCACCTTGGTGCAACACCCGGCCATTTTGGAAGCGGCCGTGATCGGTAAAGAAGACACCGACGGGCTGACCAAAACCAAAGCGTTCATCGTGCTCAAAGCCGGCCAGCAACTGACGCAAGACGAAGTGAAGGCTTTTGTCAAAGAACGACTGGCCCCCTACAAGTACCCTCGTTTCATTGACTTTGTCACGGAGTTGCCCAAAACAGCCACCGGCAAAATCCAGCGCTTCCGCCTGCGCGATTTGGAAAAAAAGTGAGCTCGCACTACTGAATCGGGGCCCCGCTGGCGCCGATTCAGCGCAGAAAGACGAAATAGCCATAAATACCAATTTATGGCTATTTTTATTTCAATTCATAAAAGTAAATTAAAAAGACAAGACCTTATTTTTATCAGTACAAACCCTTAAAATCAGTTTTCTCGGCGCAAGGTGCGTCGAACAGAGGGTGCGATGCAAGTCAAAACAAAACTGATGTTGGGTGGCCTGGTGGCTTTTCTGGGGCTGTTGGCCGTTTCGGTCACCGCCTTGTTTTTGGAAAAAACCAGCATGCTGGATGACCGAAAACTCAAAACCCGGCATTTGGTGGAGTCGGCCCACACCGTGTTGGCCCACTTTCATGAGCTTGAAAAGTCGGGCACCCTGAGCACGCAACAAGCGCAAGCTGCGGCCATTGAAGCGGTCAAATCGATGCGTTACGAGCAGAAAGAATATTTCTGGCTGAACGACCTGACCGCCCCGGTGCCGCAAATGATCATGCACCCCACGGTGCCAGCGTTGAACGGCAAAGTTCTTGACGGAGCGAACTTCAATTGCGCCACCACGCTGCAAGCTGGCGCGGATGGCCCCATCTTGCGCACCGACGGCAAAAAGAACCTGTTTGTGGCCTTCAACGAAGTGGTGCAACAGTCGGGCCACGGCTTTGTGACCTACAACTGGCCCAAGCCCAAATTGGGCGGAGGCACCACCGAAGAGTTGTTCGAAAAACTCTCTTATGTGAAGAAATTCGAGCCCTGGGGTTGGGTCTTGGGTTCGGGCATTTACATCGACGACGTGGACCAAAAATTTTGGGAGCTCGCGCTGCAATTTGGCAGCATGGTGCTGGTGGTCATGCTCATTTTGGGCCTCATGATCCGCTGGCAAGTGGCGGGCATCACACGCCCCCTGAACGAGCTGCGGGCGATGGTGGTGTCGATCGAAAACTCGTCGGATTTTTCACGCCGTTTGAAAATCCAAAGCCAGGACGAACTGGGCCAAACCGCCATGGCCTTCAACCAATTGCTGGCCGCTCAACAAGTGGCCATTGGCGAGGTCAATGCGGTGGTTGAAGCCATTGCCGCAGGCGACTTCAGCAAGCGCGTGAATGCCGACCTGAAGGGCGATTTGGGCATCATGAAAGCCGCCGTCAATGCCAGTGCGCAAAGCGTAGACGCCACCATGAAAGCCTTGCAAGAGGTGATGTTGGCCTTGTCGAACGGCCAATTCAGCAAGCGCATGTCGAGCGACGTGCAAGGCGAATTGCGCGCCGCCGTCGACAGCGCCATGCAAGCCATGCAAACCCTGCTCGATGATGTGGGCCATGTGATGAATGGCGTGGCGCAAGGGGATCTGCGGGGCCGCATCCAAGCCGAGGGCCGTGGCGATCTGGCCTCGCTCAAGGACAACATCAACAGCTCTCTCGAAGCCTTGGGCAGCAGCATGGTGGTGATCAACAGCAACACCCGCCAAGTGGCCGCTGCGGCCAACGAGACCAGCCAAGCCATCAGCCAAATCAGCGACGGTGCGCAAAACCAAATGCACGCCATTGGTCAACTGGCCAACGCGGTGCGCGAGACCGCGGTGTCGGTCACCGATGTCTCAAAAAACACCGAGACCGCCAGTGCGCGCTCACAAGAGTCAATGGCGATTGTGCGGGCCGGCAAAGACAAAATGTCGACCATGGTCGAAGTGGTCAACGGCATTGCCGCGAACTCCGAAAAGATCAACAAAATCACCGAAGTGATCGAGAGCATCGCCAACAAAACCAACCTGTTGTCTCTCAACGCCGCGATTGAAGCCGCCCGGGCCGGTGAGCACGGCAAAGGCTTCTCGGTGGTGGCCGAAGAGGTGGGCAAACTGGCATCGAGCAGCGCCGAGAGCACCCAAGAAATTGCTCAGTTGGTGCAACAAGCGGTGGCCGAAGCCAAACGCGCCGTGGCCACGGTACAAGAAGTCAGCCGCGACATGGAACGCATCGAATCGGGCGCCAACGAGGCCAACGGCATGATGCAACGCATCTCAGCGGCCTTGGAGCAACAAAGCTTCGCGGTTCAAGAGATCAATGCCAATGTGGCCAACCTGAACAAAATCGCAGAATCCAACGCGGCCGCAAGCGAAGAGATCACGGCCACCGTGATCGAGCTCTCCAAGATCGCCGATGGCACGCGCCAAGAGGTCGACAAGTTCAAGGTTTAACCACCCACGGGGCTCCATCCACGGGGCACCACCCAGGGAGCACTACCCAAGCGGCGCGACGAGCGTGGTGGTCAGGACGAGAAGTGGGGGCTGCGGGTGAGTCCCGCAGTCGGGCCTCAGGTGTCTTTGCTGACTTTGATGGTCGGGAACTTCGACGAGAAGTCTTTCGCCTTGGCAGCAATTTTCACAGCCACTTGGCGGGCCACCGCTTTGTAAATTTGGGCCACTTCACCATCGGGGTCTGAGACCACGGTGGGCTTGCCGTTGTCCGCTTGCAAGCGAATTTGCATGTTGAGGGGCAACGCGCCCAGATAGTCCATGTTGTATTCGGCGGCCATTTTTTTGCCGCCATCGGCGCCAAAAATGTGCTCCACATGGCCGCACTGGGTGCACACGTGCACCGCCATGTTTTCGACCAAGCCCAAAATGGGCACGCCGACTTTCTCGAACATCTTCACGCCTTTTTTGGCATCAAGCAGGGCAATGTCTTGTGGCGTGGTGACGATCACGGCGCCGGTCATGGGCACGCGTTGCGACAGCGTCAGCTGAATATCGCCCGTGCCGGGGGGCATGTCCACAATCAGGTAGTCGAGTTCTTTCCAGTTGGTCTGGCGCAGCAACTGCTCCAGCGCTTGCGTAGCCATGGGGCCGCGCCAGATCATGGCTTCGTCTTGGCTGACCAAAAAGCCAATCGACATGACCTGCACACCGTAGTTTTCCATGGGCTCCATGGTTTGGCCGTCTTCGCTTTCAGGACGGCCCTCAATGCCCATCATCATGGGCTGGCTGGGGCCGTAAATATCGGCATCCAACAAACCCACGCGGGCCCCTTCGGCGGCCAGCGCCAGCGCCAAGTTGACGGCGGTGGTGCTTTTGCCAACGCCACCTTTGCCGGAGGCCACAGCCACGATGTTTTTCACTTGGGGCAACAAGGCCACTCCGCGTTGGGCGGCATGGGCGGTGATTTTGCTGGTCACGTTGGCCGACACGTTTTCGACCCCGGCGACGCCTTTGGCGGCCGTGATCAAGGCTTGCCGCAAGGCCGGAATTTGGCTTTTGGCGGGGTAGCCCAATTCCACATCAAACGCCACGTTGCCGCCCTCAACCACCAAGTTCTTGAGAACTTTGGTGGTCACGAAATCTTTCCCCGTGTTCGGGTCGATCACGGTTTGCAAAACTTGAAGCAATTGTTCTGAGCTGGCCATTGGATTGAGTCCACAAAAAAAGTTGGCTAAGTCTAACCATGCTCGGGTGTCCCCTGATGTCTCATGGTTGAAACACGCATTAGGATGAACCCGATGACCAATACGACGGGATTGATTCTTTCAGGGGGCGGCGCACGTGCGGCCTACCAAGTGGGTGTGCTGGCCGCCATTGCCCGCATGCGGCGCGAAGCGGGCCAGAACCAAGGCAACCCCTTTCCGGTGATTTCGGGCACCTCGGCAGGCGCCATCAATGCCGCCTTTTTAGCCTGCAATGCCGATCATTTCGACCGCGCGATGGAGAACCTCATCGCGGTTTGGAGCGATTTCAAAGTTGAACAGGTCTACCGCTCCGATCTGCTGGGCATGATCCGCTCTGGCGCGCGCTGGCTGTCGCTGTTGTCTCTGGGGTGGCTCATCACCCAAAAAAAACTGCGCCCGAAATCGCTTTTGAACAACGACCCTTTGAGTGCGTTGCTGCAAGAACACATCGACCTCTCGCGCCTGCCGACGTTGCTGCAAGAAGGCCATTTGCAATCGCTGGCCATCACGGCATCGAGTTACAGCACCGGGGAACATGTCACGTTTTATGAAAGTTGTCGTCCCGTCACCCCCTGGGTGCGCAACCAACGGCTGGCTCAGCATGGCCGCCTGACGCACCAGCACTTGCTGGCCAGTTCGGCCATTCCCTTTATTTTTCCGGCCATGCGTCTCGACGGGCCCCAAGGCAGCGCGTATTTTGGTGATGGCTCGATGCGACAGACGGCGCCCATTTCACCGGCCATTCATCTCGGGGCGAGCAAAATTTTGGTGGTTGGAGCCGGACGCATGCTCGAGCCACAGCATGTCTCGCAAGAGGAACCCGCCTACCCCTCGCTGGCCCACATTGCGGGGCATGCGCTGTCCAGCATCTTTTTGGATTCGTTGGCCGTCGATGTGGAGCGCATGCAGCGCATCAACCAAACCTTGCAACTCATCCCGCCCGAAAAACGCGTGGACACCCATCTGCGGCCGGTGGATTTGCTGCTGATTGCCCCTTCGCAGCGGCTGGACTTGATCGCGGCCCGCCACGCCGAAGCCTTGCCCCACACGGTGCAAAGCCTGCTGCGCACCCTCGGGGCCAACCCCGCCACATTCCATGGCCAAGGCAATGCGCTGGTGAGCTATTTGCTGTTTGAAGCCGAATACACGCGCGAACTCATTGCCCTGGGCGAGGCCGATGCCGAGCTGCAACGGGACGAAATTCACCGCTTTTTTGGCTGGACCCAAGGGGCATCTCCCGCCCATTCGACCCCAAGCTCGGACAGTGCCCTGAGCGCGGCATGAAGGGCTAGCGGAGATCGCTCTTTCAGCCATAGCCGCCAACCCGCATCAGCCCATGCGCCTTCAGCGATAGCGTCTAAAATCGAAAGCTTGCTCTCAAGGTACCTCGCCCCTCCTGACATGTCCAAGCGCCAACTCTTCGTCACCACCGCCTTGCCTTATGCCAACGGCAACTTCCACATCGGCCACATCATGGAATACATCCAGGCCGACATTTGGGTGCGTTTTCAACGCATGCAGGGCAGTCAGGTCAATTTTGTAGGTGCCGACGACACCCACGGCGCACCGATCATGATTGCCGCCGAAAAGGCGGGCAAAACACCACAACAGTTCGTGGCCGACATTGCGGCCGGCCGCAAACCTTATTTGGATGGCTTTCACATCGCGTTTGACAACTGGCACAGCACCGACGCGCCCGAAAACCACGAGTTGGCTCGTCAGATTTACCGCGATCTGCGCGACATTTCGGCTTCTGAAGGCGGCTCGCTGATCGAGGTGCGCTCGGTAGAACAGTTCTTTGATCCCGAAAAGAACATGTTCTTGCCCGATCGTTTCATCAAGGGCGAATGCCCCAAATGCCATGCCAAAGACCAATACGGTGACAACTGCGAGGTGTGCGGCGCGGTGTATGCCCCAACCGATCTGATCAACCCCTTCTCGGCGTTGTCGGGTGCCAAGCCCGAGCTGAAAACCTCGGAACATTTTTTCTTCAAGCTCTCTGACCCGCGCTGCGTGGCGTTTTTGAGCCAATGGACGCAAGACGGCAAGCTGCAACCCGAAGTGGCCAACAAGGTCAAAGAATGGTTCAGCGTGCGCACCAACCCCGATGGCAGCACCAGCGAAGGTTTGGGCGATTGGGACATTTCGCGCGATGCCCCTTATTTCGGCATTGAGATTCCGGACGCACCGGGTAAGTATTTTTATGTCTGGCTGGATGCGCCGGTGGGTTATTTGGCGTCACTCAAAAACCTGCTGGACCGCCGCGGCGAAGACTACAACGCCTACATGGCCAACCCCGATTTGGAGCAAATCCATTTCATTGGCAAAGACATCGTCACCTTCCACACCTTGTTCTGGCCCGCGATGCTGCACTTCAGTGGCCGCAAAACGCCCAACAAGGTGAATGTGCATGGCTTTTTGACGGTCAATAACGGCGAAAAAATGAGCAAGAGCCGGGGCACCGGCCTTGACCCGCTCAAGTACCTCAGCCTGGGCATGAACCCCGAATGGCTGCGTTACTACTTGGCCGCCAAACTGTCGGGCCGCAACGAGGACATTGACTTCAATGCCGAAGATTTCATGGCCCGCGTGAACAGCGATTTGGTGGGAAAGTTCATCAACATCGCCTCGCGTTCAGCCGGCTTCATTGCCAAACGCTTTGAGGGCAAGTTGGGCCAAGTGAGCGCCGATGGACAAGCTTTGCTCACCGCTTTGCAAAGCACCACGCCCGCCATTGCGGCGTTTTACGAAGAACGCGAATACGCCAAGGCCCTGCGCGAAGTCATGTTGTTGGCCGACAAGGTGAATGCTTATGTGGACCAAAACAAACCCTGGGACTTGGCCAAGCAAGCCGGCCAAGACGCCCGCCTGCACGATGTCTGCACCACCTGCATCCAAGCCTTCCGTTTGTTGAGTCTGCAACTCAAACCCGTGTTGCCCGCATTGGCCGCGCAAGTCGAGTCGTTCCTGAATGTGGCCCCCTTGACCATCGATGCCGCGCAAACCTTGCTGCCAGCTGGGCATAGCATCCAGGCTTACCAGCACCTCATGCAACGCGTTGACCCCGCGCAACTCGAGTCCTTGTTTGAGGTGCCCGAGCCGGTTGTGCCTGTGCTGGTGCCCGGTGGCGAGGAGATTGCACCGACCATTTCGATCGATGACTTTGCCAAGGTCGATTTGCGCATTGCCGAAATCGTCAACTGCGAACCGGTTGAAGGCTCGGTCAAGCTGCTGCGCCTGACCTTGAATGTTGGCGAAGGCCGCACACGCAATGTCTTCAGTGGCATCGCCAGCATGTACAAACCCGAAGACCTGATTGGCAAACTCACGGTCATGGTGGCCAATTTGGCCCCGCGCAAAATGAAGTTTGGTGTGTCCGAGGGCATGGTCTTGGCGGCCAGCCATGCCGACGAAAAAGCCGAGCCCGGCATCCATGTGCTGCACCCTTGGCCTGGCGCCAAGCCGGGCATGCGCATCCATTGACCGGCGCCTGCTGGCCATAAAGCACTGATTGCTCCATGAACTGGCTGAAAGCAACCCACTTCTTCAGGCCGCGTTTGCTGGACAGTCTGAACGGCCACACCCGAGGACAACTGACCCAAGATGTGGGCGCGGGCATCACCGTGGGTGTGGTCGCATTGCCCTTGGCCATGGCCTTTGCCATTGCCTCAGGACTGAAGCCCGAAGCGGGTTTGTTCACCGCCATCATTGCGGGCTTTTTGATTTCGGCCTTGGGCGGCAGTCGGGTGCAAATTGGCGGACCAGCAGGCGCATTCATCGTCATTGTTTACGGCATTGTTGAGCGCTACGGGCTGGCCAACTTGATCTTGGCCACCGCCATGTCAGGCATTTTGTTGTTCCTGATGGGCCTGTTTCGCTTGGGCACCCTGATTCGCTTCATACCGGTGGCGGTGGTGATTGGCTTCACCAATGGCATTGCGGTGTTGATCATGCTGTCCCAAATCAAAGATTTGCTGGGTTTGAAAATACAAACCATGCCGGCGGACTTTTTCAGCATGCTGAAAGTGCTGGGCCAAAATTTGCACAGCACCAATTTGGCCGCCCTGTTGGTGGCCCTGGGTTCGTTATCGCTGTTGATCGGTTGGTTGCGGCTGGGGCGAAGGCTTGACGCCACCCGCTACCGCTGGGTCAGCTTGTTGCCGGGCTCCATCATTGCCTTGTTGTTTGCCACCGTGGCTTCCTATGGGTTGTCGTTGCCAGTCGAAACCATTGGCTCCAAGTTTGGTGGCATTCCGGCCCACTTACCCACCTTTTCTTGGCCTGAGTTCAGTTGGGACAGCGCGCGCTTTTTGCTGATGCCCACCCTCACCTTGACCTTGCTGGGGGCCATTGAGTCGTTGCTGTGCGCGCGCATCGCCGACAGCATGATTGGCGACCGCCACAACCCCAACCAAGAGCTGATGGCGCAAGGCATTGCCAACTTTGTCACCCCCTTCTTTGGCGGCATGCCCGCCACAGGCACCATCGCCCGAACCGTGACCAACATCAAGAGCGGCGGCACCTCGCCAATTTCGGGCATGGTGCACGCCCTCACCTTGCTGGCCGTGATGTTGTTGGCCGCCCCATTGGCCGGCCACGTGCCGCTGGCCGCTCTGGCCGCCATCTTGGTCTTTGTGGCCTGGAACATGGGCGAGTGGCGCGAGTTTTTGATTCTTCGTCAATACCGACTGCCTTACCGCATCACTTTGCTGGCGGTGTTTTTCTTGACGGTGGTGTTTGACCTCACCGTCGCGGTCGAGGTGGGCTTGGTGGCTGCTTGCCTGACCTTTATTTACCGCATCTCCAGCCTGAGCCGAAGCGAGCCCGTGAAGATTCAAGAACACCCGATTTTGTCGGGCCATGAGACACGCATTCAGGCTTGGCGCCTGTACGGAGCCTTGTTTTTTGGCGCAGTCAAGTTGGTTGAAGAAATTGAAGACAAGATCCACACCCCTGTGCTGGTGATCGACCTGAAAAACGTGATTTATGTGGACTCCTCGGGGGCCGATGCGTTGATGAACTTGATCGTGACCTGCCGCAAAAAAGAAGTGCGCCTCATTGTTTGCGGCTTGCAGCAACAACCCTTGGACATTGCCCACCGAAGCGGCCTGTTGGTGCATTTGGAGGGTCGCTTAGAGCCGGACCTGCCCGCGGGCCTGCACCGCGCTGTCAGTCTGCCGGTGTCTTCCGCCCAGTAAAATGCCATTTACAGGTCGGCCCAACATTTTCTTGGCCTGACCACTCCCAACTCATTTCCGTCCAGAAAGCCTCTCATGTCCTTTTTCCGCCGTCCTGACTACACCTCAGACACCACCCAATTTATTGAGCAACTCAAGTCTCAAAAGCCTGAGCTTGAAGCGGAACAACGCCACGGCCGCGCTTTGTTGTGGGACAAACAACTGAGCCGTACCGAGCAACAGGCGTTTAAAGAAGCTCGCGTGGCACAAAAACCCTACGTCTACCAAACCCAAGCATCCTGAGTTTTGACTCATTTGCTGTTTGGCTGATCGGCTCACTGTCGCATGACCTCATCCGCACCACCCACTGAACTGCCTGCATCGGCGCTGGACACCCCAGCCAACATGCCGTTGGTGGTCGACCATGTGGCCGTGGCACGGTTGTATGGTGAGCCCTTGTTTTCGATGCCCACTGACCTGTACATCCCACCCGATGCACTGGAGGTGTTTTTAGAGGCCTTTGAAGGCCCGCTGGATTTGCTGCTGTACCTAATCCGCAAGCAAAACTTCAACATCTTGGACATCCCCATGGCCGGGGTCACACGCCAATACTTGGCCTATGTGGACGAAATCCGGCAACGCAACCTGGAGTTGGCGGCCGAGTACCTGCTGATGGCGGCCATGCTGATCGAGATCAAATCGCGCATGTTGCTGCCCCCCAAAAAAGTGGCCGAGGGCGAAGAGGCCGAAGACCCGCGTGCCGAATTGGTACGCCGACTGCTCGAGTACGAGCAAATGAAGCTGGCCTCGATGCAGCTGAATGTGATTCCTCAATATGGGCGCGACTTTTTACAAGCGCAGGTCTACATCGAGCAAAGCTTGCAACCCCGCTTTCCAGATGTCAGCATGGACGAGTTGCAAGCGGCTTGGCGCGACATTCTCAAGCGCGCCAATCTGGTGCAACACCACAAGATCAGCCGTGAAGAACTGAGTGTGCGCGAACACATGACCATCGTGCTCAAGCACTTGCAAGGCCGCAAGTTCGTCGAGTTTGAGCACCTGTTCGATCCCACCTTGGGCACCCCTGTGCTGGTGGTGACCTTCATTGCCCTGTTGGAGCTGGCCAAAGAAACCTTGATCGAAATCACCCAAGCCGAAGCCTTTGCCCCGATTTATGTGCGGCTGGCCTACACGCCCAGCTGATCCTGGCAAGCGGGGTTTCCGCGCCAGCGGTTCCTGCACAGCGGCCTCTGTGCCTCCACTCTTTTTTCCTATTCCTTTCAGAGAGTTTTCCTCGCATGCGCATCGCAAGATCACTGCCTGAACTGCGCGCACTGTTGACCCACAGCCAGTGCCCTGCCTTTGTGCCCACCATGGGCAACTTGCATGCCGGTCACATTCGGTTGGTCGACATCGCCCGCCCCTTGGGCGATTGCACCGTGGCAAGCATCTTTGTGAACCGTCTGCAATTTTTGCCACACGAAGACTTTGACAGTTACCCCCGCACTTGGGAGGCCGACTGCGCCAAGCTGGAAGCGGCAGGTTGCGATGTGCTGTTTGCGCCGCGCGAGAGCGATCTGTACCCCACGCCGCAAACGGTGAAAGTGCAGGCCGATCCGGCACTGGGAGACATCTTGGAAGGTGAATTTCGGCCCGGTTTTTTCACGGGCGTGTCCACCGTGGTGATGAAGTTGTTCATGAGCGTGTTCGCCGGCAAGGCCACAGGGGTGGCAGTGTTTGGCAAAAAGGACTACCAGCAACTCATGGTGATTCGGCAGATGGTGCTTCAGTTGGCGCTGCCCATTGAGGTGGTGGGCGCCGAAACCTGCCGCGCTGAAGACGGTCTGGCGCTCAGCTCTCGCAACGGTTATTTGTCTGACCTCGAGCGGACAGAGGCCGTGCAACTCGCACTGGCTTTGCGTGCCTTGGGGCGTGACGCGCTGGCTGCCGCACACGCATTGCCGACACAACGCGCCGCCCTTGAAGCCAAAGCCATGGCCGGGCTAAAACAACGGGGCTGGGTGCCCGACTACCTCACCGTGCGCCGCAGGCACGACCTGCAAGCGCCACAAGCAGGTGATGCCTTGGTGGTGTTGGGTGCTGCCAAGTTGGGCGCGACGCGCCTGATTGACAACCTCGAAATCTGAACTCGGTCGGTTTTTTGTCGGCGCTCGAAAGCATGGCCATCGACCGCAAGACCTTAAACCGCTTCACCCCGGGGGCCACGCCCCATCAGCACTTGCACCGCTTCGCTGGCTTTTAGGCGGCCGTCCAACAGCGCCACGACCGCTTCGGTGATGGGCATGTCCACCCCCAACTGGCGAGCACGTTGGTGCACCGTGCGGGCGCTGTAAACACCCTCGGCCACATGCCCAAGCGACGTCACGGCCTGCTCTAGGCTCAGACCTTGGGCCAACAAAAGCCCAACTTTGCGGTTCCGGCTCAAATCGCCAGTGGCTGTCAGCACCAAATCGCCGAGGCCCGAAAGGCCCATAAATGTCTCAGGCTTGGCCCCCAACGCCACGCCCAAACGGGTCATCTCGGCCAGTCCGCGCGTGATCAAAGCGGCCCTGGCGTTCAGGCCCAGCTCAAGGCCATCGCACAGCCCGGTGGCAATGGCCAAAACGTTCTTCACCGCGCCACCCACCTCAACGCCGACGATATCCTCGTTGGCATAGACCCGCAAACTGGCACCATGAAAGGCCTGTACCAAAGCCTCGCGCACCGAAGCATGTGGGCTAGCGGCGACCAGCGCCGTCGGCTGACTGCGGGCCACCTCTTGGGCAAAGCTCGGACCATTCAGAGCGCCGGCCTTCAAGTGCGGAGCGACTTGGGCCTGCACTTCATGGGGCATGAGGCCCGTTTCAGCCTCAAAACCCTTGCACAACCAAGCCACAGACCCCGGCACACCCACCAAGGCCTGCAACACCTGACGCAAACCCGCCATCGGCGTGGCAATGACAAACAAGTCTTCGGGCTGGGCTTGTTGCGCCAGGACGGCCAAGGAACCGGAGGAAATGGTCAGCCCTTCTGGCAGGTCCACCCCCGGCAAATAGCGCTCATTGCGGCGCTGTTGTTGCATGGCCTGCGCTTGCGCAGCATCGCGGGCGTGCAGAGACACAGAGACCGACTGGCGCGTGGCGGCAATGGCCAAGGCCGTACCCCAAGCGCCAGCCCCGACGATGGTGATGTGCATGCCGTGTGGGCGTAAAAATTACTGCTGTGTCGCTGCCGCTTGGGCCTGTTGCTGCTCGTACATGGCCTGGAAATTGATCTCCGCCAAGTGCACAGGCGGAAAACCGGCACGGGTGATCAGATCTGCCACGCTGGCTCGCAAATAGGGGTACACAATTTGCGGGCAAGCGATGCCCATGATGGCGCCCATCTGGTCTTCCGGCACATGGCGAATTTCGAAAATGCCGCCTTGCTTGCACTCGGCCAAAAAGACTGTTTTGTCAGCGATCTTGGTGTGCACGGTGGCGGTCACGCAAACCTCGAACACGCCTTCTGCGGCAGGCGTGGCTTCCACACCCAACTGAATGTCGACGCTGGGTTGCTGTTGTTCCAACAAGATGGCAGGGGAATTGGGCTGCTCCAGCGAAGCCTCTTTCAGATAAACCCGCTGGATTTGAAACACTGGGGCTTGGGCTTCGGATGTGACGGCGGTGTCGGTCATGCGGTTCTCTTTGTCTAATGAGCGGGCAACTCAAAAGGGGCTGCCCAAGGTTGAAACCCGTGAATTATCAGCCATCGGGACGCCCCCTGCCCAAAGGGAGCGTCTGCCCCACGTCAGCCCCATGAGGCCATGGATCAGGCGGCTTGCAACAAGGGCATCAGACCGCCCTTGGCATCGAGCGCCATCAGGTCGTCGCAACCGCCGACGTGGGTTTCGCCCACATAAATTTGCGGCACGGTGCGGCGACCTGTGATTTGCATCATGTGGTCGCGCTGGACGGGGTCGAGGTCGATGCGGATTTCTTCGATCTGCTCAACGCCTCGTGACTTGAGCAGTTGCTTGGCACGCACGCAGTATGGGCAAACGGCGGTGGTGAACATTTTGACGGCTTGCATGCGGGGCTCCTTGAATCAGGCTTTTTCGACAGGCATGCTGGCCGCTTGCCAGGCTTTCAGGCCGCCGGACAATGACTGCACATTTTCAAAACCCAGTTTGCGCGCGGTAGCGGCAGCTCGGGCCGAACGGGCACCCACTTGGCAGACCATGACCACATGGGCAGTTTTGCTTTTGACGACTTGCGCCAGCTTCTCTTCGAGTTGGGCCAAAGGCAGGTTCTTGGCCCCAATCACATGGCCTTTGGCAAATTCGTCGGGCTCGCAGACATCAATCACGATGGCTTTTTCACGGTTCATCAATTGCACCATGTCTTGGGGGTTGAGCCCATTGCCCGCACTCAGCACAGGAAAAAGCAAAGCCACACCAGAGGCCAAAGCCACGCTGATGAGCATCCAATTGTCGAGGAGAAATTTCACGAAACAGACCTTTGTAAGCCAAAAACACCGACCCGTCAGGGAGTCGCCAAGACTCGATTCTAAAATGATGGGCTTATCCCTTGTTTTGCCACCCTGACCTCGACAGCCATTGCTGCTAGCACCCATGTACAAACTTGTCCTTATTCGCCACGGCGAATCCACCTGGAACTTAGAAAACCGCTTCACAGGCTGGACCGATGTTGACTTGACCCCCACCGGCGTGAGCCAAGCCTCTGCGGCCGGAAAACTGCTGAAAGCCGAAGGTTGGGATTTCGACCTTTGCTACACCTCGGTGCTCAAGCGTGCCATTCGCACGCTGTGGCTGGCACTCGACGAGATGGACCGGACATGGCTGCCCGTGGTGAAAGACATGCGGCTGAACGAGCGCCACTATGGCGCTTTGCAAGGCCTGAACAAAGCCGACATGGCCAAACAATATGGCGATGAGCAGGTGCTGATCTGGCGCCGCAGTTACGACACGCCCCCACCCGCACTTGAAGCCACAGACCCCCGCTCTGAGCGCAGCGACCGCCGCTATGCCGAAGTCAAGCCTGACGCCGTGCCGCTGACCGAATGCCTGAAAGACACTGTGGCACGGGTGCTGCCCGCTTGGAACGACAGCATTGCCCCCAGTATCAAGTCGGGCAAACGGGTGCTGATTGCGGCCCACGGCAACTCGATTCGGGCCCTCATCAAATACTTGGACGGTATTTCAGACAGCGACATCGTGAACCTGAACATCCCGAACGGTATTCCTTTGGTCTACGAATTGGATGCCAACCTAAAGCCGATTCGCCACTATTATTTGGGCGATGCTGAAGCGGCGGCAAAAGCGGCAGCGGCCGTGGCCAGCCAAGGGAAAGCTTGATTTTCGATTCGCCACGGCACAGCAAGCTATTTGCAGCTTGCCGTGCCAATGATCCGGTCTGCGGGTGTATATTGACCCGCATCTAAAAGGTAAAGCACAAGCTCATGGGACACAAACTCAAGATCGCCGGCTGGATCAGCGTAGGCGCCCTTGCGGGTGCATTGACCACCGTGTCATTGCAAACCGTGGCGCGCGGCAACATGGCGCCATTGCCACTCGAAGAATTGCAGCAATTGGCGGCTGTGTTTGGCATTGTCAAAAGTGACTATGTCGAACCCGTGGACGAGAAAAAACTGATCTCCGAAGCCATCTCTGGCATGGTGGCCAGTTTGGATCCGCACTCCCAATATTTCGACAAGAAAACCTTCAAAGAATTCTCTGAGGGCACATCTGGCAAATTTGTTGGCGTCGGCATCGAAATCAGCCAAGAAGATGGCTTGGTCAAAGTGGTTTCCCCCATCGAGGGCTCGCCAGCGGACCGTGCAGGCCTCAAGACAAACGACTTGATCACCAAAATTGACGACACCGCGGTCAAAGGCTTGACGCTCAGCGAAGCCGTCAAACGGATGCGGGGTGAACCCAAAACCAAGGTTGTGTTGACCATCTTCCGCAAAGCCGAAAACCGCACCTTCCCGGTCACCATCGTTCGCGAAGAAATCAAAACCCAATCGGTCAAATCGAAATTGATCGAGCCCGGCTATGGCTGGATTCGTGTCTCTCAATTCCAAGAGCGCACGGTCGAAGACTTTGCCCGCAAGATCGAAGAGATGTACAAGGAAGACCCCCAACTGAAAGGTTTGGTGCTTGACTTGCGCAACGACCCCGGTGGCTTGCTGGATGCGGCGGTGGCCTTGTCGGCCGCCTTTTTGCCGGAAAACGTCACGGTGGTCACCACCAACGGACAACTCGAAGATAGCAAATTCACCTACAAAGCCTCACCCCAGTTCTGGCGGCGCAACAGCAGCAATGACCCGATCACGCGCATGACCAAAGCCACCGGTGGTGCCCTGAAAAAGGTGCCCTTGGTGGTGCTGGTGAACGAAGGCTCTGCCTCTGCCAGCGAGATCGTGGCGGGCGCTTTGCAAGACTACAAACGGGGCACCCTGATGGGCAGCCAGACCTTTGGCAAGGGCTCGGTGCAAACCGTGCGCCCCTTGGGCCCTGACACCGCCCTCAAAATCACCACCGCCCGTTACTACACCCCCAGTGGCCGCGCCATTCAGGCCAAGGGCATCGTGCCTGAGGTGATGCTGGACGAAACGGAAAACGGCAACGTGTTCTCTGCACTGCGCACCCGCGAAGCCGACCTGGAGAAACATCTGTCCAACGGCAAAGAAGCCGAAGAAAAGAAAGACCCTGCGCGCGAAAAAGCGCGTGAAGAAGCCATCAAAAAGCTGGAAGAAGAGTCCAAGAAACCAGCCTCTGAACGCCGCTTGCCCGAATTTGGCTCTGACAAAGATTTCCAGTTGATCCAAGCGCTGAACCAACTCAAAGGCTTGCCTGTCAAGGCCAGCACCACCATGGCCGAGCGCAAAGTCGAGAAGAAAGAAGACTGAGCGAGATGGATGACGCCCAGTTGCTGCGGTACTCGCGGCACATCTTGCTCAATGAGCTGGGCATTGATGGACAAGAAAAACTCTTGGCCTCACATGCGCTGGTCATCGGGGCCGGGGGTTTGGGCTCACCGGTCGCACTTTACTTGGGCAGTGCGGGGGTCGGTCAGATCACGGTCGTCGACCATGACCATGTCGATGCCACCAATTTGCAACGCCAAATTGCCCACACGCTCGAGCGCGTAGGCCAATACAAAGCCGAGTCGGTGCGCACCGCCATTGCGCAAATCAATCCCGATGTGGTGGTTCACCCCATCACCCAGCGCGCCGATGCCGCCTTGCTCAACACCTTGGTCGCACAAGCCGATGTGGTGCTGGATTGTTGCGACAACTTTGAGACGCGCCAAGCCGTCAATTTGGCCTGTGTGCAGCACCAAAAGCCTTTGGTCTCGGGCGCCGCCATCCGAATGGACGGATAGGTCTCGGTGTTTGACACCACACATCCTGAAGCACCCTGCTACGCCTGTATTTTTCCGCCCGAACAGCAGCCAGAAGAAACTCGCTGCGCCACCATGGGGGTGTTCGCGCCCTTGGTCGGCATCATCGGCACCATGCAGGCCGCAGAAGCCCTGAAAATCTTGAGTGGCATGGGCAGCCACATGGCCGGTCGCTTGCTCATGCTCGATGGCCGAGAAATGTCTTGGACCGACATCCGCATGCCACGCCACAACCAATGTCCGGTTTGCGCGTCGCACCGCAACTGAACGCAAGCCTGGCCTCAATGGCCTTCAGCCGCCCGAGCATGGGCCGTGAAATTTCCTGAACAACGACGGCGACATGGCGGCCTGCCCGTGCGCAAACATGCCCGACTTGTGGCTTTTTGCCTCGCGTTGCAGCTTGGCGTAAGGGCCGCTTCCCGTTCGAAACCGATAAGCCCATGCCTGGCCCGTGCGCACCATTTCAGCCCCCAGATCATCGCCATCCATGATCAATCGCCCGATGTAGCGTCCATAAACATCGTGCCCATGGTCCTGCACCTGTACTGGTTTGCGCAAGGCCAATCGAATCAAGGCATCGCGCGACTCTGAACCGCCGGTCTGGCAAGTTTCAGGGGCATCAATGCCCTCGATGCGCAATTTCACAGGCGCTGACTGCCCCGATCGGATCAACACCACCGTATCGCCATCAATCACCCAACTGACCCAACCCTCCCAAGTGACCGAGGCTGTGGCAGCACCTGCAGCGTCTTTGACAGCGTCTTTGGCAGCGACTTCTGCGGAGGTGTCACGGGCAGCCTTTGCAGCCAAGGGCATCGCGCAATACAACACCGCCAAGGCCAGCAACCTCACCTGCCCCATACAGTGCCTGGGTCGCCACCACAACATGGCCTGCACGCTGACAGCAAATGGCCTTGGCATACCCAAAGGGATCGGTGCGGGTATGGTTGAGGGAGTGGGTGCGGGCAAGGGTGCGGGCTTGAGGCTTTGGGCATGCATTCAGGCCATTGTCGGTCACACGACGGCTGCACAAATGCCGTCATTGAGGAGCCAGAGAAATAACATCGAGGGGTCATTGCGGAAAATTCAACAGACCAATGGCGGCTAAGATCAGGCATGGCTGATATGCAACGATTTTTGACCTTTCGCCAATGGCCCCGCCTGAGCGTCGCCCCGGCCCGCAACGAAGCGCTGTCCGGTCTCACGGTGGCGCTGGTCATGATTCCGCAAGCCGTGGCCTATGCGGGTTTGGCGGGCATGCCCCTCGTCACTGGGCTTTACACCTGCCTGATTCCCGCTCTTGTAGCAGTGCTCTTTGGCAGTGCCAATCGCTTGTCCGTTGGCCCTGCCGCGTTGACCTGTGTGTTGATTGGCGCATCGCTGACCGGCATGGCCGAGCCGGGATCGCCCGAGTGGGTGGCGCTGGCGGTTTGGTTGTCGCTCATCTCAGGCAGCATTCAACTGTTGCTGGGACTTGGCAATTACGGCTGGCTCATCAACCTGGTCAGCGCGCCGGTCATGACAGGGTTCACCCAAGCCGCTTCATTGCTGATCATGGCCTCACAAATTCCCGGTTTGCTGGGGGTCTCAAGCTGGCAGTGGGATGTCGCCACTTGGTCATCTTGGTTGACGGCATGGCCCGCATGGTTCGGCTTGGGCAGTTTGGTGGCCCTGTTGGTCTTGCGCCATTTCAAGCCGCGCTGGCCCAGCATCATGATCGTCATGGGGGTCGCCTCGGGCATCGCCTACGCCACCGATTACGCCTCGCATGGTCCCGTGGTGGGATCGTTGCCGGCCGGCTTGCCCGATTTTTATTGGCCCACTTGGCCGGGCATACACATGCTCAACCAGCTCTGGGTTCCCGCCATGGTGATTGCACTGGTCAGCTTTTTAGAAACCGCTTCCAGTGCCCGCATCGAATGCCGCCGTGATGGCCGGCGCTGGGACGACAGCACCGAACTCTTCAGCCAAGGCTTGGCCAAACTGGCCTCCGCCTTCTCGGGCAGCTTTGCCACCAGCACCTCTTTTTCACGCTCAGCGCTCATGCTGTATGCCGGTGCGCGTTCGGGTTGGGCCGTGGTGGCCTCGGTGGGCTGTGTGTGTGTGGCGCTGTTGATCTTGATGCCCGCATTTCAAGCGGTGCCTCGCTCGGTCATGTCGGCCGTGGTGATTGTGGCGGTGCTGAATCTGTTTCAGCCACGCGAGATTTTAAAGTTGTGGCGCATCGGACGCATGGAGGCCATGACATCGGGGGTGACCTTTGCCATGACCCTGGCGACGGCACCGCGCATTTATTGGGGCGTGATGACCGGCGTGCTGGTGGGCTTGAGTCACTTTTTGCACACCCGCTTGCACCCACGCATCATTGAAGTGGGCCTGCACCCGGATGGCAGCTTGCGTGACCGCCACCTCTGGAAACTGCCGCCGCTGGCGCCACATCTGTACGCGCTGCGCATGGATGCCGAACTCGACTTTGCTGCGGCCAGTGGGTTTGACCGTGCCATCACCGACCATTTGGCCCACCACCCCGATGTGCGGCATGTCTGTTTGTTTGCCCAACCCATCAACCGCATCGATGTGACTGGCGTGGAGACCTTTGGTCAGTTGCATCGCCAATTGGCCAGCCGCGGTATCACTTTGCACATCAGCGGCATCAAGTTGCCTGTGGAAACCGCTTTGCGCCGCGCAGGCGAGTTGCAAGAGAGCGTCAACCTCAAGCTCTACCGCACCGATGCGGATGCCTTGGTGGCGCTGGCCCAATTGACACCCCTGCCCAACGACATTGCGGCCGCGGCTATCTGAGTGACTCAGGTCGGAATTTCGGCTTCGACCAACAAGGCCAGCAACTGCAAAGATTCTTGCCACCCAAGGCAGCAAGCTTCGGCTCGAATCGCATCAGGAATGCCTGTCTGCTCAATGTGAACTTCGGTGCCTACCAGCACGGTCTTGAAGGTGATCTGGGTCACCATCTCACCGGGCAGTTGAGGGTCGTCAAAACGGTCGTTGTGACGGATGCGTTCATTGGGCTGCAGCTCTAAAAATGTGCCGCCAAAACTGTGTGATTGGCCATTGCCCAAGTGCGTGAACGACATGCGGTAACGGCCGCCCACACGCGCGTCCATCTCGTGCATTCGGCCAGTAAAGCCATGCGGCGGTAACCATTTGCACATGGCGTCCGGATCGACAAAGGCACGAAACACGCGCTCTACAGGAGCGCGAAATACACGGTGAAATTGGACGGTTTGCGGCATTTATATCTCCCAAAAAAAGTTCGTCAATTCAAGCCAAGCCAGCCTCGAATTCGTTCAAGCGTTTGTAAATCGAACGCAATTCGGTGATGTCGGTCCAGCGGTCGATCAGGTATGAAAACGCTTCATTGACCTTGCCAAAGGCATTGCCCACTTGCTGAATGACGCCCAAGGTGATGAGACCCGTGAACAAGGAAGGCCCCATCAGCAAATAGGGAAAGATGACCATGGTCTGGCTGTAAAAATTGCTCCACAGATGAAAGTAGGCGTAATGGTTGAACAACCGGAAGTTGTTCAACCGCACCCCTGTGAACAGGCTCATCACGGTGGGCAAGTCCATGCGGGCGCGATCGTCCTCGGCATAGACCAAGTCCTTGCGCAAGGCGGCTTCGGTTTTTTGGTTGTTGTATTCGAGTCCAGGCAAACGAATGCCGACAAACCACGACAGCACCGTGCCTCCAAGCGCGGTGACCAGCGCCACCCAAAACAGCGAGCCCTCGAACTGCAGCCAAGCAATGGCCATGCCTTTGGACAGTGCCCACAAAATGGGGATGAACGAGACCAGCGTCAGCACCGCGCGCACCAAGCCTAGCCCCAAGTTTTCGGTCTGGCGCGCAAAGCGCATGCAGTCTTCTTGAATGCGCTGCGAAGCGCCCTCCACCGTCGCGGCTGTGCGTTGCCAGCGCGGCAAATACACCTCGGTCATGGCCTGACGCCAGCGAAATGCGTAGTGAGATGCGAGATAAGTCTCTAAGCTCCGCAGCAGCATGTAAGGAAAAGCAATCCACGCAAACTGCTGCATGAAGCCCCAAAACTTCTCCAGGCCTCCGGCCTGCTCGGGCTTTTGCAACAGGTCATAAAACTCGCCATACCAAGCGTTGAGCTTGACGGTCTGCTGCACCGTGATGAACACCAACGCCACCAACACCAAGAGGCCGCCCCAAGCCCAAAAAGCCCAGCGGCGCGACAAAAAGAAACTGCGGAACATAGGCGCTTCTTATTCAGGGGTTGACGCTGTCGACCGTCTCGGTCTTGAAGTCTGCGGGCAGCACCACTTCGAGCAATTCCAAATCCTCGCTGTGCCCCAGTTCGCGGTGGCGAATCCCCGGTGGTTGGTGCACACACGAGCCCACTTCCAGTCGAACGGCACCCTGCCCTTCGTATTCAAATTCGATCCAACCCTTGAGCACATAGACCAGCTGAAACTCGGTGTGGTGCAAATGCGGCTGACTGGAAAATTCGTGCCCACCTGCGGCGCGGATCACACTGGCCGTGACCCGTCCTTGAGTGGCCTGCTTCATCCCCAAATCTCGGTATTCAAAAAACGAGCGCAGACCGCGCTCAAACTGCGCGTCCTTGGCGTGGGTCACCACAAAACCTTGTGTCGTCATTTGCATCTCCAAAAAGGCCAGCAGCAAAGGTGAAGGCCATGAACGATCGTAACGGCTTGTGCCGAGACGACTTGTCTGGATGTGGACTCAGGCAGTAAGCGCAAGGATAGGTGCCACTGCGGTCATGCGACCGACGAACGCCGCGCCCTGCGAAGGGCCGCTTCACATAGGACTTCATCCACCGATGACAAAAAACCAACATCCAGACAAGAATCACTGACTTGAAGAATATTCAAGTCACTTTTTCAAAGCCATCCAGTAAGCCACGATGGCATTGGCGTGGCCGTGTCCCATGCCGTGCTCCGTCTTGCGCCAATTGACCATCTCCATGTGCTTCATGCCCTTGCATGATTTGAGCAAATCAAGCCAATGCGCGATGGGCTGGCCGTACTTCTTTTCAATGGATGGGAAGTACGAGGCGGGGCCTTTAGGTTTTTCTGAATCGGTCATGGCGGGCTACCTTAAATCTCGCAGTTTCAGCAGATTATCGTCATCCCAACCAGAGCAGTGATCGTGAGGAATCTCGCCAACCCGGAAGATCAAGCTGTGACGATCCAACCTTCCAGCGGATCACACGGCGGCAGGCCATATTGCGGGTGTCCCGCTGCGTGCTGTTGCTGTGCCCAAGCCGCTTGCATCAAACAAAGGGTCGCGTCCAATGCGTCGCCGCTGGCATCGTCGGCCAACCGGCCCATGAGTGCGTTGCTGGCCACCAAGCGCAGGCCCAGCCGAGTCTCTCCTCGCTCAAGTGCGCCCAGCAGTTCCCGCCGGGCCAGCAATCGCTCGGGCGTTTGTTTGGCTTTGTCGTCACTTTTGTAGCTGCGCTGGCCCAAGACTTCTCGCGCCAATAAGCCGGGATAAGCCTCGAGCGCCACACGCCGTACATCACCGTGATGCAAGCCTGGAAAATGAACGCCAGCCTGGCGCAACAGTGGCACCCCCGCATGCAGCATGTAGGCCACTGGAGGGTTGACCCATTTCATGGACGGACTGGAGCCGGCGGGCTTGTCGGTGGCGCGGTGGGCAAACTTGCCGCCTGCAGGGCGAGCGTTGCAAAACGCGGCAAACTGCTCTCGAATCTTGGGGCGCTCTAAGGCGCAGAAATGGTCCATGCAAGCGGCCCATTCGATGGGCCAACCCAGCGTTTCAACCAGTTCTCGGGGCAAGCCAAAAGGCAGATCAAAACCACCCACCCAATCGGTAGACTGCGCCAGCCAGTGGCCAAAGTCGTCGAGACTCTCGAAGTGCTGCAGGGCTTGCAATTGCACCCTGCCTTTTTGGGCTTGGCCCATCGCCAACACCACCGGCTTGCGCCGGCTCGGGCGGCTGGAAAAATCGCAGCCAATCAGCTGCATCGCTTCAGGCGCGGCCAATGATGGAGGCTGTGGCCATCAGTTCTTCGAGTAAGGCCAGTGAAACTTTGCCCGAGACGTTGTAAGGGTCCAACTCAGCCCGCTCAGAATATTTGAGCAAGATGTTGGTGTTCACGCGCGAAGCGTCGACCTGACCCATGGTCCAGCCGCCAAAGCGTCGTTCGCTGATTTCTTCGTAGTGCAACAACACCACTTCTTTGTGGCGCGAGTCTTTTTGAATATGCCCATACAGGTCACTCACCGCATTGCGCCCGCCTTCGATGGCTTGCAAAAAAATGCCACCGCCGTAGCACAGGATGCCGGTGATGCCACTGCTGGGGTTGAACTGGCGAGATTGGGCCAGGATGGAGTCAATCGTTTCGGGGCGTGGATCCACCGCGCGGCTGGCGTAAAGCAAGCGTACCAACATGGGTCAGTTCCTTCCGGGAATCAGGGCCAAAAATTCACGACGCAGGTTCGCGTCTTTGAGGAATGCACCGCGCATGACCGAGTTGATCATCTTGCTGTCCATGTCCTTCACGCCGCGCCAGCCCATGCAGTAATGGCTGGCTTCCATCACGATGGCCAGGCCATCGGGTTGTGTTTTGCGTTGAATCAAGTCGGCCAGTTGCACCACGGCTTCTTCTTGAATTTGGGGGCGCCCCATGATCCATTCGGCCAAACGTGCGTATTTGGACAGGCCGATCACGTTGGTGTGTTCGTTGGGCAATACGCCAATCCAAATTTTGCCAATGACCGGGCAAAAGTGGTGGCTGCAAGCGCTGCGCACGGTGATGGGGCCAACGATCATGAGCTCGTTCAAATGCTCGGCGTTAGGGAATTCGGTGATCTCTGGGCCTTGCACATAGCGCCCTTTGAAGACCTCTTTGAGGTACATCTTGGCCACGCGGCGCGCTGTGTCGCCGGTGTTGTGGTCGTTCACAGTGTCGATCACCAGGCTGTCGAGCACGCCCGACATCTTGGCCGTGACTTCGTCCAGCAGCTGTTCCAGCTCGCCGGGCTCGATGAAGTCAGAGATGTTGTCGTTGGCGTGAAAACGCTTGCGAGCCGCCAAAACGCGCTCGCGAATTTTCATCGAAACAGGAACGCCTTCGTCTTCGGGCGTGGCAGCAGAAGCAGTCATGGCGTCTGGGGCTTTCATTAACATGGCAAGCATCCTAACAGCGATTTTTGCTCTTGCGAAAAGTACTTGGCAACGCCCATGATGGCCTTGGGGTTGAGCATGGGGCCAAGCCTGACCGATGAGGGATAAGCCCGCATCAGTAGCGGTTGCCGCTCAAAAACAAAGCCAATCGCATCAAGGCAAAGGCAACCCAGTCCAAAATTCTGTGCGGCCAAGATCTGCGCGTGTAGTCAGCGGCCACCACCTGGCTGCTCTGTTGGTCCATTGCCAGGGCCAAGCGTTGGTGAAGTTGCTCTGCAAAGGCTTTGTCGGCAACCACCACATTGGCCTCACGCGCGAGCAACAAACTGAGGGGGTCCAGATTGGATGAGCCCACAGTGGCCCATGGCCGCTCATGGTGCGGGTCGATGAC
>JACCDT010915231.1_pt1 | contig 30172 bp, 27 predicted proteins | sample 7446291 | NCBI WGS metagenome assembly JACCDT01 (sample SAMN15323446, study PRJNA562643) | freshwater metagenome | isolation source: river surface water | place: USA:Blue River Watershed | collected 2017-08-17
ATAGGACTATGACGTTTAATAATACCATCTACAACCATACATCCCGCAATTGCACCAATTTTGGATGATCTAAATACATCTCTTACTTGAGCAAGCCCAATAATTTCTTCACGAATTTCAGGCTGTAACATTCCTGATAAAATTTGCTTAACATCATCTATAACATTATAAATAATACTATCGTAAATAACTTTTACGTGTTCGCCTTCAGCTAATTTTTTAGCCGCCTGATCAGCACGAACATTAAAGCCGATGATGATAGCTTTAGTCGCCATAGCCAAAGTTACATCAGACTCATTGATACCACCTACGCCTGAACCAATAATTTTAACTTTAACTTCTGATGTTGAAAGTTTTTCTAATGATCCAATAATAGCTTCAGTTGAACCTTGCACATCTGCTTTAATAACAATATGTAAAACTGCAGCATCCGAATCTTTAGCTCTACTAAAGATATCTTCAACACTACTTTCAACTTGTTTAGCCTGTTTTTCGCTACGCATTTTGCTTTGTCTAAACATAGCAAGCTCTCGTGCTTGACGCTCAGTAGGCAATGCAATAACCTCATCGCCTGCTTTTGGCGCCGCTGATAAACCCAATATTTCCACCGGATCAGAAGGACCTGCTGTTTCTACTTTGCGCATTGCAGCATCGTTCATTGCACGAATGCGACCATATTCTGCGCCAGCTAAAATGATATCACCTTTATTCATGGTACCTTTTTGTACCAAGACAGTAACAATGACACCGCGGCCTTTGTCTAAACGAGCTTCAATCACCATACCCTTAAATGGTACATTAATTGGCGCTTTTAATTCTAAAATTTCAGTTTGTAGTAATACCGCATTTAATAAATCGTCGATACCTTGACCGCTCTTAGCAGAAACTGCAACAAATTGGTTCTCACCGCCCCACTCTTCAGGGATAACGCCATGTTGTACTAACTCGTTTTTAACCCTTTCTGGATCGGCATCTTTTTTATCTATTTTATTGATAGCAACCACAATAGGCACATTAGCTGCCTTTGCATGCTGAATAGCCTCAATAGTTTGTGGCATCACACCATCGTCAGCTGAAACTACCAAAATAACAACGTCAGTAACGTTCGCACCACGAGCACGCATTGCACTAAATGCAGCGTGACCAGGCGTATCTAAGAACGTAATTTTACCATGACCAGTATTTACACTATAGGCACCAATATGCTGCGTAATACCACCAGCTTCTTTATCAGTTACTTTGGTGCGGCGGATATAGTCTAATAAAGATGTTTTACCATGATCAACGTGACCCATAATAGTTACAACAGGAGCTCTTGGTAACTCTTCAACATCCTTAAATTTTTCTGAATACTGTGCTTGCAAGTTCTCCTCAAGTGCATTTTCACTCACAGCAACGGCAGTATGACCTAATTCTTCTACAACTAAAGTAGCAGTATCGCGATCTAACATTTGATTGATAGTCGCCATATGCCCCATTTGCATCAATGTTTTTATCAACTTACCGGACTTCATTGCCATACGCTGAGCTAGATCACCTACGGTAATATTTTCAGGAATTGCAACTTCATAAACCATTGGTTGTGAAGGTAACGAAAACCCATGTTCAGGTTTAATATAACGAACTGCATTTGCAGTTTTTTTATCAAAACGTTTTGGTGCTTTGGGTGTAAAAGTTTTTTCTGTAAGTTTAGCTACGCTTAAATCAATATCAGAATCATCACTTTCAACCTCAAGAGCTTCTAAGGCATGCTTACTATCCCATTGAGTATCTTGCTGCAAATGCTTTTTAGGTTTTACTGCTTTACCACGAGCATCATCAGATTCCTCTATTTTGATTTCCTGGCGTTTTTTGCCTTTTTTCTTTTCTTTTTCTTTCAGAGTTTCTGCGGTTTCTGGGATTACTTTATCGTCTTTCTCATCAACTGCTTGAGGTGCTAGCTCATTAACACTAGTATTGTTAATAACCTCTGTTGCTTCAAACTGTGGTTCATTTAATTCTGGCTCAACTTCAACAGGAAGAATTTCAACCTCAGGAACGGATTCATTAATTAAGCTACTCTTCTTATGAATAATACGTTCTTTACGACGAACAACCTTAACTGTACGCTTGCGTCCAGCTGAATCAGTTACTAGCTCTTCACTAGATCGTCTGCTCTTTAAGCTTAAAGTTTTAGGCTTATCATTCTTGCCTTCTTTTTTTGTTAAGAATTCTAAAAATGTTTTGCTCTCTTGCTCAGTTAAGCTGTCATTTTCTGATTTATTTAACCCAGCTTTTTTTAATTGCAAAAGAACTTCTTCAACTTTTGTATGCAAGTTTTCTGCTAAACGGCTTACTGAAATCTCTGCCATATTAATACCTTTTCAATCTTATTCAAACCAATGCTTGCGTGCTTGCATTATCAATTCAGACGCTTTGACAGCATCCACTAAATTATTTTCAGTCAATTCGTCAATAGACATCTCTGCTAAATCTTCGCGAGTAATGATTCCTGCTTTAGCAAATTTTGTTGCTAGATCACTAGTCATACCTGGTAAATCCAATAAATCTTGCGCAGGCTTATCGTTGCCAGCAACAATTGCCTGTGTTAATAAATACTGTTTTGCTCTGTCTTGCAACTCATCAACGATATCTTCATCGAAGCCCTCTATTTCTAATAGATCACTTGAATCTACGTGCGCTATATCTTCGACGCGAGAGAACCCTTCATCAATTAAAACTTGTGCCATCTCATCATCGATTTCTAGGCTGTCTATTAATCTTTGTAATACTACCTGCTCATTTTCTTGGCTTTTTTCAGTATCAGATGCTGCTTGTGTTTCTGTTAGAATATTAATTTTCCAGCCGGTTAACATACCCGCCAGACGAGCGTTTTGACCGCTTCTACCAATAGCCTGGGATAATTGTTCTTCTGAAACTACCACTGTCATAACTTTCTTTTCTTCATTCATCATAATAGAAAGCACTTCAGCCGGCGCCATAGAATTGATCACAAATTTTACTGGATCTTCATCCCATAAAACTATATCGACACGCTCACCACCTAATTCGCTTGAAATAGCTTGGACACGTGAACCACGCATACCAACACAAGCACCTATAGGATCGATACGACCATCATTAGTTTTTACGGCAATTTTAGCACGAGAACCAGGGTCACGAGCAACACTAAGAATCTCAATAATGCCTTCTGAAACTTCAGGAACTTCAATCTTAAATAATTCGATTAACATACCTGGTGCCACACGACTTAAAATTAATTGTGGACCACGACCTTCTATACGCACTTCTTTTAGAAAAGCTTTGATGCGATCATTCATTCTAATAATTTCTTTAGGAATCATTTGATCGCGAGGTAAGATAGCTTCTGCATTAGGTCCAATTTCAACAAAAATAACGTCTCTGGTGACGCGTTTAACAGTACCATTAACTAATTCACCAATTCTTGATTGAAATTGCGCTACAACTTTTGCACGTTCTGCTTCACGAACTTTTTGCACAATAACTTGTTTAGCAGTTTGTGCAGCAATACGTCCAAACTCTACTGATTCAATTTCTTCTCTTAATTCATCGCCGATTTCCAGGCTAGGATCGATTTCTTTGGCTTCGTCAATAAATAAGATATGTTCTGGATTTTCTACAACAACATCATCAGGCACTACGCTTCTGATTCTATGAGTCACATAATCACCTGTTTCAGGATCAATATTGACACGAATATCCCAATTACGACCATTTTTACGTTTTGTAGCCATGGCTAAAGCAGCTTCAATAGCTTCAAATATAATCTCTTTGTTTACGCCTTTTTCATTTGAAACAGCTTCTGCTACTAATAAAATTTCTTTATTCATGGCATCTTACCTTATCTATTGCTATTACCTATTAACTTACCATTCCGGTACTATATTTGCTTTGTTGATATTATCAAACTCTATATTATAAACGACATCTTTGGAATCTATACTCTCAATTTTAATTTGCTTATCGTCTAAAATTTCTCGAATATAACCAATAACATTACGCTGATTACTATTAATAGGAGTATTGAGCCTAACTTTAACTTTTTTATTAATAAATCTTTTAAAATGATCAATTTTAATCAACGGTCTGTCCAGACCTGGCGATGAAACTTCTAAATTTATTTTAGTCTCACTGCTATTATTCGCCTGCGCCTCAACGTCTAAAACTCGGCTTACATGCTGACTCACTACCGTGCAATCATCCAAAGTAACACCCGTCTTCGCCTGGCCTTCACTCTCAGCAGCAATTTTATCAATAAAAATTCTAACTATAATCCCTGATCTCTTGCTATTACCCATACTAGCCAATTCTGAGCACACGTATTCAAAACCAAGACCTGTTATAGTCGGTTCTAATATTTCATCAATTTGTTGTTTGCTTAGCATTTACTTAGTCTATCTCTAGATAACAAAAAACCCCATAAAGGGGCTTTAAAAAAATTTGGTAGCGGGGGCAGGATTTGAACCTACGACCTTCGGGTTATGAGCCCGACGAGCTACCGAGCTGCTCCACCCCGCACTTGATTTGGCTATTATACCTAACACCTGCAGTACATACAACTGTTATCCTTAAAATTGTTTAAGAATATATTGTTATACTGGTGCTGGTGATTTTGGTCTAGCTGCTTCATCTGAAGCTACAACTTCAGCACCCGCAACTTCATCTAGATGATCTGCGACTACTGGCTGTGCAACAACTTCTGGCTGTGCAACAACTGCTGGCTGTACAGCAACTACTGGCTGTCCTACAACTGCTGGCTGTCCTACAACTCCTTCTTGCTCTAGAGCAGCTTGTTGGTGGTATTCAGCAGCTTCCTGACGAAGAGCCATAAGTTTTTTATAGACAAGACTAAGACCTATAACAACCAGTGGTGCTATAAATATAATTGGTAAACCTACAGCTAGAGCCCCGAAGCCAATACCAGCCATAACATGGGCAAAGCCAGCAGAAACAGCCATAGTTGAGATGTGAGTAAACTTATATAATAACAATCCACTCAGAGCAGTATAAAATGTAGCTGCCATCCCAAATATTACTTTCTTAAATAAAGGGAACTGAGACGTGTTTTTAAGTATATCGTAAAAACTCATTGCTAAAATAGCAGTTAGCATAGCAAGACCTGCAGATATTAACACCCCAAAAACAATTGGTGACAAAGTTAATAGCCCCATTGCTGCAAGAAAAGACGATGTCAAAACAAAACCAAATGTTCCTACCAACGCAACGCAGCATACCCAAAAAATTACGTTTAATGCCAAGATGATTCCTGCACCCGCTTCATTATCTACTTCAACTCTATGATTAGCCATAGTTTATTTACCTCACTATATTGAAAAATGTACTCTATCATAAATTAAGTTGGCTTACAATAACCCTATCTGCAAATTAATAAATACTATCTTTCTAAAAATATAAAGTGCTATATTTATACTATATAAAACAATTATCTAAAGGGATTTAGAATGCTAAAACAACTGTCCATTACGGCTCTATTATTTACCGCTACCCACCCCATTTTCGCCCAACAACCAACAAATATCAAAGACTTACCTTCCGGCGATTACTACGTCGATAAAAACCATGCCAGTTTAACCTTTAAAGTAAACCATCTAGGGCTATCTAACTATACGATGCGATTTACAGATTTTGATGCCGTGCTCACTTACAACCAAGCAGATCCAACCAAAAGCAAAGTTGAAGTCAATATTAACCCCTTATCTATCAAAACAGATTTCACCGAACCTAATCGAGTTAATTTTGACCAAGAATTATCCAATAAACCAGAATGGCTCAATGCTACAAAATTCCCAACTATAACTTTTAAATCAAAAAACGTCTTCATTGCTGAAGATTATAAAACTGGTGTAATTGCTGGTGATTTGACCATGCTGGGGGTTACTAAACCAGTTAATCTTAATGTTACTTTAAATGGCAGCTATAAATTACACCCTATGACACAATTACCAAGCATGGGATTCTCTGCAACCACAGAATTCAACCGCAAAGACTGGGGCATGGATTACTTAACTCCAAATGTTGGCGAAGTGGTAAAAGTCATTATCGAAATTGAATTCATAAAAAAAGAAAAAGCTGAGGGTTAAGTCAATCCTATGAGTACTCGATACACTAAAACGGCCGTTATTCTCCATTGGCTGATTGCAATTGCTATTATTAGCCAGATCATCATGGGCCTATGGATGGTCGAGGCTATTGACGAACCTGCCAGCAAAGCCTTGGCTTTTAAAGTTTACCAACTCCATAAATCTATAGGCTTAACGGTACTCTGGTTAGTTGTCCTACGCTTGATTTGGCGAATTTTCCATCGCCCACCTGCCCTACCTAAAAGCATGGCGCGCTGGGAAGTTTTTGCAGCTCACTTGGCACATTATTGTTTGTATCTATTAGCTCTGGTTATTCCTCTATTAGGCTGGGCAATGGTGTCAGTAAATCCTTATGGACTGACGACGATGTATTTTAATTTTTTTCAATGGCCTGATATCACGTGGCTCGCAAACTCCCCTAATAAAGATTCTTACTTTGATTTTTTTAAAGAGGCCCATGAGTTTTCAGCTAATATTATTATACTATTTATAGCTATCCATGTTCTGGCAGGATTAAAACACCATTTTATCGATAAAGATGATATCCTGATCAGGATGTTGCCGTTTTTATCTAAAAAAAATAAGGATATCTAATGCGATTGATAACAGGATTGTTAACTCTACTATCTATCAATGTATCTATCAATATATGGGCTAGCCAATGGGATATAATCCCTGAACAAAGCAGTATAACTTTTCATGGTACAAACTCAGGCAGTGCCTTTGATGGCACTTTCAAAAGCTGGAACGGTAATATTGAGTTTGATCCTAATAACCTAGCTTCTTCAGTGGCATTTATTTATGTTGATCTTACTTCTGTAGAAACCAATAATAAGACTTATAATACTACATTAGCGACTAGCGAATGGTTTGATCTCAAAAGCTTTCCAAAAGCAGTTTATAAGACTACAAGTTTTATAAAAGACAATACTAAACCCAATCATTATACCGTCAATGGTACTTTAGATATAAAAAATATATCGATCCCTGTCGTAATGGATGCTGAGATCATTATTAATGGTAATACAGCCAGTTTAAATGGCAAAGCTGTGGTGAATCGCCTTAATTTTGATCTAGGTAAAAAACCTGATCCTGATGGTAAGTGGGTGTCAGCGCAGATACCTTTGGATATCAAAGTACAAGCGAAAAAATTGTGATAAATTAACGGGCATTTCAAAAAAATTATCACCCTGCTGCAGAAGAATATCTTATCCACTTTGCATCTATAAGATTTTCTGGTTTAGTGTCTTGATATCTGCCATTTTGCCATAAAAAAACTCCTGATTTAGTGGCCACAAAAAACGGTTTACTTACCCGATCAGGAATTGCTGATATTGCATAAGGCGTTGCCTTTATGACTAAATTATGTTTTCTTTGCTGACTTAGAACAGATAAAATATTTGCTATTAAAGAATCATCGACTACATTAGCAAAGTCCAAGTTTAGAGTCCCAGATCCAGCACATATTGTTTGGTCACCAGCAGAGAAACAAGAAAAAAGCCTTATTTTTGTCAAACTCGTAGCTTTATTAATCATATTACCAATCTTTTTACCTACTTCTTTTTTATGACCACAAAAATTACCTATTTTCATTTGGTATTCTTTTGTTTCAGGAGTTAATGGCGTAGCATAAATCTGGTAAAATCTGGGGTAATGACCAAGTACATCTAAGTTCTCAACTCGTAAGCTGTTAGCCATATCCAACAATTCAGTTGCATGAAAACATATTCTAATATTTTCTGCAGGTGTCTTGCTGGTTGATGCTCGATAAGATTTATTAATAATAATATTACGCACAACTGTAGCCATTTCTGGATCTGACAGCTGATCTTTATTTATAAAAATGATTCTATCTACTTTACTTTTATCAATTGGCTTTTTATCGGTGTATGAATCAAGCTCTCTACGAAGGGAGTCTTCAATAGCGCAGGCTATTAATTCTCTATATGATTGATCACATATCTTCTCAACATGAGACTTTAAGGGCGAAAAATAAGCTTTCTGGGTCCCGTGCATTTGCATTAAGCTTTCTGTTTTTACAAACAAATAAAGACGCAAAACTAGACTTTTGATGACTTCGTCTTCAGGATAAAGATCTAAAATTTTCTGAACATGGTCATTCAGCTTGCCTATTCCAGCAAGAGTTTTAGGTTTTGATTGCAATATCTCTATTATAGAAAATAAATTTAATATCGCACTTTGGATATCGAAGTCATTATAATTTACAGAAGCAAGCAGCGGCTTCAAGTTGCCATGCTTTATTGCGCTTTTATAATCTAAAACAGCAGGCATTTTCAAATCCTTTCGAAAAACCAACAGAATCCAATGACGTTAGAACCCACTGACTTCCATTAAATATAGCTTTAATTAAAAACTACTGTACACCAAGAAAAAAGTGCTTGATTATATAGCCCTAATGCTAAGACTATTAAACAATTCACACTGATAAGATACTTCAGATCACAAGGTAAATTATCATTGGCTTGATTAAGTACCGAAGTATGAGAAATATCCGGATGTTCGAAGAACATAAGCCAAATGATCTTTAGATAATAAAAAGCACCTACCACTGAAAATAAAACAACACCAACTGCTGTAGAAAAATACCCTGCTTTAATAATAGCCTGAATGATAGCCATCTTGGCAAAAAAACCAACAAATGGTGGCACGCCAGCCATAGAAAACAACACCATCATAAGCATTAAAGCTAACCATGGCTGTTTATAATACAATCCTCTATAATCTTGTAGATTTACTAATTCAAATTTACTATTACCAAAAAATAAAATAAAACCAAAGATTGCAAGCGATGTAATAGCATAAATAATGACATAGAATAAAGCTACATGGTAAGCTCCTGCAGCTAAACCTAACAAGATAAATCCCATATGACTTATTCCAGAATAAGCGAGTAATCGCTTGAACTCTGTTTGCACTAAAGCTGCTATGCTACCCCAGGCAATAGATAATACACCAATTGAAAATAATACATAACTCCAACTTGTCATGGCAGGCAGAAGAGCCTGTAATAACCTTACAGCCATACCAAAAGCAGCTAGTTTTGGCGCAACGGCTATAAACAAAGCCACTGGCGTTGGCGCACCTTGATAGACATCAGGCATCCACATATGAAAAGGCGCTGCACCAAATTTAAAGGCTATACCTACGCAGATAAATATTAAACCTAATAAATAAGCTGGATTAGTAACATCAGTAAATTTAGCTATGTCAGCTAAAACAAGACTCCCTGTCATGCCATATAATATAGAAATACCAAACAATAAAATACCAGAAGCAATTGCACCCATAACAAAATATTTTAATGCCGCTTCTCCTGCTCGAGCAGAGTCTCTTTGCATCGCTACCATGGCATAGATAGGCAGCGAAAATAACTCTAAGCCCAAATATAAAGTTAACATATTAGCAGCACTAATTAAGACCATCATGCCCAGAAAAGAAAACAAGCCCAGAACATAATATTCACCAGCAAATATTTTATTGTTTTTTAAATAGTTATCACTATAGTAAAAGCTGATAACAATAAATAAACCCATAAATAATTTTAGAATAATATTTAATCTATCACTGGCTATCATATTATTAACTAAATTATCTACTACTATATTCTCTGCACTCACATAACCAAAATAATTTAAGATATCTTGTTGATAACAAACTAAAGCTACTACAGTAATTAAAATACCATTGGCTAACCAAAACGATAAATTATGTTTTTTATAAAAAGAATGTCCGAGCGCTTCTTGAGTTAAAGTTGAATCTTGGTTTGGAGCAGATCTATTAAAATAGACATCCAAAATTAATAACAGAGATGCTAAGCACAACAAGCTAAATTCTGGCAAAGCTATCAATAAAGAATGACCGTATTCTGTAGAAAAGAAATTACTCATATTTTATAAAGTCCCAAATCAACCTGCATTACTCAGCATTACTACTAATTTTTGTTTGTTCGACATTGATATTATTGTAAGTGCTATCAACAATTTGTGTTACTGATGTATTCATAACATCGGTAAGCGGTTTAGGATAGACACCAAAAAATAACACAAAAATAGCTAAAGTAGTTAAAATTATCGTCTCACGTAAATTAAGATCATGTAAGTTTGCTACTTTTTCATTAGCAACATCGCCAAATATAACTCGTTTATACATCCACAAAGTAAATACTGCTGCTAATATTAACGTTGATGCTGCGCATAGTGCCACCCAAAAACTCAACTGAAAACTAGTTAAGATAACCAATAATTCACCGACGAATCCCGATGTCCCTGGTAGACCAGCGTTGGCCATAGCAAATAACATCATAAAGCTAGCAAATACAGGCATAGTATTAACCACACCACCGTAAGAAGAGATATCTCGGCTGTGCACACGGTCATATAAAACCCCTACGCACAAGAATAAAGCACCTGAGATAAACCCATGCGATATCATCTGAATCATCGCACCTTGCATGCCCATAATAGCTGTTTGTTTTGTTTGAGCATCATTAGTTAACAAAAACATAGCAAACACACCGAGAGTCACAAACCCCATATGGGCAATCGAAGAATAAGCAATTAAACGCTTCATATCTTTTTGCATTACAGCAACTATCCCAATATAAACAATAGCTATCAAAGACAGAGCTATCATTGCATTAGCAAAATAGATACAAGCATCTGGAACTATGGGCAAGCAGAAACGAATAAAGCCATAACCACCCATCTTAAGCATAATAGCCGCTAAGATAACTGATCCACCTGTTGGTGCTTCTACGTGTGCATGCGGCAACCAAGTATGTACAGGCCACATCGGTACTTTGACAGCAAATGCTATAAAAAACGCAATAAAAATAAACTGTTGAGCAGCTAAATCAAAATTTAACTTAGCCGGGGTTAAATCTGCTAAATTAAAGCTATCAGCTTGATTGCCAAGATACAATAGCGCAACAAGCATTAAAATAGAACCTAGAAAAGTATATAAAAAGAACTTAATACTAGCATTAATACGATTAGCACCGCCCCAAATACCAATAATTAAAAACATTGGAATCAGCATCGCTTCCCAAAAGAAATAAAATAAGATAACGTCACGGGCAGCGAATACACCACACATTAACCCGGCCATCATTAAAAAAGCTGCTAAATATTGGTTAAGGTTCTGCGATGTAGCACGCCAGCCAGCCATAACGACAATAGGCGTAAAAAAAGTAGTCAATAATATCAATGGCAACGCTATCCCATCTATAGCTATGTCATAATAAATATTTAATGCGGGTAGCCACAGAACCTTTTCTTGAAATTGAAAGTCAGCACTGCTTTGATCAAAGTTAATATAAAGCATCAAAGAGATAGCAAACGTTGCCATTGCAATAACAAATGCTAACTTACGATTTAAGCTAATTTTACGTGCATCGCTGCCTATATAAAGCAGTAAAAAGCCACCAAAAATTGGTAACCAAATTGTAAGACTAAGTAAATGGTTATACAAATTCAACTAAAACCCCCTATCTATCGATGATAATTTCATCGCGCAAATCAGGTGCGAACACTGCTCGCGCCTACAATTCCAAATCTTATCTTCCCCTTTAGGGGAAGTACCTTTTGCAAAGCAAAAGGGGAAGGGGTTGATTTAAATGTGGCACAACCTTCATTAGAACGTGCAAAGCTTGAACCAACCCCATCGACCTTCGCTACGCGAAGGCCACTTCCCCTAAAGGGGAAGATCAATATCTACCAAATCATCAAAACAATAAATATTAGCAAACCTAATATCATGAAAAATATATAATTGTACAAATAACCAGTCTGTAGTTTTTTCAAGACTGCTGAAATGCTGACAAAACTATTAGCAGTACCATTGACCAAAACAGCATCAATAAAGCCCATGTCGAATTTATAAGCTGTAAATGAACTCAATGCTCTAAAGCCGCGAGCAATAACTTTTTCGTAAAATAAGTCAAAACCATATTTATTATATAATACTGTATTAACAGCCCTAGCTTTATTGTTAACTGCCGTTGACCACTCTGGTCTTAGCACATAAAACAAATAAGCCGTAGCCACACCTGACATAGCTAACCAGAATGGTAAATGGAATATTGAACTTAATCCCATCTTAAACCAACCTTCATATTCATGAGCTAGATGATTAGTAATGATATTGTTTTGAGGTAAGACAACTATAGCCTGCCTAAAAAAGCCAGTCAGTGCGTCACTAAAAATTAGGCTGTCAACAGTTAATAAACCTATCAAAATAGACGGGATTGCTAACAAAATTAATGGCACGGTAACAACCGCTTCGGTCTCATGTAGATGTTCTTGTGTATGATGATCCATACGTTCTTTAGTATGAAAAACTAAAAAGAATAGTCTAAAACTATATAAAGCAGTAATAAATACACTCGTTAACACCGCAAAATAAGCATACGAAGCACCAGGTAAATGAAGAGCACCCACAGCTTCAATAATTAAATCTTTTGAGTAAAAACCAGAAAAAAACGGAAAGCCAATCAAAGCTAAATTACCCGCTAAACTTGTAAGATAAGTTATTGGCATATATTTCTTCAAGTTACCCATTTTCCAGATATCTTGCTCATGGTGCATCGCAATAATAACTGACCCTGCACTTAAGAATAATAAAGCTTTAAAGAACGCGTGTGTAAATAAATGAAATATAGCAATACTATAAACAGAAGCACCTAAAGCAACGACCATATAGCCTAATTGCGACAAAGTTGAATATGCTACAATACGCTTAATGTCATTTTGAATAATCCCTAATATACCCATAAATAAAGCCGTAGTGGCGCCAATCACTAAAATAAAACTTCTGGCTGTAGCACTGTGTTCAAATAATGGCGACATCCTAGCAACCATGAACACACCAGCAGTTACCATCGTGGCAGCGTGAATCAGTGCAGATATAGGCGTTGGACCTTCCATTGAATCTGGTAACCAAACATGTAATGGCACCTGCGCTGATTTGGCCATAGCGCCAATAAATAGACAGATACAAATTAAAGTCATAACTGACCAATCAATATTAGGCAGAACCTGGATCATTAAGTTTTTATCGGCAAATTGAGCCACTTGAGCAAAAATTTCTTGATAATTAAACGTGCCAAAATACATATAAACTGCAGCAATGCCTAGAATAAATCCTAGATCACCCACTCTATTGACTAAAAAGGCTTTTAAATTAGCAAAAATAGCTGTTTCTTTTTTGAACCAGAAGCCAATTAATAAATAAGAAACTAAGCCAACGCCTTCCCAACCAAAAAATAATTGAATCAGATTATTAGACATGACGAGCATTAACATCATGAAAGTGAATAACGAAATATAACTAAAGAATCTAGTATATCCTGGATCATCAGACATATAGCCTATGGTATAAATATGCACCATCAATGACACAAATGTTACAACTGTCATCATGATAACGGTCAATCTGTCGATTAAAAAACCAACTTCAAAATTTAGTTTACCTATAGATAACCAGTTATAAGCTGTAAATTCAAACTGGCTAACATCGTTATTTATCAAATAATAAAGAACATAAAAAGACAAAGCGCTAGAAAAAGCTAATAAGCTACAAGTTAACCAGTGAGCCGCGCTGCGTGAAATAGATTTATTAGATAAACCAGTTATAACAGCACCCAGTAAAGGTGCCAAAACAATCCATAAAACAATATTATTTACCATTGCAAACCTAACCTTTTAAGGCATTTAATTGTTCAACATTTATCGTTTGTTTATTTCTAAAATAGACCACAAGAATAGCAAGGCCAATCGCTGATTCTGCTGCGGCTACCGTCAAGATAAAAAATACGAATATTTGCCCATGTATATTTTGTAAGTAATGGGAAAACGCAACAAAGTTAGTATTAATAGCCAATAGCATTAACTCAATGCACATTAACAATACAATAAGATTTTTACGATTGATAATGATCCCAGCAATACTAATACTAAAGATGAGACTAGATAAAATTAAATAATGGCTTAACCCTAAGGAACTCATGACATCCACCTATTTATTATCCATATTAATAATTTTTAATCTACTAGCTTTGGTCACTTGCACCTGGCTGCGGATATCTTGTTTTTTGCTTAACTTAGCACCACGAAATGCTAAAGCAATCGCCGCTATAATAGCTACCATCAGTAAAGCGGCAGCTAGTTCAAAGCTATATATATAATTGGTATACAACTCCAAACCTAATGCTTTAATATTACTATAAGCAGATGAAACATCTTCTGTAGGGATATATCTACTACTTGCAAAATAACCACTTAACATTGCTTTATATAAAACTGCAAAAAAGCCTATTGATAGCGCGACAGCAATCGGAAAGTATTTATTAAATCCTTCATACATCGCAGAAACATCAACATCAAGCATCATCACAACAAATAGAAACAACACCATAACTGCGCCCACATACACAACTATCAATGTTAATGCTAAGAACTCAGCATTGACTAATAGCCACAACCCTGTGCTCACCACGAAGGCTAGTACTAAACTTAATACAGCCTTAACTGGATGCCGTGCTAAAATAACTGCACAACTGCTAGTGACTAAAATTGCACTAAACAGATAAAACAAAGCTAATTTCACATCAATCGTTATATTAGTCATATTAGTCATATTATCTAAACTCATGATCTTGTTCGCGGTCTTCGCTAATTAATTTTTCGTATTTATCGCCAATTGCTAATAATTGTTCTTTATTTAAAACTCTGTTTTTAGACTCTTCAAAATGGTAACTAGAAACTGAAGTTTCAACAATTGAATCCACAGGGCAAGACTCTTCACAGAAACCACAATAGATACATTTGAACATATCTATTTCATATTTAGTCGTTCTTCTTGAGCCATCTGCACGTTGTTCTGATTCTATTGTAATAGCTAATGCTGGGCATACTGCTTCACACAGTTTACAAGCGATACAACGCTCTTCCCCATTCGGGTATCTACGCAATGCATGCATTCCCCGAAATCTAGGTGACTTAGGCGTTTCTTCTTCTGGGAACTGTACCGTAATTTTCTTACTAAACAAATGTTTGCCAGTCTGCTTAAGACCAACTAGTAATTCCCAAAGTAGAAAACTTTTTAGATAATGGCTTATTTTCTTAATCACTATTTCACCTAACTCTACAAATTCTGATCATTCTATAATCTTTTAGGTATACCAAGGACCTATATGGTACCTAACCATGAATGCAACAACAAAAATCCAAACTACAGTAACAGGTATAAATACTTTCCAACCTAAACGCATAAGTTGATCATAACGATACCTAGGGAACGTGGCACGAATCCATAAAAACAACAATAAGAAAAAGCTTACTTTGGCAAATAACCATACTATACCTGGTACGAAAGCGAAAATATTCTCCAAATACGGCACACCTTCAAACGGCGATAACCACCCGCCTAAATAAAACAATGATGCAATCATCGCCATTAGAATCATATTGGCATATTCTGCTAGGAAAAATACGGCAAAAGTCATACCACCATATTCTACGTGGAAACCCGCCACAATTTCTGACTCCCCTTCAGCTAAGTCAAAAGGAGCACGATTGGTTTCTGCAAGCGCGCATATCCAGTGAATAACGCATAAAGGCAATAATGGCAACCAATACCAATGTAAAATACCACCAACTTGTTTATTAACAATCTCAGTCAAATTCAAACTTTGTGCTGACATCAAGACACCGATTAAAGCAAAGCCCATAGCAATTTCATAAGATATAATCTGCGCAGCTGAACGCATCGATCCTAAAAAAGCATACTTAGAATTAGACGCCCAACCAGCAATAATAATCCCATATACGCCTAAAGATGTCATTGCAAGAATATAAAGCACTCCTGCATTAATATCCGATAAAACAAGACCATTACCAAACGGTATCACCGCCCAGGCGGCAATTGCTGGCGCCATAGCTAAAGCAGGAGCAACAACAAATAAGTATAAATTAGATTTTTTTGGGAAAATAATTTCTTTAAACATTAATTTAATCGCATCAGCGATAGGCTGTAATAACCCTCTGAATCCTACGCGATTAGGCCCTATCCTATCTTGCATAAAGCCTATGACTTTACGTTCAGCAAGTGTTAAATAAGCTACGGCTCCCAATAAGCCACCTACAACTAGCAGTACTTTTCCAAGTAGCATCAATACACTAAATAAATCGTCGTAATTTGTAATGTCGAACATTATTACTCACACTTTTATTGTTTACTTATCACTACATAACTATAAGGATTAGCTATAGTTAATGTTTCATCATGGCCAGTAGTCATATAGACAGTATTTTCTGGTAATCTAGAGTCAATTAGAACTGGCAATACAGTTTGCACAGCTGAGTTATCACTAGCTGCTATACTTACAAGAGATTTATTGCTATCTAACCTTAAATTTTCTGCTAACTTAGAGCTAATATATAAATACTTGCCCTGCTCAGCATCAGCGGTTTGTTGCAAACTTTTGGCTCTTCTCACAATGTTATCTATTCGGTAACAATTAGTTTCTGAAATTAATATTATGTTGCCACTATTTGAGTTTGACTTAGTGTTCAATGCATTATTGATAGCCACATTCGTAGATTGATTATCAGTTTTATCTCTGTTTTGTTCAACTAGCTCAACTAGCTCTAATACTTCTTGTTTAACATCTAAACTAGACTCATAAGTGAAATCTTCTTGCGGTAAATCTAATAATTTTGCTAGCGCACATAAAATTTTCCATAAAGGTCTAACTGTACTACCTTGTTGTGCTCCTAAAGCTGCACTAAAAGACTGCCAGGTGCCTTCTAAATTAACAAAAGTACCGGAAGTTTCTGTAAATGGCGCCATTGGTAATACTAAATCTGCGTAATCCTTAATAGCATCACTGATAAATGGCGAGAAAGATATTACTTTATTAGCTGTTTTTAATTTTCTAATAAAATTATAACCATCAGCACAATCATACTCTGGCTCAATATTAAATAATAAATAAGTACCAGCATTAAAATCTTGTGCTAGCACAGGGTCATCCACATTCATTGAGCTATTCGTTGCATTAAGAGCGTAGTGCAGGCCTTGAGCATTAGCACCTTCAGTAAGAATAACTACTGTGCAATTAGTTAATTGCTTAAGAGCTATTAATAACTCATAAAATTTTACATAATCAGGATGATTAACTGCTAATTCGCCAACAATAATATACGATTTATTGCTGTTTTTAAGGTTATAGCCGATGCTATCAGTAATTTTAGATTCAGCCGCCTGCTCTTTATCTTCAGATAAATAATTTACTAAAGCTTGTAACTCAGCCAGCATAGCATGAGCACCAACAACGTGATCATGAGTAACTTTGTAATTCCAATCATAACCTATTGGATTAAGAGCATGTACTTTAGCACCCGCTAAACTTGCTTTTCTAATACGGTGATTCAACAACGGTATAGTTTTTCTTGGACTACCGCCTATTAATAAAATATTATCTGCTTTTTCTATTTCACTAAGATTGATTACATTATTAGCTGTATTATTGATCGCATAAAATTTACTGTCGTTTTTTAATCTAAAGTCGATATTATGACACCCGAGTTTTCTTAAGATCTTTTGTGCCAAATAACCTTCTTCAACTGTACAGTTTGGTGATAGCAAGGCAATAAGATCTCTTGGATTAGCCTTAACTTGTTCATTAATGATTTCAACAGCTAAACTTAAAGCCGTTTCCCAATCAACAATTTGCATCTCACCATTGATTCTAGCCATTGGTGATAATAATCTTTCTTCGTGTTTCAATCCTTCGTAACTGAATCTATCACGATCTGATAACCAAACTTCGTTAAGAGCTTCGTTTTCTTTCGGTACAACACGTTTTAAATTATTGCGTAATGAATGGACATAAATATTAGAACCCAACGGATCATGTGGAGCAATACTTGGTCTTTGTTGTAACTCCCAAGTGCGAGCTGTAAAACGATAAGGTTTCGAGGTTAGTGCCCCTACTGGACAAACATCAATCATGTTACCTGATAATTCAGAATCAATAGCATTATTAATAAACGTACGTATTTCTAAATTTTCACCACGGCCAACTGCACCCATCTCACGTAAACCAGCTATTTCCTGGCCAAAACGTACACAACGCGTACAATGGATACATCTCGTCATGCCTGTTGCAATCAATGGCCCTATATTTTCGTCTTTAACTGAACGTTTACCGCGATTAAATCTGGAGATATCTTTACCATACCCCATCGAAACATCTTGTAATTCACACTCGCCGCCTTGATCACAGATCGGGCAATCTAGAGGATGGTTAATTAGTAAAAACTCCATGACCGCTCGTTGCGCCATTAAAGCAATTGGTGACTGTGTTTTCACAACCATACCTTCTGCCACAGGAGTTGCACACGCTGGCAATGGTTTAGGGGCTTTAGCTACTTCAACCAAGCACATACGGCAATTAGCAGCAATTGATAACTTCTTATGGTAACAAAAACGAGGTATATGAATATTAGCATCATCTGCTGCTTCTATAACCATAGAGCCTGGTTTAACTTCTAGCTCTTTACCATCGATCTCAATTTTAATCATATTACGTTTTACACTTTATGCTTTACATTTAGCCACGAATTCGTGTTTAAAATATTTTAAGAAACTTTGTACTGGCATTGCTGCTGCGTCGGCTAGAGCACAAATTGTTCTACCCATCATGCCAGTTGCAACATCGTATAATAAATCTAAATCTTTTAATGTTGCATGCCCATGGTAGATATCATGTACCATACGCGCCACCCAACCTGTGCCCTCACGGCAAGGCGTACATTGACCACATGACTCTTCCGAATAAAAATGAGCAATCCGAGCAAGCACTTCAACCATACAGGTGCTATCATCCATAACGATAACTGCGCCTGATCCTAGCATTGATCCAGCACTAGAAATACTGTCATAATCCATGGTTAAACCCATCATAATGTCAGCTGGTAATACTGGCACAGATGATCCACCAGGGATAACAGCTTTTAACTTACGACCAGTTCTAACTCCGCCTGCCATTTCTAATAATTCGGCAAAGGGTGTGCCCATTGGGATTTCAAAATTACCAGGTTTATTGACATGACCTGACACACTGAATAATTTCACGCCGCCGTTATTTGGCTTACCTAAATCTAAAAACCACTGTCCGCCTTTTTCTAAGATAACCGGTACAGATGCATAGCTTTCAGTATTATTAATATTCGTAGGTCGGCCGTATAAACCAAAATTTGCTGGAAATGGTGGCTTAAAGCGAGGCATACCCTTTTTGCCTTCAAGAGACTCTAATAAAGCAGTTTCTTCACCACAGATATAAGCACCTGCACCTGTTGTATTGTGCAGTTGAAAACTAATGCCTGAATTTAAAATATTTTCGCCAATCAACCCTGCTTCTCTTGCTTCTTTTAAAGCTGCTTCCATACGTTCTATTGGTTCTGCATATTCGGCACGAACGTAGTTATAACCAATAGTTGCATTCATAATATACCCAGCGATAGCCATGCCTTCGATAAGCTGGTGCGGGTTATAACGCATAATGTCACGGTCTTTACATGTCCCAGGTTCGCCCTCATCACTGTTGCAGACGACGTATTTTTGTCCTGGCGCGTTTCGGTTCACAAAACTAAATTTTAAACCGGTAGGAAACCCTGCGCCACCGCGACCACGTAAAGCCGACAATTTCAATTCTTTGATTAAATCATTAGGATCCGGCTTTTCGCTAAGAATTTTACGCCAGACTTTATATCCACCTGCTTTTTGATAAACATCAAGCAACCACGGTGTATCTAAATGAATTGTACGAAAACAGACTTCGTTAACCATATTCTTATATTATTATTCCAAACTAGCTAATATGTTATTTACTTTATCTATATTAAGATTTTCATAATATTTATCACCAATAGCAAACATTGGCGCTGCAGTACAAGCACCTAAACACTCTACTTCTTTCAAAGTAAATTTATTGTCAGCAGTTGTTTGACCAAAAGTAATACCTAATTTTTTTTCTAAATATTTCACAATATCTTTTGAGCCACAAAGCATACAAGAAATATTTGTACAAACTGAAATCTTATACTTACCTACGGGCTTGTGCTCGTACATTGAATAAAAAGTAGCACACTCTTCAGCTGAAATTCTGGGTATGCTTAAATAATCAGCAACCGCAGCGATTAAGTCTTTAGTCAAATGACCGCTATTTTGTTCTTGCGCAATAAACAAACCAGCTAATAAAGCTGATTGCTTTTTATCTTCGGGAAATTTTTTTACCCAAACATCAATACGTTCTTTTGATTTGGTATCAAGCAGATTGGACAAATTTGTAGTTTGCATCAACATTAACGATCAACCTCACCAAATACTATATCTTGTGTACCAATAACTGCGACTACATCTGCTAACATGTGGCCTTTGACCATCTCGTTTAAAGCGGATAAATGGGCAAAACCTGCAGCTCTCACTTTTACTCTATAAGGTTTGTTTGCCCCATCAGAAATCATATAAACACCAAACTCACCTTTTGGATGTTCTACTGCTGAATATACTTCTCCCTCGGGCACGCAATAACCTTCAGTAAATAATTTAAAATGATGGATTTGACTTTCCATACTGCTTTTCATGTCAGTACGTTTAGGCGGCGCGACTTTATGATTATCAGTCATAACAGGACCAGGGTTGCTCTTTAACCACTGAACACATTGCTTAACTATATTATTAGACTGGCGCATTTCTTCTACACGAACCAGATAACGATCATAACAATCACCATTTGTACCAACTGGTATATCAAACTTTACTTGATCATACTTGGCATAAGGTTGTTTTTTACGTAGATCCCATGCGATACCTGAGCCTCTTAACATTGGGCCAGTGAATCCTAATTGTTTGGCACGTTCAGGCGTCACAATAGCAACATCAACTGTGCGCTGTTTCCAAATTCTATTATTAGTTAATAAATTCTCATACTCATCAACACAAGCTGGAAATCGATTAGTGAAATCTTCTATAAAATCTAACAAGCTACCCTGACGATTAGCGTTTCTTAGCTTCGTATTTTTGGCATTAGTCCACTTGGACTCTTTATATTGCGGCATCTGGTTAGGTAAGTCACGATAGACACCACCAGGCCTGTAATAAGTTGCGTGCATCCGTGAACCGGAAGCTGCTTCATAGCAATCTAAGAGATCTTCACGCTCACGGAAGCAATAAGTAAAGACGGTCATTGCGCCAATGTCTAAACCATGCGCGCCTAACCACAATAAATGATTTAATATTCTGGTTATTTCATCAAACATTGTTCGTATAAATTGCGCACGAACAGGTGCTTGAATGCCTAATAATTTCTCGATAGCCATCACATAAGCATGTTCATTACACATCATAGAAACATAATCTAAACGATCCATGTAGCCGATGCTTTGATTAAATGGCTTATTTTCAGCTAACTTTTCTGTGCCACGATGCAATAAACCGACATGTGGATCAGCATTAGTTATTACCTCACCATCCATGTCTAAAATTAATCGCAATACACCGTGAGCTGCCGGATGCTGAGGACCGAAATTAATTGTATAATTTTGAAATTCTGCCATTATCTCTAATCTCTAGCCTACTTTGCTTCTATATATCTACTATCGTTGCGTACGACACGTGGGACTAATGTTCTTGGTTCAACAGTTACTGGTCTATAGACCACACGCTTTTGCTCTTCATCATAGTAAACTTCAACGTTACCAGACAAAGGAAAATCTTTTCTAAAGGGATGACCAACAAACCCGTAATCGGTTAGGATTCGACGTAAATCTGGATGATCTACAAAAACAATACCAAATAAATCAAAAGCCTCACGCTCAAACCAATTGGCTGAATTCCATATACTTACAACCGAATCAATTTGTGGCGGCTCGCCATCAAGATAACATTTAACTCGCAGTCTGGTATTAAATTCTAATGATAACAAGTGGTAAACAACGCAAAAACGCTGAGCAAACTTTTGCTCAGTTTCTGCTTTAATTTTATGTTCGCGATTGACACCACGGCTAAAGCCAGTACTAGTACAATCCGTAGTCTGCCATTCAGTCAAACCATAAGCCATATAATCAACGCCGCATACATCAATCAACTGGTCGTATTTAAACAATTCATTATCACGTAAAAATAAACCGACTTCTTTTATGCGTTTTCCATCAACCTCAAGACATGGCATATCACCCACAGTAAGATCAACAGATACATTGTTGATGGCACCTGGGAATAATTTTTTAAGAGTTTCAAGATTTTCTACTTGTTGGTTCAGTTTAATCATTTAAACTATTCATTAACCTCTAGCAATAGTATTAGTTGCTTTTATTTTCTTTTGTAGTTGAATAATGCCATATAATAATGCTTCGGCAGTTGGTGGGCAACCTGGAACATAGATATCAACTGGCACAATACGATCACAGCCTCTCACTACTGAATATGAATAATGATAATAACCACCACCGTTCGCGCAAGATCCCATCGAAATCACCCATCTAGGTTCTGGCATTTGATCATAAACACGGCGTAAAGCAGGAGCCATTTTATTGCATAAAGTACCGGCCACAATCATAACGTCTGATTGCCTTGGACTTGGACGAAAAAACATCCCAAAACGATCAAGATCATACCTGGAAGCACCTGCATGCATCATTTCTACTGCACAGCATGCTAAACCGAATGACATTGGCCACATAGATCCAGTACGCGCCCAGTTAATAAGTTTATCAAGAGAAGTGGTAACAAACCCCTGATGCATTAGATTTTCTATTCCCATTCTAATGCTCCTTTTTGCCATTCATAAATAAAGCCGATGACTAATAAAACTAAAAAAAACAACATAGAAGAAAAGCCTAGCCAATTAATCTTATCGATTACAACTGCCCATGGTAATAAAAACGCGACCTCTAGATCAAAAATAATAAACAAAATAGCGACTAGATAAAACCTTACATCAAACTTACTACGAGCGTCATCAAACTCATCAAAGCCGCATTCGTAAGGTCTGTTTTTATCTTGATAAGGCCTATAAGGCGCTAAAATACGTCCAAGAAGGATTGGTAAGATGCCTATTGCAACACCAAAGCCAATAAAGAATAAAATAGCAACGTAGTTATTTAGCATAAATAAATTAATTTGATTTTCGTTGGTGCCGAAAGCCGGACTCGAACCGGCACGACTTGCGTCACTGCCCCCTCAAGACAGCGTGTCTACCAATTCCACCACTTCGGCAAGTATATCCCCTTCATCTTTCAAGTTATAGCGTTGTTGCGCGCTTGCCTCGCTGCTCATGTACTCATATGTACACTGCGCTGCTCTTCTTCGCGCGCGCCTAGCCAGAACTTGAAATACTTTGGGCACAATATTGTACATTCTCATAGGTGAAGGTTACAGCAATATTAAAAAAACTTCTATATTTTTTTAATTTTTAGTTATTTTTTATTTAATAAAATTAACCGTTTATTTCTTTTGTACAGGTGGTACGGGTGGCACATCTGCTCTTACGGGTAAATTCGGAACATCAGAATTTACTGGAGCTTGCGTCGTTTCATGCACAGGAGCTTTATTATTAATATCAAGTTGTGTTTTACGTTGTTTTGATAAAATTACAGTCAAACTAATGCTGGTAACACAAAATACAAAGGCCAAAGCACCTGTTGCTTTATACAAAACACCACCTGAGCCAGTACTGCCAAACACAGTGTTAGAAGCACCACCACCGAAGGTAGAACCAATATCAGCACCTTTACCATGTTGTAAAAATACTAAACCTATAATAGCTAATGCTACTAATGTGTGAATAACTAAAACCATTTGATACATTATTTTCTCCTACTGGGCCGCCATACAAATCTCTAAAAATAAACCTGCATCTAATGATGCACCACCAATCAAACCGCCATCGATATCAGACTGGTTAAACAATTCATGCGCATTATTTGGCTTAACACTGCCACCATAAATGATGCGAATACTTTGCGCAGCTGCAGCCGACAATTCTGTTGTTAACTGCGCTCTAATTAAACCATGCACTTCCTGGGCTTGCTCTGCACTTGCGGTTAAACCCGTGCCTATTGCCCAAATTGGCTCATAAGCTATTACTAAATTAGTTAAACTTGTGCCATCTGTTTTTTTCAAAACATCTAACACTGCTTGCAACTGTCTTTGAATAACTTGATGAGTTTTATTGGTTTCGCGCTCTTCTAAACTCTCACCAAGACAAACTATAGGGTTCAAACCTGCAGCTAAAACTACTGCTGCTTTATTAGCTACCAGCTCATCATCTTCAAAACATAACGCTCGCCGCTCTGAATGCCCCAGTATAACATAATTTATAGAAAAATCTTTAATCATGCTGATGGAAACCTGACCAGTGTAGGCGCCATTAGTATTACTTGAAACGTCTTGGGTACCTAAACTAAGATGGGGATTAATCTTATCTAATAAACTTTGTTGCATTTGTGCTAAATAAACGTAACTAGGACAGATAGCTATATCAATACTAGCTAATTTATTAAGATCTGCTGATTTGAAATTTTTAATCCAATTCTGATTCTCGTTAAGACTACCATGCATCTTCCAGTTTGCAACTACTAACGATCTGCGCATTTTTACCTCTAAATAACTAAATCTTTCTTCCCCTTTTAGGGGAAAATAACGAAATCAATCCAGCGCCGCTAAATTTTATATCATTAAAATTATATAATTTACCCACCACTTTCAGCTTTGACTAAATCCGCCAAGCTATTGGCAATTTTTTCTACTTCTATTAATTTTTCAGCTTCAACCATAATTCTAATCAAAGGCTCGGTACCTGATTTTCTGATTAATAAACGCCCCCGACCCTGTAATTTACTTTCAACATCTAAAATTGCTGATTTAATAATAGGCTTAGCTAGTACAAAGTCGCTGTCTATATTACTATTCATACGGACATTTACTAAAACTTGCGGGTATTTATAAAAATCTTTGACTAGTTCATGCAAAGACTGTCCTGTCTTAGCCATGGTAGAAATCACTAGCAATGCAGCAATCAGGCCATCACCTGTTGTTGAGTTTTCTAAACTTAAAATATGACCTGAAGCTTCGCCACCTAAGTGCCATTTTTTTTCTAATAATTTTTCTAAAACATAACGATCACCAACTTTAGAGCGAATAAAAGTAATGCCCTTATCTTGCATTGCTTTTTCCAAGCCTAAATTACTCATTAATGTCCCAACTAAGCCAGGAACCTCTTGTTCTGACCGTAGTTTTTCACAAGCTAGAAGATAAAGAATCTGATCACCATCAACAATCTCGCCATTAGCATCGACTAAGATTAAACGATCACCATCGCCATCAAACGCAACACCTAGATTTGCTTTATGTTTTTTGACCTGAACCCCAAGATCAGCTAGCCCCTTACTACAAGCAGCACCGCAGTCTTGATTAATATTAAAGCCGTTTGGTTCATTGTTAATAATAATCAGCTGCAAACCCAGCTCTGCAAAAACAGCTGGTGCAACTTTATACATAGCGCCATTGGCACAATCGACCACTACCTTTAACGATTTAATTTGTTTTAGGCTCTCTTCAGAATTAATCGACTTAGCTATGTCAACACAATACTGCTGATAAAGATCAATCAAGCTTAAATCTGAAATAATGCTACCTATCTTATTAGGGGTAATAACCAGTGTGTTACCTTGATCATAACTAGCTAAAACGTTTTCAATACTAATTTCATGCTGATCCGAAAGCTTATTGCCTGTAGGACCAAAAAACTTAAAACCGTTATCATAATAAGGATTATGTGAAGCGCTTATGACGACCCCTGCTTGGGCGTGTAGTTTTTTAGTAAGATAAGCACATGCTGGTGTAGGTAAAATCCCTAGGTCACAAACTGAAACTCCCGTGCTACAAACACCAGCACTAAAAGCCGCTTGCAACATATCACCCGATATACGAGTGTCACGGGCAATCAAAATTTGTTTTTTGCCATCAAAGACAGTGCCTATAGCGCGACCAAGGCCTTGAATAAATTGCGGGTCTAGAACATCGTCACCTACTCTACCACGGATACCATCAGTACCAAAATACTTACGTTGACTTTCCATAACTACTCATCAATACAATTGCCATCTTCTATAACACCATGAACTAAACTAACTGCTTGTTTAGTCTCTTTAACATCATGACATCTAATAATACTAGCCCCACGTTCAATAGCCATAACTGCTAATGCTAGGCTACTTGGTAATCTTTCACCAACCGGGATACTACCTTGCTTATTGCGCTCTACCATTGATTTTCTCGATAAGCCCACAACTATAGGACAATTAAAGTCTAAAAACTTATCTAAATATTTTAATAAAGACGCATTATCATACCAGGTTTTACCAAAACCGAAGCCTGGATCTATAAGAATATTTTTCATATTAATACCAAATTTGAGGCAAATCTCAATCCGATGTTGAAAAAACTTATAAACATCATTTAAAACATGCTCATAACGCGGTTTATTCTGCATATTACGCGGCTTGCCTTGCATATGCATTAATATAACGGGGATATTAGCTGCAGCAAGAATATTTAAACCGTCCCTAATATTATCTCGTTCACGTAGGGCTCTTACGTCATTAATCATATCAATCTTGATTTTAATCATTTCTTCCATGACTTCAGGCTTATAGGTATCTATAGATATAAGAGCGCTCGTACCTAATTCTTGAACAAGTTTTTCGACGATGGGGCATAATCTATCCAGCTCTTCTTCAGCTGATATCTGCACAGCTCCTGGTCTAGTGGATTCCGCACCAATATCAATAATATCAGCGCCATTTTTGACCATTTCTTGCGCTTTGATTATTGCTGAATCGAATTTAAGATAAGTGCCACCATCTGAAAAAGAATCAGGCGTGAGATTAAGAATTCCCATAATATTAGGCCGCGTCAAATCTAATACTTTGTTTCGAATTTTTATAACTCGACCAAGCGCCTGTTTCTGGGAATATTTTTCCATTACAAATTAGACGCCGTGCCAGCATTTGGGTCATTTAAACTAAAATCTTTAGTAATCTCCCCAGAGGATGGTGGGAATATATTTCTTGATTTACTGCTTTCATCCCAACCTTCAGGTGGCGTTGGCTCCTCACCTTTCATGATTTGTGCCACTTGACTCGCATCTAAAGTTTCATATTTAACTAAACCTTTTGCCATTGCATGCAAAATAGAAATATTATCCTGTAATAATTTATAAGCACGATCGTAATTTCGATCAATTAAAGCTCTAACTTCTTGATCAATTTGTTTTGAAGTTTCATCAGAAATAGCTTTATGTTTTGTTACTGAATGTCCTAAAAATACTTCGCCTTCATCTTCCGTATAAAGCAGCGGACCCATTTTTTTCGATAAGCCCCACTTAGTTACCATATTTCTAGCAACTTCAGTTGCTCTTTGAATGTCATTGCTGGCGCCTGTAGTAACACCTTCTTCTCCATTGATAATTTCTTCAGCAATTCTGCCACCAAACATAACTGATAATTGTGACTCTAAATATCTTTTTGAACGACTTATTGGATCATTCTCAGGTAGGTACATCGTTACACCTAATGCACGACCACGCGGTATAATAGTGACTTTATATATAGGATCGTATTCTGGAACTAATTTACCAACGATTGTATGGCCAGCTTCATGATATGCCGTGTTCAATTTTTCTTCTTCTGACATTATCATGGTGTGACGTGGTGCACCCATTAAGATTTTATCGCGTGCAGCGTCTAATGATGACATATCAACTTGTTTTTTACCGACACGCGCAGCCAATAAAGCGGCCTCGTTTACTAAATTAGCAAGATCGGCACCGGAGAAACCTGGTGTCCCACGAGCAATAGTTTTGGTATTTACATCGTTAGCTAAAGAAACTTTGCGAACATGGACATTTAAAATTTGTTCACGACCGCGGATATCTGGTAATCCAACCACAACCTGGCGATCAAAACGTCCAGGACGTAATAAAGCTGGATCTAACACATCTGGTCGGTTAGTAGCAGCAATAACAATCACACCATCATTAGCTTCAAAACCATCCATTTCTACTAATAATTGGTTTAGAGTTTGTTCACGTTCATCGTGCCCACCCCCAAGTCCAGCACCCCGATGACGACCTACAGCATCGATTTCATCAATAAAAATAATACAAGGAGATTGGCGTTTGGCTTGCTCGAACATATCGCGTACACGAGAAGCACCCACACCAACAAACATTTCAACAAAGTCTGAACCAGAAATCGTAAAAAAGGGTACATTAGCTTCACCAGCAATGGCTTTAGCTAGTAAGGTTTTACCTGTGCCTGGTGGTCCAATCATTAATACACCACGAGGGATTCTACCACCTAGATTTTGAAACTTAGTAGGCTCTTTTAAAAATTCTACTAGTTCTTTAACGTCTTCTTTGGCTTCATCTACACCTGCAACATCAGCAAAAGTAACTTTAACTTGATCTTCGGTAAGCAATCTCGCTCGGCTTTTGCCAAAGGACATTGCGCCTCGCCCCCCTGCACCCTGCATTTGACGTAATATATAGATCCACAAACCAATAAATAACAAGATGGGGAACCAACTCGCTAAAACACTAAATAATAGGCTGCGATGCTCTGGTGGCTTACCTTCCACTGCAACCTCGTAATGAACCAAGTCATTGATAAGATCTTTGTCTTCATTAAATGGCATGTAAGTGACGAATTTGGAGCCGTCCCTATTGTCACCTGTAATTTTACGAGAATCTGGATCAACTACTATCTTGGCTATTTGTCTCTCACGGACTTTTTCTAAGAATTTGGAATATTCTGTGCGGCTAGCATTGACTTGCTGAGGACCAAAATTGCTGAATACTGACATTAAAATAATTGCCAATATCAGCCATAAGAATAGATTTTTTACCATGTCATTCATGGTGACTCCCGACGTTGAGTTTCGTTAATTATTGTATTATTTAACAATTTTTTATTATTATCAAAAAATATTATCTACTTTATAACTACTATTTATACATCCGACCAATAGGATTTTAAAACTAATCTAATTATAGCCTCTTGCTAATAAATAAACCTCTTTCGATTCAGCTCGCGATGCAGAAGGTTTCCTAATGACCACACTCGCAAACTCTTTCCTAAGCTGCTTAACCAACTCGTCAAATGCCGTTCCATGAAAGAATTTAGCAACAAATACGCCATTCTTTTTAAGAACTGCTTTAGCAAAAGTGTAAGCAATTTCAATCAAATGTATACTATTGGCCTGGTCGACAATCTTGATGCCTGTTAAGTTGGGTGCCATATCAGAAAGGACTATATCAGCTTTATTAAAATAACTGATCAATTTCTGCTGAAGCTCGTCAGTCGTAAAATCACCCTGAATAAAAGTAGTGTTATTATACTTATTAGCGATCGGATCCATGGGTAACAGATCTATCGCATAAAGTTTGCCATCGCTACCAATTATTTCAGAAATCAGTTGTGACCAACCGCCAGGTGCTGAACCAAGCTCAACAACAACCATGCCTGGTTTTAATATGTGGTCTTTTTCGTTAATTTCAAGCAACTTATAAACGGCCCGAGAACGATAGCCTTCTTTTCGGGATTTAATAGTAAATGGATCTTGATTCTGCTTACTGTGCCATAAGCTAGACTTTTTGCTTTTGTTACTTCTTTTGGACATCTTAATAAAACGCTTTGTTTATAATTCTGAACTTAATTCATCTGCTATGAGCAAGAACTTTGTCATTCCGAGCAAGATTCTGTCATTCTAAACAAGAACCTTGTCATTCCGAGCTTGTCGAGGAATCTCAGACTAAAAATCTGATATCCTTCGCTGCGCCTTCCTATTACCCATAAGTTTTTTCTCCGCAAATAAGCTTATGGTAATCAGCAATTTCTGATAGCCTGCACCAACCACGCCATATAAGCAGTATACCTGGCGGCCCATCTTTTTTCCTGTTCATA
>JACCDT010118164.1_pt1 | contig 30167 bp, 20 predicted proteins | sample 7446291 | NCBI WGS metagenome assembly JACCDT01 (sample SAMN15323446, study PRJNA562643) | freshwater metagenome | isolation source: river surface water | place: USA:Blue River Watershed | collected 2017-08-17
CAAGCTGCCCGTGAAACGCGCCTGGATGCAGAGCATGACGACCGACGGCATCAAAAAAGCCTTCGAGAAACTCCGCGACGGCGCCGAGCTCGCCGGCCTCGCCGACGCCGCCCGCTGCCGCTCCGAGAGCGACTGGCTCATCGGCATCAACGGCACCCGCGCGCTCACCAAGCGCATGTTCGGCTCACGCGCCGGCAACGTCGCCTCCGTCGGTCGCGTCCAGACCCCCACCCTCGCCATCGTCTACGCCCGCGAGCTCGAGATCCGCAATTTCAAGCCCCGCCCCTTCTGGCGCCTCACCGCCACCTTCACCGTCGCCCAGGGCGCCTACGAGGGTGTGTATCAGAAACCCCACTTCAAGAAAGACGCGGCCAACGACCACGACCGCGTCGATCGCGTCTGGGAGGAGACCATCGCGCGGGCCGTCCTCGCCGATTGCCAGGGCAACCCGACCGCCACCGTCCGCGAAGAGAAGAAACCCTCCACCCAAGCCTCCCCGCGCCTCTACGATCTGACCACGCTCCAGCGCGAGGCCAACGGCCGCTTCGGCCTCTCCGCCCGCCGCACGCTCCAGATCGCGCAGGCCCTCTACGAGCGTCACAAGGTCATCACCTACCCCCGCACCGATTCGCGCGCTCTGCCCGAGGATTACGCAAACACGGTCCGCGAGACGATGCAGTCCCTCGGCGGCGACCTCGCGCAACACGCCGCGAAGGTCGTGCAGTCCGCGTGGATCCGCCCCGGCAACAAGAAGATCTTCAACAACGCCCAGATCTCGGACCACTTCGCCATCATCCCCACCACCACCGAGCCCAAGTCGCTCGATGAGATGGAGGCCAAGGTCTACGACATGATCGCGCGCCGCTTCGTCGCGACCTTCTATCCCGAGGCCCAGTTCGACGTCACCACCCGCATCTCGACCGTCGCCGGCAAACACGACTTCAAGACCGAGGGCAAGGTCCTCACCGAGGCCGGCTGGCTCGCAGTCTACGGCAAGGTCGCCATCGACGAAGACACCGCCGCTTCCGGAGCCGACACCAAAAAAGACGGCGCCTCCGGCAAAGCCCTACCCGCCCTCAGCCCCGCCGACAACGGCAAGGCCAAGACCTCCGACGCCAAGCTCCACGCCGAGTCCACCAAGCCGCCGCCGCGCTACTCCGAAGCCTCGCTCCTCTCCGCCATGGAAGGCGCCGGCAAACTCGTCGACGACGAGGCCATGGCCGAGGCCATGAAGGAACGCGGCCTCGGCACTCCCGCCACCCGCGCCGATACGATCGACGGGCTCATCAACCAGAAGTACATCGAGCGCAATCAGCGCGAACTGGTTCCGACCTCCAAGGCCGAATCCTTGCTCGAGTTCCTCGCCGCCGTCGGTGCCGACGCCCTCACCAAGCCCGACATGACCGGCCAGTGGGAGTACAAGCTCCGGCAGATGGAGCACAATCAGTTCCCCCGCGACCGCTTCATGGCCGAGATCGTCGACGTCACAAAGGGCATCGTCGATCGGACTCGCAGTTTCGAGGAGGATGCCTCGACCGGGCGCATGACCGACATCGTTTGCCCGACGGACGGCAAGCCGATGCTGGAGACGCTGCGCGGCTTCCGCTCGCAGGACGGGACGCTCGTGGTCTACAAGGTCATGAGCGGTCGCAAGATCGTGGAAGACGAGGTCCGTGAACTCGTCACCCGCGGAGAGATCGGCCCGCTCGATGGCTTTGTCTCCGCTAAGACGGGCAACCGCTTTCCGTCGAAGATTCGGCTCGTCGACGACGAGAAGAACCCGGGCCGACGCAAGGCTGAGCTGGATTTCGGCACCAAGGTCGATGTCAACGCCCTCACGCCGTTCTGGACCGATCCGACGTCCAAGGCCGAACTCTGCGAGGCCCCGACCAACTACGTGCTGCGCGAACGGGACGGCGAAGGGTGGCGCGAAGCCTTCAAGGTCGGTCGCCTGATGTGCCAGAAGCCGATCAGCCGCGAGCAGGCGATCCAACTGGTCGAAAAGCAGAAGACCGACCTGATTCAGGGTTTCATTTCGAAGAAGGGTCGGCCGTTCGACGCCTACCTCCTCCGTCAGGGCCCGAAGATCGCGTGGGAGTTCCCACCGCGCAAACCGCGTGAAGGCGCCAAGAACGCCGACGGTTCTCCCCGCGCCCCACGCAAGGCCAAGGCCCCCCTCGATCTCTCGAAGGCCCGCCGTCTCGGCGAAAGCAAGGTCCACGGCGGCGAACTCTACGAGACTCCGGAGTCATTCGTCGTCACCAAACCCGGCGCCGAGGACAAGCCCCGCGTCGTATTCGAAATGAAGCGCACGATCTGCGGTCGGGACATCCCCGCCGAGGAGGTCGAGCGCCTCGTCGAAACCGGACGCACAGGGCTCATCGACGGACTGATGTCCAAGCGTGGAACGACCTTCAGCGCCTACTTCGTCCTGTCCGGCGACAAGAAAAAGACGGAGTTCGAGTTCCCGCCACGCTGATCACCGCACCGCCTCTGCGGCGGTCCGCAACCGCGTCACACCGGGATCCGCCCGCGAGGGACCGACCACCGCAGTCGGCATCGCTCCGTCCAGTGAGCGAGCGCGCCCGGTCGCGCCCCGGGTCCAGTTCCGCGACACGCATCCGCGGCGACCGTTTCGCCCCCGCGCCTCGAACTCGCATCGATCGAGCCACGGATCGCGTCAGCGATGTAAATTCGTCCGACCAAGCCACGCTCCTCCGCGTGAGGAAGCCGTCAAACGGCACGAATTCCGCTACTAAACCCTTGTCGCTCGACTCCGAACCAACATAAGCTGAACTGATTTTTCCATACCTAGCCTATGATCGTTACGACCGCACAGCTGTTCAAGCACGCCTACGGCAAGTACGCCGTCGGCGCCTACAACATCAATAATGCCGAACAGGCGATGGGCCTGTTCCGCGGCGCGATCATGTCGAAGGCGCCGTTCATCATTCAGATTTCCAAGGGCGCTCGGTCGTACACCGACAAACGCATGCTCGAGGCGATCATCCGCTCAGCCGGCGAGATTTTCCCCGAGGCAATCTTCGCGGTGCACCTGGATCACGGCGATGAAGCGACCTGCTACGATTGCATCAAGTCGGGCTTCTTCAGCTCGGTCATGATCGACGCCTCGCACGATCCATTCGAGAAGAACATCGAAATCACCAAGCGCGTCGTCGACGCCGCCCATGCCAAGGGCATCTCCGTCGAAGCCGAACTGGGCATGCTCGGCGGCGTCGAAGAGGACATCAAGGTGGAGGATGGCCACGCCACGCTGACCAACCCGGCCGAAGCCGAGGAATTCGTGAAGCGCACCGGCTGTGACTCGCTGGCCTGCGCAATCGGCACGTCCCACGGCGCCTTCAAGTTCAAGGGTAAGCAGTCGCTCCACTTCGACGTCCTCGAGAAGATCAAGGCCCGCCTGCCGAACTTCCCTCTCGTCATGCACGGCTCGTCCTCGGTCCCGCAGGACGAGGTCGCCCGCATCAACGCCGCCGGCGGCTCGATCCGGGATTCCGCCGGAGTCGACGTGAACGAGTACCTGCCCGCCGCTAAGCTCGGCGTCACCAAGATCAACATCGACACCGATGGACGCCTGGTCTGGACGCGCGTGCACCGCGAGTTCTTCCGCGACAAGCCGTCGGACTTCGACTTCCGCCCGCCGGGCAAGATCTTCATGGAGGAGTACGCGAAATTCATCGCCAGTCGCAATCAGCTCCTCGGCTCCGCCGGACAACTCGACGGGCTCCGCGAGTCCCTCAAGGCCTAAGCCTCACCCCGGCCTCGGTCCTCCGGACCTGCCGTTCTTCGCGCCGCGCGTTCCGTCACCGGGACCCGCGGCGCGATTGTTTTCGGATCTCGCCGCCCCCACGACTCACGACTCACTCGCCCAGTCGCAGCCCGTCGCTGCGGAGCAGCTCTGCCCCTCGGCTAGTCCGAAAACCGTGTCACTCCCCCGCTCCGCCCTCCGGCCGGAACTCAGGGCAACCACGGAAACTTGCGCGCTGCCGGCGCCCGCTTCTCCCGCTGCGCGCGGTGAAACTCTTTCGCCTCGTCGCTCATGTAGTAGAGCATCGTGGCATTGCCCGCGAGTTCCTGGATGCCCGTCTGACCATCGAGCTCCGCATTGAACGCGCTCTTCAGCGCGCGAATCGCCAGCGGACTGTGCCCCAGGATCTCCCGCGCCCAGCGCACACCCTCCGCCTCCAGCTCGCCCACCGGCACCACGGTGTTCACCAGACCCATGTCCAGCGCCTGCGCCGCGGTGTACTGCCGGCAGAGGTACCAGATCTCCCGCGCCTTCTTTTGCCCCACCACGCGGGCAAGATAACTCGAACCGAAGCCAGCGTCGAAACTCCCCATCCGGGGGCCGACCTGCCCGAAGATCGCATTGTCCGCAGCAATCGAGAGATCGCATACGACGTGCAAGACATGCCCGCCGCCGATCGCATAGCCAGCCACCAAGGCGATCACGACCTTCGGCACGGAACGAATGAGCTTCTGCAAATCAAGGACATTGAGCCGTGGCACTCCATCCCCTCCCACGTAGCCGGCGTGGCCGCGCACGCTCTGGTCTCCACCTGCACAGAAGGCGTACTTGCCATCAGTATGCGGCCCGGCCCCGGTGAGCAGAATCACGCCCACGGAGGGATCTTCGCGGGCGTCCAGCATGGCGTCATACATCTGGCTGACCGTCTCCGGCGTGAACGCATTCCGCCGATGGGGTCGGTTGATCGTGATCTTCGCGATCCCGTCGACCTTATGGTACAGGATGTCCGAGTACGCTTTGGCGACTTTCCAATCGGGCTGGCTCATGGGGCGACCCTGCCAGTTTCCGCTGCGGGGTCAATCCGGGGGCGATGCAAGCAATCGTTGAACCCTCGACGAAAACAGCTTGGACGAGCGGCCGAAGCGCGGATGCTAGGGGGCTATGCAGTCGTCCTCCAGGACTTCGGCCGTCAACGCGTCGCTGGTGCTCGGAGCACTCGGCGTCGTATTCGGCGACATCGGAACGAGCCCTCTGTACGCCTTCCGCGAGTCGATTGAGCACCTTGCCCCGGCTGACCGGGCGCACGGCATCCTCGGTGTCCTCTCGCTGATCTTCTGGTCGCTCATGATCGTGGTGAGCCTGAAGTACGCGACGGTGGTGATGCGGGCGGACAACCGGGGCGAGGGCGGGATTTTCGCGCTGCTGGCCCTGAGCGGTCTTGAGCCCTCCGATGGAGCCCGGCGCCGCATCACACCCGGCGTCATGGTCGTGCTGCTGGGGGCTGCCATGCTCTGCGGCGAAGGCGTCATCACGCCGGCGATTTCCGTGCTCAGCGCGGCGGAGGGTATGAAGCTGATCGTGCCGGAGTCATCGAGCTACGTTGTTCCCGTAAGCCTCGCGATCCTGGTCACGCTCTACGCCGTCCAGCGCAAGGGCACCGCGCTGATTGGGCGCTGGTTCGGCCCGGTCATGGCGGTGTGGTTCGTGGTGCTGGGTGGTCTCGGCATCTACCATCTCGTCGCCAACCCTGCCGTGCTCCACGCGCTGAATCCGATCCACGGCTGGAACCTGCTCCATTCCCACCCCGAAAGCGCGGTCGCGATCCTCGGATCCGTCGTCCTCGCGATCACCGGCGTCGAGGCACTCTACGCCGACATGGGGCACTTCGGCCGCCAATCGATCATCCGCGCGTGGTACCTCTTGGTTCTTCCGGGCCTCACGCTGAACTACTTCGGTCAGGGCGCCTATCTCCTTTCCCATCCGACGGACAACGGGAACCCGTTCCTTTCGCTCGCACCGGAAGGTCCCGCGCGCACCGCGCTGCTGATCCTCTCCTTCTTCGCAGCCGTCATCGCCAGCCAAGCCTTGATCTCCGGAACGTTCTCGCTGGTGCGGCAGGCGATCCAACTCGGCTTCTTCCCCCGCCTGAAGGTGCTTCACACCAGCGCAGAGCAAAGCGGCCAGATCTACGTCCCACTCGTCAACACGCTGCTCGCCATCGGCTCCATCGCCACGGTGCTGCTGTTCCAGTCGTCCTCCCAACTGGCCGGTGCGTACGGCATCGCCGTGACCGGGGCCATGACGGCCACGACGTTCACGTTGTTCTTCGCCGCGCGCCGTCGCTGGGGGTGGTCACTCCCCGCCGCACTCGGGGTCTGCGTCCTGTTCGGCATGGTGGACCTCACCTTCCTCCTCGCGAACCTTCCCAAGATCACCCACGGCGGCTGGTTGCCGCTCGCCATTGCCGCCGCCCTGTTCGCGATTATGCACACTTGGAAGAGTGGACGCAGCGAGATCCAGGATCGCGTCTACGGAAGCGCCGTCGCCGAGCTTGAGCTGTCCAGCATCGCGCGCAGCAAGAACATCGTCCGCGTCCCCGGCAGTGCTGTCTTCATGGTCGGCACGCCCAAGGGTACCCCGCTCGCGCTGCTCCATCATCTGAAGGCCAATAAGTGCCTGCAGCAAACGGTCGTGCTGCTGACCATCACCACGCAAGATGTACCCGAGGTCGCGGAAGACGAGCGCATGACGCTCGACTCCATGGGCGAGGGTGTCTGGCGGGCCATCGGCCGCTACGGCTACATGGAATCACCCAACGTCAGCCGTCTCATCGAACGCATCAAGGCGCAGGGCGTGCCGATCAAGCCGATGGGCACGACCTACTACTTCAACCGGGAAATGATCATCACCGGGGGCAATGCCCGGATGCTCGAGTGGCAGAAAAACCTGTACGCGTTCCTGAGCCGCAATGCGACGCCGGTGAAGGACTACTACCAGATCTTGCCAACGCAGATCATCGAGATCGGCCTCCCGGTCCAGCTCTAGTCAGCGGACCGCGGCCGCCACCTCTGCCGCCACGCGCGCGAAGAGTTCCTTCCGCTGCCGGGCATCCCGTTTCCGGTCCGTTCGCAACTCCCACACGCGCACGCCACGCAGGGGGAGCGCCTTCACCGCCGACTCAAGCTCGCGCCACGACTCAAGCACGCGGTGCTCCACGCCGTGCGCGCGGACGAGCGCACCGATGTCCACGGTCTGCGGCGTGGCGAACAGTTCCTCAAACGGGGGCTCGTGAGCCGCGATCGGCAGGTGCTCGAAGATGCCGCCGCCGTCGTTGTTGATCAGGACCACCGTCAGCGAACCGCGCAGCGCCTTCGCCGCGAGCAGTCCGTTGCTGTCGTGCAGGAAGGCCAGATCACCGGTCAACAACACCGCCGGCGGTCCGCCCTCCGCCGCCCCCAGCGCCGTCGAGAGGGTGCCATCAATGCCATTGGCGCCCCGGCTGCACTGTACGCGCAGACCAGACGCCGAGGCTGGAACGAAGTACTCCAGGTCGCGCACCGGCATGCTCGAGGCCACGCACCACGTCGCCCCCGACGGCAGGGTCCGTGCGAGGAGCCACGCCACCTTGCCTTCAAACAGCCGGTCCTCCGCGGCCAGCGTCGCGTCCAAACGCGAGCGCGCGTCCGCCTCGAGCCGCAACCAGCGCGCTCGTTGGTCGCCCGCCGCGGGACTCGACCCCTCGATCATCAAGCCCTCCACCGAGCCGGCACGTTGCTCCGTCCGCAGGTGCAACGCATCGCGATTGACCGCGCCGTCGGCGAGGAGAAGGCACTGCGCTCCGCTCCGCTCCAGCCACGTCCGCAACACCTTGCTCGTCGGCCAACTGCCCAAACACAGGATTTGCTCGGGTACCAGCGTCCTCGCCAGAGATTCATCCCGCAGCAACGTGTCGTAGGTCGTCACGATCGGTGCGCCGACGGGGGCATGGCACCGCAGCGGGGAAAGCGCGTCCGCCAACACCGGCCAGCCGGTGCGTGCCGACACCTCCAGCACCGCGCGAACGTAGGCCACCGGGTCGGCGGGATCCGCCTGCCCCGCCACGATCAGCCCCCGCGGGGTGGTGACCCGCAGCACGGTCCTGGCTTCCGCCCGCTCCGGCGTCGTTCGTTCCTCGAGGTGCGCGAAGAACGCGTCATCCAAGCCGTCGACCGCGATGCTCCCGACCGCCCCGACCGGCGGCGCGAGCGGGTCCCGGAAGGGCAGATTCAGATGAACCGGTCCCGCCGGCACGCCGAGCGCAGCCCGCCACGCCTGGACCACGGTCTGCCGAAGGTAACGCAGCAAAGGGAGCGTCGCCTCCGGCACCGCGACTTCGTGCTGCCAGCGCACGTAGTCACCGAAAATCTTCTGCTGATCGATTGTCTGGCCGGAATGGCAGGCCCGCATCTCCGGCGGACGATCCGCGGTCAGGAGCAGCAGTGGAACGCCCGCCTCATGCGCCTCCACCACCGCCGGGAAGTAGTTCGCCACCGCCGAGCCGCTGGTGCAGACCAACGCCACCGGACGCCGCGAGCGGCGCGCCAGCCCGAGGGCGAAGAACGCCGCGGAGCGCTCATCCACCATCACGGTTCGGGAAACCCGCGGGTGTCGAGCAAAGGCCAACGCCAAGGGCGTCGAGCGGGACCCCGGTGACAGCACGACGTGCGCGAGGCCGAGGCGCGACAGGGTCTCGACGAGCACGCTGCTCCACAGCGTGTTCGTCGTGCGACGGTCAAACGCGGATCCGAGATCGGCCATGGCAGAAGGCTAACAGGGTTCCCTCCGGAGGAAACGTCAATTCGTGCTGGTTCCCGCTGCCACGAGCGCGTCCACCAGCGCCGCAAACTTCAGCTCGGTCTCGGCAAATTCCTGCTCCGGCGTCGATCCGGCGACGATCCCCGCTCCTGCATACACGCGGGCGTGGCACGCCTCGATCAACGCGCTGCGGATGCCCACAAAGAACTCCCCGCCGCCGCGGCCATTCATCCACCCCAGCGCGCCTGCATACAATCCCCGCGGAAAGCCTTCCAAGCCCCGGATGGCGGCAATGGCCGCCTCACGCGGCGTCCCTCCCACCGCCGGCGTGGGATGCAACACGGCGAGCGCGTCCAACAGGCGCACGCCCTCAGGCAGCGGGACGCTGACGGCCGTGGCGAGATGCTGCACGTTCGCCAGCCGCCGCAGGGTCGGACGCGCGGCCGTGTCCACCGTCATGCCGAGTTGCGCCAACCGCCGCGCGATCGACTCGAGAACAAGGCGATGTTCGCGGAGGTCCTTCTCACTGCGCAGAAGCGCGTGGGCCAAGGCCGCATCCTCGCTCGCACCGGTCCCGCGCCGGGCCGAGCCAGCCAGTGCCTCGGTCTCGAGGACGCCGCGGCTCACGCGCACGAGACGCTCCGGACTCGCGCCGATGAAGCTGCGACCATCACCGTCCCCCACGGAAAAGGCATAGCAGGCCGGGAATCGCTGCCGGAGACCGTTCAGCACCCGCAAGGGATGCAGCGGCGCCGCCATCCGCAGGTCCCGCGCGCGAGCGAGCACGATCTTCTGAAACTCTCCCGCGGCGATCCGGCGCAGTGCATCCGTTACCGCTGCGCAATAATCGCCCGCCTCACGCGACTCCACCCCACGGGGCTCCATCTTCGCGATGATCGCGGTCCGGGACTCGGCTACCGCGGACGCCGCATACTCGAACCCGGAAAACTTGCGGTGCGCGCGCCACACGCGCTCGGCCAACGGTGCGATCTCCGCATCGGGTTCCAACCACACGTTCGCGACGGCCGTGGTCGACTCCCCCGCCCGCGCGACCTGCCACCGCGGCACGAACGCCCGCGCCGCCGGAAAGGGCTCCCCGGACTCGACGGCATGCTGGAAAGCGAATCCAGCGAAGACGTGCGGTCCTCCGAAGGGCGCATCCACCGCTCCCACCGCCAGCGTGTGCGCAAAGAGCTCATCGGCCCACGCCTGCATCTCGGCAAATCGCCCGGGACCCGAGGCCTCCCGCACCAGCAGCGCCTCCGCGCCGGCGATCGCCGAATCCAGCGCCGGGTTCTCCGCGTAGAAGTGCAGCTCGCCCGGGGCGTAAATCGATTCCAGCACCGCGAGCGGGTCGAGGGCCTCGACCGCCACGGCGATGCTCACCAACTTGCCATGCCGGTCGCGCCGCGCGACTTCGCGGCACTGCTCTAGGAACGCCGCCAGCCGCTCCGGGGACGCATTGTCCGCTGGATTGACCGGGAGAATCTTCACCCGTTGGGGCGAGGAAAGAGAATCGCCGTCGCAGCGACCTTGCGCCCCGCGAGACTCGTTCCCCAGTTGAGTTCATCCCGCCACGAGGCCGTCGGGGCGTACCCCAACACGCCGCGGATCTTGTCCGCCGTGGTCGGCATCACCGCCGCCAGCAGGGTCGACGCCAGACGGAGAGCCTCCGCGATCGTGGCGAGCGCCGTGCGCAACCGCGCCTGATCCGCCGCTTCCGTCGACTTGCCGAGCTTCCACGGCGCCAGCTTGTCGATGTACGCGTTCGTCGCCGTGACGAACGCAAAGGTCCGCTCCAGCGCCATGTGGAACTGGAACGAATCATGCAGCGCGATCACTTCGTCCCGCGTCTGCTCCCACAGCGTACGCAGTTCCTGCTCAGGCGCCTCCGCCGGGCCCGCCTCCGGGACCACCGCCGCGGCGAACCGATTGGTCATGTTCAGCGTGCGGTTGACCAGGTTTCCGAGGTTGTTCGCGAGCTCGGTGTTGTAGCGCGTGAGGAACTGCGCCTGGGAAAAATCGCTGTCCTGACCGACGCTCATTTCCCGCATCAGGAAGTAGCGCAGCGCATCCACCCCATAGGTGTCGCAGTACGCCGCCGCGTCGATGAAGTTGCCCGTGCTCTTCGACATCTTGGCGCCGTTGATCGACCACCAGCCATGCGCGAGGATCGACTTCGGCAGCGCGATGCCGGACGCCTTCAGCATGATCGGCCAGTACACGGCGTGCGGGGGCACGAGGATATCCTTGCCGATCACGTGGAAGTCCGCCGGCCAAATCCCGGGCTTGTCCGCCACCGCCGAGTAGTAGTTCAGCAGCGCATCAAACCAGACGTACGTCACGAACTCAGAATCGAAGGGCAGCGGGATGCCCCACTCGAGGCGCTCCCGCGGACGGGAAATACAGAGGTCGTTCAGCGGCTCCTTGAGGAACTCCAGCACCTGCTTCGCCCGGTAGCGCGGGAAGATGAAGTCCTCGTGCGAGCGGATGTGCTCCGCCAGCCAAGCCTGATGCCGCGCGAGGCGGAAGAAGTAGTTCGACTCGGTGATCTGCGTCACCTCACCGAAGATCTCCGGCCACGATCCGTCGGGATTACGGTCCTTCTCCTGCAGGAACTGCTCCTGACGCGTCGAGTAGAAGCCCGTGTAGTCGGCCTTGTAGATGTCGCCCTGATCAAAGAGTCGCTGCAGGATCGACTGGACCACCCGCTTGTGCCGGTCCTCCGTGGTGCGAATGAAGTCGTCGTTCGAGATTTCCAGCTTGGCGCACAGGGCCCGAAACTCGCCGCTGATCGCGTCCACAAACTCCTGCGGCTGAACATTGTTACGCCGGGCACTCTGCTGCACCTTCTGACCGTGCTCGTCGGTCCCGGTGAGGAACCAAACCGGGGTGCCCATCAGACGGCGGAAGCGAGCGATGACGTCGGTCAACACCTTCTCATAGGCGTGCCCCAGATGCGGTGACCCGTTCGTGTAGTCGATCGCGGTGGTGACGTAGAAGGTTTTCATAGCCTGAACCCCTGATGAAAGCCGGGCGGGGCTCTTTTGTCGAAGGTTTTGCGGCAGCGGGCTCCTTTAGGCGCCCTTCGGGCGTGCCGATGGAGACTACAACCTCACCGCACCCGCTGCCCCCCTGCCGTGTCCCGGTCCATCCTCCCCACCCGTCCATCCGCCAGTCCCAGTCCGGGAGGCGACCGTACGTCCTCGCCAGCCCCTGATCGGAGCCCACGCACGGCGGTTGCGCCACCGCCCGCAGTGGCACTCGGCGCTCCCGACTTGGTCGTCGTGGTGCCCGTCTTCAACGAAGAATCCGTGATCGTATCAGTCCTCCAAGAATGGCGTGACGAGGTCGCACGCGTGGTGCCCCATTTCCAACTGCTGGTGATCAACGATGGCTCGACCGATGGCACGCTGAAGGCGCTGTCGGCCTTGAACTGGCCGGAATTGACGGTGATCAGTCACGCCAATCGGGGGCACGGACAGAGCTGCCTCGTCGGCTACTTGGAGGCCGCACGCATCGGTGCACCGTTCGTGTTTCAGATCGATTCCGACGGACAGTGCGACCCGGCCGCGTTTCGGTCGATCTGGGAACGGCGCCAGGAGGCACCCGCCGTCTACGGCCGCCGGATCACGCGCGACGACGGACCGAGCCGCCGCCTCATCACGCGCGTCCTGCGCTGGTCGCTCAAGCTGCTGCGGCACACGCGGCTCAACGACACCAACGTGCCGTACCGACTGTACCACACGAGTGTGGCCGCCTCCGCCGCACGAGAGGTGCCCGCCACCTTCGATTTGGCCAACATCGGCCTCGCACTGAAATTGGAGCCCCAAGGGTTCGTCGAGGTGCCAATCCACTTCCGCGATCGGGTCGGCGGCCATGCCTCCGTGCGGTACTGGGGTTTCGCCCGCAAAGCCCGCCGGCTGTTCCAGGATCTGCGTTCCCTCTAGCCGTGCGCCCGGCCTACGACTTCGTCATCGTCGGCGCCGGTTTCTCCGGCCTCGTCATCGCCGAGCGCCTCGGCGCCGCGGGCCATCGCTGTCTCGTCGTCGAGAAGCGCAACCACATCGGCGGCAACTGCCACGACCGCACGGACCGCAACGGCCTGCTGTATCATGTCTACGGGCCACACTACTTCCGGACCAATTCCACCGCCGTCCGCGAGTACCTCAGCCGCTTCACGGCGTGGCGCGAGGTGAGGTACCGGGTGCAGGTCTACACCGCGGGCCGATACTGGAGTTTTCCGGTCAACCTCGCGACGTACCGCCAACTCTGCGGGCGGGCCGATGCCTCCGAGGCCGACTTCAAGGCCTACCTCGCCCGCGTCGTCGTCCCCAACGAGCATCCGGCCAATTCGCGCGACGCGATGCTCGCCTGCGTCGGACCCGAACTCTACGAGCTCTTCTTCAAGGGCTACACGCAGAAGCAGTGGGGACGACCCGCCGAGGCGCTCGATGCCTCCGTCTGCCGCCGGATCCCGTGGCGCTCCGAGGTCGACGAGCGCTACTTTCACGACGAGTTTCAAGCGCTGCCACGCGACGGTTACCACCGGCTGTTTGAGAATCTCTTCGCTGCCTCGGGAGCGGACCTGCGCCTCGAGACCGACTATCGCGAGATCTTGCCCCACGTCCGCTGCCAGCACCTCGTCTACACCGGCCCGATCGATGAGTACTTCGGCCACTGCCACGGACCCCTCCCGTACCGCAGCGTCCGCCTGCAACTAGAGGAATATTCCTCCGCCGATCGCGCCGATGGCCTGCTTCAGCCGGCCCTGCAGGTGAACTACCCCGGGAGCGAGCCCTTCACGCGCACAGTCGAGCTCAAGCACATCACCGGACAGGTCAGCCCGTTCTCCAACTTGGTCCGCGAATTCTCCGAGGAGCACGTGAATGGCGTGAACGATCCGTATTACCCGATTCCCGGGCCCGAGAGCCAGGCCCTGATCGAACGCTACCGCACGCTCGCCGAGCGCGAAGCGGGGGTCACGTTCATCGGACGTCTCGCGCAGTATCGCTACCTGAACATGGATCAGGTGGTCGGCGCGGCGCTCCACACCGCCGAGAAGCTGCGATTGCAGCCAGGGCCAGCCTTCTCCGGCACCGTGCCGTCCACCGCCGCGCGTGCGGTTGCCTGAGGACGCGGCCTCAGGCCGGCATCCCGATCTGCCGGAGGGCTTCGTAGCAGGCAATGCCCGCCGCCGTACTGAGGTTCAGCGAACGGAGCTCCGGATTCGCCTGGGGAATGGTCACGCGCCCCGCCTCGCCCAGCTCGGCGTGCAGCCATTCCGGCGCACCGGAACCTTCGTTGCCAAACACCAGGCCGTCGCCGTCGGCAAACGCCACGTCCCAGTAACTGCGCTGCGTATGCGTGGTGAAGAGCCACAGGCGACGTGGAGCCAGCGGGCTAGCCCGAAACGCCGCCCAGTCCGCATGCTCATGGACGTCCAGCGAGTACCAGTAATCCATTCCAGCCCGCCGCAGGTTGCGGTCGTTGATCACGAAGCCCAGCGGATGAATCAGGTGTAGCCGCGAGCGCGTGAGCGCACACATGCGACCGATGTTGCCGGTATTCTGCGGGATCTCGGGCTGGAAGAGGATGATGTGCAGCATGAGGAAGCGCCGGCCGGTCGTCGGGACCGACTGCCGGAGCTCACCATGCGCCCACTCCCGCCCGTTTGGCAATCGCGCGAAGGGAATGGACCGCAACGGAAATTCCGCCGTTGCCCCGCGGAATCAGTCGCGTTGCGATGGTCCGACCGCCCCGCCGCATGACCGCGCTCGCCCACACCGTCGCCGCCACCCCGCTGCTCCGCATGCGCGGGATCGAGAAGCGCTTCGGGGCTACCGTGGCGCTGCGCGGCGTTGAACTCGAGGTCCTCCCGGGCTCCGTGCACGCGCTGATCGGTGAAAACGGCGACGGCAAGAGCACGCTGATGAAGACGCTGTCGGGCGCGTGCCCACCCGACGCCGGCACGATGGAGCTGGGCGGGGAGCCGTTCGTCCCCACCAACCCGCTCCACGCGCGGGCACTCGGCGTGTGCATGATCTACCAGGAACTCGCCCTCGCACCCGACCTGAGCGTGATGGAGAACATCCTGCTCGGGATCGAGCCGACGCGCGGGCCCTTCATCCGCTGGGGGCAGCTGCGGGACACCGCGCAGCACGCCCTGCGCGAAGTCGGGCTGCCCGATCTCGCTCCGGAGACGCGCGTGGGCGACCTCCCCGTCGCACAACAGCAACTCGTCGAGATCGCCCGCGCCGTCGCCGGCGGCTGCCGCATCCTCGTGCTCGACGAACCCACCAGTTCGCTCACGCGACGCGATGTCGAGCAGCTGTTCGCGCTGGTGCGCCGCCTGCGCGACCGCGGGATCGCCATCATCTACATCAGCCACGCACTCGAGGAAGTCTCCGCCCTCTGCGATCGCTTCACCGTCCTGCGCGACGGCGAAACCGTCGGCCATGGTCGGGTCGGCGAGGTATCGGTCGACCGCATCATCACCCTGATGGTTGGTCGCGACGTCGGGGAGCTCTATCCACGTTCGGTCCGGACTCCGGGCGAGGTGATCCTCGAACTCGACCAACTCGCGGGCGTGACACTCCCGCACTCCGCCTCGCTCACGCTCCGCCGGGGCGAGGTCGTGGGGATCGCGGGTCTGATCGGCGCGGGACGCACCGAGATGGTGCGGACCCTCTTCGGACTCAACCCGGTCCGTCAAGGAACAGTGCGAGTCGGCCTCCACCGCGGACCCGCCACGCCGCGACAGCGCTGGAGCCAGGGGCTCGGGCTGGTCAGCGAGGACCGCAAGCAGGAGGGACTGGCCCAGTCACTTTCCATCGCGGATAATCTCACACTCACGCGGCTCGGCGGCCTCGGACCGTGGGGCTTCGTCCGGCCTTCGCGACAGCGCGAAGCGTGCCGGCCATGGATCGAGTCTTTCCCGATCAAGTGCCGCGACGCCGGCCAGCCGGTGCAGGATCTCTCCGGCGGCAATCAGCAGAAGGTCGCGATCGCACGCCTGCTCCACCACGACGCCGAGGTTCTCCTGCTCGACGAACCCACGCGCGGGATCGACGTGGGCTCAAAGGCCCAGATCTATCGCCTGATCGACGCACTCGCCCGCGGCGACGAGCGTGCCGGACGGGCGCCGAAGGCGATCCTGGTCATCAGCAGTTACCTCCCCGAACTGCTTGGCATCTGCGACCGTATCGCCGTGATGGCGCGCGGCGTGCTCGGTCCGACCCGACCCGTCGGGGAATGGACCGAGCATTCCCTCATGCTCGAGGCCACCCGCCAGAACGAACCCCACCCCGAGGGCACGCCCCTCGCCGGCGGATCACCGCCCCCTCCCTCCCCGTCTTCACCGTGAAATTCCGCGTTCTCGCCACCGGAGGCACCATCGACAAGGTCTACTTCGACGCCGCCAGCACCTACGAGGTGGGCGAGCCGCAGGTCGCGCCGCTCCTGCGCGAGGCAAACGTCACCCTCGACTACGTCGTCGAGTCAGTGCTGCAGAAGGACAGCCTCGCCATGACGCCGGACGACCGGGCCCTCGTCCGGGCCCGAGTGGTTGCCGCGCCTGAAGCGCACATCCTCATCACTCACGGTACCGACACCATGACTGAGACGGCGAAGGAACTCGCGAACGTCGAGGGCAAGGTGATCGTGCTGACCGGCGCCATGCTGCCAGCGCGCTTCCGATCCAGTGACGCGCTGTTCAACCTCGGGTGCGCCATCGGAGCGCTGCAGGTGCTGACTCCGGGTGTGTACATCGCCATGAACGGTCGCATCGCTCCGGCCGCGGCGGTGAAGAAGAATCGCGCGCTGAGTCGCTTCGAACCAAAGGAGGGCTAGCGCTCGAGGAGGCGGCGACTGGCGCGCGCTCCGGAGTCGGCGATGGCCTCGAGCCAGAGTGCGCCAAACCCGGCCAGCATCGTCCGCCGCGTTGGCTGCACGCGCAAATGAAGCGTGTCGTTGGTCGACGAGGCTTCGAGCCACCCCCACCCGTCCGGAACCTCGCCAGCATCGACGATGCCTGGTGCGGTCACGAGATACAGGTGATCCGCCGCATTGTAGCGGAGCAGTCGCGCGAATTTCACGCGGTGAATCAGGCGCCGCTGCAGGCACTGCACCTCCCGCTCCAAACGCTCCAGCGTTTCATGCCGGAGGCCACGCACGTCGACGTCGTCCCATTCCGGGAACAAGCCCACGCCCCGGCGCAAGTCGGGACGGTGTCCTCCGATCGCCTCCCGCAGCGCGCGCAGTCGATCGGCCACCGCCAGCGCCGTCCTGCGCACGTCCAGCTCGTCGGATTCATCGCGAAGAAAGTCCGCCCGCGATTGCTTGCATTCGAACAGAGCCACCGCGCCCTCACCCGTCGCCACACCCCGCGTCGCCGCCACCACGTCCGCACGGTACGGGCTGCGCGGGACGCGCACCTCGCAGGCGGCAAGCACGAGGTCGCGCTCCCGTGCCCAGGCCAGCGCGTGGCGCTTCAGCGCCCGATGCCCGCGGGACTCCCCACGCGGGACGCCACCACCCGCGCGGCGAGTCGAATCCAGTGCTTCCGTCTCGACCGCGTGGCTCCTCGCGATCGGCCCCTCGCTCCGAAGGGATGCAACCGGAGCGACTGTTTCGCCGCTGGCTTCTCGCGTCACGGGGCCGATCCCACGGTCGCCGTCGCCTCTCCGGAAGGATTCATCCCTATCCAGCATGCGGGAAGAATTCGAAGCGTACGCTGCCACCGCGAAACGGTCGCCGGCCCCCTGGCTCAGCGTGATCCCCGCCGCAACAGCCCGACCAGCACGCCCTGCGCCTCGAGTTGCTCCGCCGGGATCAAGTCCGGGTATGCCGGATTCTCGGCCCGGAGAATCGCACGACCCTCGACCCGCTCAAACCGCTTCAGCGTCGTCGCCCCATCGATCAACGCCGCCACGATCTCCCCGGGACGGGGTTCGCGGCTCTCAAACAATCCGATATCACCCGGACAAATGTGCGCCCCGATCATCGAGTCGCCCTTGATCTCCAACGCCCAGACCCGGGACCGAGCGGCGTTCGAAATGCCGAACACCGCCGGATCCACGCCAACGGAGCCCAGCGAGTCCTGAGCCTCCGCCGACGGCAACCCAGCCGGAATGCTGCCGAAGATCGCCACGTCGATCAATCCCTGCACCTCACGCGCACGCCGTCCCCACGAACCGTCGGAGAGCTGCTCAATCGCCCCCTTGGCCGCCAACGCCCGCAAGTGCCGAACCACGGACGTCTGTGAACCAAAACCAAAACGACGCTGGATCAGCCGCGTGGAAGGCGGCACGACATGGATCCGCTGGTACTCACTGATGAAGCCGAGGATCTCCTCTTGGCGCAGGGAAAGGGCTCTGTTCATTTGAACCATGGTTCACTTGAACACACCACTGATTCGCCCGCAAGGCCGATTCTTTAATACATGTTAAACAACGATTTAATAAATAGAATGGTGATCGAACCGGTGCGATGGGCATCAGGGATCATCCCTGCCCGGAGTGACACTGCCGCCCGCGAGGGCCCAGGCGAGGGCCGCGCCGACGCCCACGCGCTGGCTCAGGAACGCGGCTGCACCGCGCCCGAGCCGGTGGACGACTCGGCGGCGGACGCGGGCGCGCGATTCGCTGCGCCATGGTGGGGATCACGCTCGTAGTGCTCCCGCAGGAGATCCCGACCGAAGTCGCGTTCGGCGTCGCGCCACACCGCGTGCACGTGATTCGCGTTGTTCTGGGTGTTGTCGTACTCGATCAAGAACGTCGGCCCCTGCACCCGGTAGTAGTGGCCCACTCCCGGTTCGAGGCCACCCGCCCACGCAAAGTGAACGCGATCCCATCCCCCCGCGGTGATTCGGTCGAGGTCCGTCTGTGCGACATCGCGCCGGTGACGGAAGACGTAAGCACGGACGATCTGCTCGAGCACGCGCCGCTGTCCTTCGGTCATCGCGGATGCCGGCAGACCCTCGGGAGCCGCCAGCGTAATGTTGCGCTGGTTGGTGGTAAGAATATCCGCAGGAGCCTTGATCGGAAGGATCGCTCTCGCGCGTTGCTCGGGCGTGAGTGAACGCACCAACTCGCGGCCGAGATCCTCCAATTCGCCGAGCGCGCGAAAGCCCTTGCGCGGACCGGACCGGACCTCCGCGGGATTGGCGCCGAAGAACGAAGGCGTGGTCGCGATCGCATGACCCGCCACCAGCGTGAAGTTGACCGAGAGATGATGACCCTCCACCCGCCACCCCCATGTGCCGTGCTCGGAGGGCGTGCCGAAAAGTGTCACGGTGTAGAGCCCGGCATCGCGGTGGGAACGCCCCTCGATCTCAAAGAGCACCTGCTCGAGGCTCATGATTGCCTCCGCCTGCTCCCGGCCACGCTCACTTAGGCCGGCCTGGAGCAACGCGATGGCCTTCTCACGCTGCAGGGGGAGCAGATCTTTGAAGCGAAGTCCTTTTCTCTCCCGTGGCACATAGTGCCAGTTCTCGCGTTCGGCGTCCGCCAGCGGGTACACCACGCGCTCTTTCGCCGCGGCGTCGAGAGAACCCAGGAAGGAGAGCGCAGCCTCCGAGAGTTCTTTGGCAGCCGAATGCGCCCCGAGCACGGAACCCGTGATCACCATCAGGCCCAGATGGAGGACAATCCGTAGGGACGGAACCATTCCCGCAGGCTGGATGCTCTGAGCCTGCGGCACAATCCCGGACGGCTTCAGCCCAACTTTTCCCCAACTCCGAGTTGAGTTTCCAGGCACGCGACGATTCACTCCGCGAGCGCATGGACGGGATCAGCTTCATCCAAGATCTCGCGGTGGTGCTCCTCGCCGCGGCGGTGGCCGGTTCGATCTGCCGGCGGATCGGCCTTTCAGTGATCGTGGGCTACCTCATCGCCGGCATGATCGTGGGACCGTACACACCGCCGTTCTCGCTCGTGCTCGATGTTGCCCGGATCGAGATGCTCTCTCAGATCGGCTTGATCTTCCTGATGTTCGCGATCGGCCTCGGCCTCAGTCTTTCCCGGCTGCGCTTGATGGGGGCGACCACGTTCATCGCCACGGGCCTGGGCGCGTTCTTCGTCCTGAATCTCACGCAGCTGCTCGGTTTCGGCCTCGGCTGGACGGCGCAGCAGAGCCTCTTCACCGCAGCGATGTTCATGGTCTCGAGCTCGGCGGTGATCTCGAAGGTGGTGCACGAGCTCAAGCTGGAGCACGAGCGCCCGGGTCAGCTGGCGCTCACCATCACGGTGCTGGAGGACGTCGTGGCCGTGGTGTTGCTAGCCATTTTGGGGTCGATCTCCGCGGGAGCCGGGCAGCCTGCGGGAGGACTGGTGGGCCTGCTCGGCAGCCTCAGTGCCTTCGTCGTCCTGCTCGTCATGGCAGGGCTTTTTTTCGTGCCGCGTCTGCTGCGCCGCCTGGAGGCACGCGCCGATCCGGAGCTGCAGACGATCGCGGTCGCGGGCGTCCTCCTGCTGATGGCCCTGCTGGCGGTTCGCGCGGGCTACTCCCTCGCTCTCGGGGCGTTTCTCCTCGGCGCGATTGTCGCGGAAATGCCGCAGAGTCGGACCATCGGCCGCGCCTTCACCGGGCTGCGGGACATCTTCAGCAGCGTGTTCTTCGTCTCCATCGGAATGATGATCGACGTGCGCATGCTCGCGGATGTCTGGCTCTGGGTCCTGGGATTGGGCGTCTTCACCTTGCTCTCTCGCACGCTGGCCACGGCATCCGCGCTCACGCTGGTCGGCACGCCGCACCGCGAGGCCCTGCGCGCGGGCCTGGCCCTCACTCCACTGGGCGAGTTCACGTTCGTGATCGCCCAACTGGGCGTGGCATCGGCCGTGATGCCCAAGGCCTTCTACCCGGTCGCCGTCGGGGTGTCGCTCCTGACGGTGATCGTTTCGCCCGTCCTGAATCGGCACGCGAGCGGCCTGCTCGCGTGGGTCGAGCGCGTCGAGCCGCGCTGGCTGACCCGTCTGCTCGATACCTATCGGGACTGGCTCCACCAGCTCAGCTCAGTCCGCGGTGGTCAGTGGTGGCAGCTCAGCAAGCGGCGCCTGATCCAGATCGGACTAGAGGCGCTCTTCGTCACGGGTCTGCTGATTTTCTCCGAACGGATCCTCGCGGAGGTCCAAGCGGCCGGTTGGCTCCAGGGCTTCACCCCGGGCCGGGTGGTGCTCGGATTCTGGATCGTGATGGGGCTCGTCGTGGTGGTCCCCCTCATCGCGATCTGGCGGAACGTCGCAGCGGTCGGAATGATCTTCTCCGAGGAGGCATCGCGACACACCCGGTTGCCGGGTCAGGTGATCGACGCTGCAATCAAGGTGATCAGCGCGATCGCGATGGCCTCGTGGCTGGCTCGTATCCTACCGACCGAGAGCCTGCCGCGCTGGGCGTGGCTGGTCGTCGCCGCGATCCTCACTGGAGCCGTCGCGGTGTTCTCCCGACGCATGATCTACTGGCACAGCCGGTGGGAAGAAACGCTCAGTGACGTCTTCCGCACACCGCCGGCGACGGACGCGGGCGGCATCGGCGAGGCCACGGCCCGGGCGAAGCCGTCGTGGCTGGCCACGCCCAGCGATTGGAACATCAACGTGCAGGAGTGCGTGCTGCCGGACGGGGCGGCGTGCGGCGGGCGCACCATCGCTGAGCTTCGCATCCGGTCACGCTTCGGCTGCTCAATCATGGAGATCCATCGACATGGATCGACCCTGATCGCGCCGGAACCCGACCAAATCCTCTACGGCGGTGACCGCCTGCTTCTGCTCGGCACGCGCGAGCAGATTGAGCGCGCCCGGGAGGCCCTGACTGCGCTCACGCCTCCGACCGCCACGCCGGCGTTCGACGAAGCTCGCCTCGAGACGCTGCCCGTCCCGCCCGGAAGCCACGTCGGAAAGACGCTGGCCGAACTCCGAATCCATCGCCACGCCGGCGTGCTGATCGCCGGACATGGCCGGCTCGGTCGACGGCGCATCAATCCACCGGCTGACCAAACGCTGGAAGTGGGCGACGAACTGCTCGTACTTGGCGGGCCCCGGCAGATCCGCGAATTCAAACACTGGCTTCAGGCCAGACCGGACCCGGACACGCCGGGCACCGCCCAGCCATCAGCTGCCGGCGCGCCCTAGGCTACAGTCGCGCTGCGGCCGCTTCGTCGACGAGCCACGTGACGCGATCGGAGACGGTCGCGAGGATCTTGGCCGGCACCTGGCTCCATTCCTCGTTGCCGCGAAGCACACGTCGAAGGGCCTCGGCCTTGCCCGATCCGAGCACCATTACGATGATCGAGCCGCAGGTCCTCAATCCGGTCGGAGTGATGGTGAGTCTCCAGCCCTTTGCTCCGGCATCGACCGCCGCGAACGGAAGCCCTCCGTCGTCGGTGAACAGCGGCGTCCCCGGAAAGAACGACGCCGTGTGACCATCGTCACCCAGACCGAGCATGCAGACGTCATACGATGCACCCGGTCCCGCGAGAATCAGCCAGGTGCGTCGGTAGGCCTCGGCGGCGGCGGCCGGCTCGTAGGCCACGACCCAGGGATGCCGATGCTCGCGCGGCACGCCAAGCGGTGAGAGCAGAAGGCGCTCGGCGTTGCCGAAGTTGCTCTGCGCGTCGTTGAGCGGCACCATGCGTTCGTCACTCACGGTGAAGTGCGTCTCCGCAACAAGCTCGGGCGGGAGCGCACCCGGCTGCGCGGCCCAGCGACACCAGTCCTGCGGAGTCTGACCGCCACTCAGAGCCCAGGTAAAGTGCCGGGAGGCGCGCCGCTGCCGCTGTGCCTCCGCGAGGGCGACCACGTGCGCAAAAAGCGCCTCGCGGGGCGCGATCACCAAGCGGCCGTACTCAGTTGCGGTGTCCATGGAAGTCGTCCGGCACGCGGTCCGCGCGCCACTCAGAAGAACATCGCCTCGGCGAGCGCCACGTCCGGCGAGAGCAGGCTGACCATGGTCGGCAGGGTGATGTCCCCTCCGCCCAGTTGAGCCGAGAAACTCCCCTGCCCCGAGTGCAGGTCACCCTGCCAACGGAAGCGCTGCGCTCCGCGGTAGCAGAACTCCAGGGCGAGCCCCCGTTCATCCCCATGCTCCACGAGACGCACTGCTCCCTGCACCCGCTCGCTCGAGGCACCGCACGCCGACAAACGTTCCGCCGCCCAGCGCCGCAACGCCTCGCCCTCCGCGTGGAGAGCCGGATGTGCCTCGACGGAAAACGACTCCAAATCCGCCACGAGGGTCGCCGGCGCCGTCCCGGCGAGAAACTGCCCGATCGACTGCCGGATCGGCAACAGGCGGGCCATCGCTAGGTCGCGCACAGCATCGGGTCGCGGCCAAGGATGCGTGAGCGCATCCTGCGGCACCAACGCGGAATCGAGGATGAAGCGGCGCGAGCTGCGCAGCAGATACTGATAGTCGGCCAGCTTGGAGCTGAAGGTGAACCGATGCGCCCAATAGTACAGGGGCAGGTCCGCCGAGAGGCAGATCGAGACCGCATTCTCCAAGTACGCCCGCGCGGCACGGGGATAACTCAACGCCACGAACTCCACGCAGCGCGTATCGCCCTTGGCCCGGCCGAGGAAACATTCGCCGTAGATCTTCGCCCGCAGTCCTTTCGCGCCAGCGTCGTCGCGCAGGGGACACAGGATCACCACGCGGCAAGGATAGCGCCGGGCAAAGTGCAGCGCCGTCTCAAACTGCGCACACCCGTCCTCCGGGGTGGTGCCAAAGCCCAGGTGCAGCACCAAGTTGAGCTGCGTCGCACGCACATCCTCCACGGCACCCACGACATCACTCGACTCGCGAGCCCACAGCTGGGCGAGGCCGCGCGTGATCGCGTCGGGCGCGACTTCTACCCCAGGCAGGGCGTCAAAGACAGCAGACATGGCGAAGCCGGTGGATGCGGTTCCGGCTCAGGGTTTCCGCCAATGATGATGCGGGCGGAGCATGAGCGCGTCCGCCAGGGCCGGGCCCCAGGAGCCCGCCGCATAGGCGTCCATGCCGTCGCGTCCCGCCGCCGCCCAAGCCTCCAGCACCGGAGTGTAAAGTTGCCACGACGTCTCCGCCTCATCCCCGCGGATGAAGAGGGTGCCGTCGCCAATCATCGCATCCAGCACGAGGCGCTCATAGGCCTCCGGGGTGTTTGAACCGTAGGTCGCACTGTAACGGAAATTCATCTTCACCGGCTGAGTCCGAGTCTCCAGGCCGGGGACCTTCCCGTTGAGCACGAGGTTGAGTCCTTCGTCGGGCTGGATCTGGAAGGCGAGCGTGTTCGGGGCGAGGTTGAAGCGATCGCCTTCCGCAAAGAGCGTTCCAGGCGGGCGCTTAAACTGGATCGCGATCTCTGTCACCCGACGCGCCATGCGCTTGCCGGAGCGCAGGTAGAAGGGCACGCCCTGCCAGCGCCAGTTGTTGATCGAGAGGCGGATCGCCGCGTAGGTCTCGGTGGCCGAGGCCGAAGCGATTCCCTCCTCCTCAAGATAGCCGCGGGCGGGACGCCCTCCGAGCAGGCCGGCCGCGTACTGGGCGCGCGCAACATCGCCATCGGGTCCCAGCCGCAGGGGCTGGATCGCCTTCAGTACCTTTACCTTCTCGTCGCGCACCGCTTCGGGATCCAGCGAGCCCGGCGGCTCCATCGCCGTCAGCGCCAGGAGCTGCATGGTGTGATTCTGGATCATGTCCCGCAGCGCCCCGCTCTGTTCGTAGTACCCACCGCGCGAGCCGACCCCCACCTCCTCGGCGACCGTGATCTGCACGCTGTCGATGAAGTTGCGGTTCCACAGGGGCTCGAAGATGGCGTTAGCGAACCGCTGCACGAGGAGGTCCTGCACGGTCTCCTTCCCCAGGTAATGATCGATGCGATACACTTGGCGCTCCTCGAAGACGGAGCGGATGACCCGATTCAGCTCCACCGCCGACGCGAGGTCGCGACCGAACGGTTTCTCAATGACCACCTTCGCATGGTGCGGCTTGCCCCGGTGGCGGGCGGCCAGACCGCTGGCCCCGAGGTTCAGGAGCACGGAATCGAACACCGAGGGCGGCGTCGAAATGTAGAACAGTGGCTGCACCTCGCGCCCGAGTCGGCGCTCGATGTCATCCAGCTGCTTCGCCAGCCGGTCGAAGGCGGACCGATCATCGTAGGCTCCGGCCACGTAGGTGGTCCGGGATACCACGCGGCCCCAGATCTCGGGGTTCATCTCCCGCCGCGAAAATTCCTTCACCGCCTGTCCCGCGAGGGTGCGGAACTCGTCGTCCGGGATCGGCTTGCGACCGTACCCGATGAGGTGGAAATCAGCCGGGAGCAGATTGTCGACCGCCAGATTGTAGACCGCGGGAATCAGCTTCCGCATGGTCAGGTCACCCGAGGCCCCGAAAATCACCACCGCGGTCGGCGGAGCGCCCCGGTGCTTGCTCAAGCCCTGCAGGAAGGGATGTCGCGGAAGGTTTTCGGCCATGGAGAGCCGAAGTTTGTCGATCGTCACAGACTCTGAGGCAAGCGTTTGTTTCCCCGCACCTAGGAGCGTCGACTGCCCGGGAAGATCGGAACGTTCTCGTAATGACGGACCCCTCGGCCCGCGCCGTGCCGGCGGCCCGCCTCTCCGGGGTCGTCCACCTCCACCACGTCAAAGCGGTAAGTCAGGGGTCGGCGCGAGGCTGGCAGGGCCAGGAGGTAGGCCTCGCCGGCCCGCGCCAACGCCCGACGTTTCCGCTCGTCCACGGCCGCGTAGCCACCGACCAGCGCGCCCATCGCCCGAGTCTTGACCTCGACAAACACCAAGACCTCCCGGTCGCGGGCCACGAGATCAAGTTCACTGCGTCGATCGCGGGGGTTTCGCCAGTTGCGCGCGAGAATGCGGAATCCCCGCTGCCCCTCCAACCACGCCGCCGCCTCGGCTTCGCCCCACGCCCCCGCCGCGGCGCGCCGCTCCAGGCCAACGAGCTGCCGCAGCCGCGCAAGCATCGGCCGACCCTCGCTAGGCTCCGGCCGCCGTCTTCGCACCCCGGACGGCTTCCGCGATGTTCTGCGGCGCGGCCTCGGTGTCACCGACCAGGTGATTGAAGCGCATCGACACTGTCTTCGACACGCCGCGCTCCTCCATGGTGACTCCGTAGATCGCCTGCGCCGCCGAAACGGTGCGTTTGTTGTGCGTGATGATGATGAACTGCGACTCGTGCACGAAGCGCTTCAACAACTCGGTGAAGCGGCCGATGTTCGACTCATCCAGCGGCGCATCCAACTCGTCGAGCAAGCAGAACGGCGAGGGCTTCACCATGTAGAGCGCGAACAGGAGCGCGACCGCCGTGAGCGTTCGCTCTCCACCCGACAGCAGCATGATCGACTTGAGCTTCTTGCCCGGAGGCTGGGCCGCGATTTCGATGCCGCTCTCCAGGATGTCCTCCGCCTGCACGAGCTCGAGGTTCGCCACGCCGCCGCCGAAGAGCGTCTGGAACGTGTAGGCGAAGTTCTTCTTGATCTGCTCGAAGGTCACCGCGAACTGCTGCTGCGAAGTCTGGTTGATCTCATCGATCATCTTGAGCAAGGCGGTCTTCGCCTGCACCAGATCGTCGTTCTGCGACTTCAGGAAGTCGTAGCGCTGCTTGAGCTCCGCGTACTCCTCGATCGCAACGAGATTAACCGCCCCCATGGAGGCCACGCGCTGCCGCAGGGCCTCGATCTCCGTCTTGATCGCAGCCCAATCAGCCTTCGCCACCCACTCAGCCAGCAACTCCTCCGTCGCCTCCGGACGCACCGCCTTCTTGCGACGGCGCTTCGGCGCAGGGGACGGGGCCGCAGCGGAGCCATCGGCGCCAACCGCCGTTGACTCAGCGGAGGCCGTCACCGACGGCTGCCCGGCAGTATCCGCGGCAGCCGAATCAGCCCCGGCACCTTCCGGAGCAGATGCGGGCGAGGTTCCACCCGCCTCGTCATCCTCTTCGTCGAGGTCGAGCGGTTTGATGTCCGCGGGTTCGTCATCCGCCTTCCACAGGATCGCCCGCCAATCGTAGGTCCCGACGCGAATCTGGAACTCACGCTGGATGTCCTCCTCGATGAAGGTCGCGCGCTGACGGCTCTCGGCCAGCTTGATCTCGCAGCGGTTCAACTCGGCCTGCGCCCGGTCCGCTTCGTTGCGGATATCGAATTGGCCCGACTCCACGCCGGAGATCGATTGCTCGAGCGCCACGAGTTCGTGTCGGATCTGCTCCACCTGCGTCTGCGACACCACCAAGGTCTCGCCAAGGCGGGAAGCCTCGTCCCGTTCCCGGTCCGCAGCCGTCTCCAGCTCCGCGACCTGTTCGCCCCAAACCTCGATTTCCTGCTGCCGCTGAACGAGCAACTCGGACAACTGGCTGCGCCGACGCTCCATGTCGGCAAGACCGCGATCGAGCACCTCGACGCGTTGCCGCCGCTCCGCCAGCTCCAAGCGAGCTTGAGCCAGGGATTCGCGCTTCACGTCGCGATCCGTGCGCAACTCACCCAGTCGGATTTCCAAGTCGTGAATCCGGCGACGCAACGCCTCGGCCGCCTCAGTCGCCTCCGCCAAGCCTCGCTGGGCGCGTTCGAACCGCACGTCGGCCTCATGCCGCGCCTGATCCAACGCCGCGACTTCCGACTCCATGCGGGCGAGACGCTGGCCGACTTCCTCGACCGCTTTGACCGCTCCGCGTTGCTCCTGCTGCGCCGCCGCCAGACTCTGCGTGGCGAGCAGGACGTCCTGACGGCACTGCTCCAGCCGAGACTCCAGCTCCGTCAACCGCACCTGAAGCCCATCAATCACCCCGCGCTGTGCGTCGTGCTGCTGCTGGTCGTCGGCGACCGCTCGCGCGGTTTCCCGCAGGTCGATCTCGCGCTGCATGATGCCGGCCGTCGCCTTCTTCTGATGGCCACCATAGACGAGGCCGCGGCGGTCCACCAATTGACCGGTTCGCGTCGCCACCGCCAGGAAGGGAAAGTTCGGCGTGGCCTGCCAAAAACGGAGGAAGGCACCCAGATCATCCGCGACGTAGCACGACTCCAGCAGGGCGACCGCCGGATGGCCTGCGACCGACGACGTCAGCGCGTGATCGGCCCGGATCAAGCCGGACGGCAGCTCGGGGGGCGTCGGCCATGCGGGCGCACCCGCCGCCACACGCAGCACCGCCGCGCCGATTTGGTCCTGCTCCAGTTGACGAAGCAGCCGCTCCGCCGTGTCGAGGTCAACGACCCCGATGGCTTCGGCGGCCGAGCCCAACAGCGCTTCGAGCGCCTTCGCGAAGTCCGGATGGACATCGAGTCCCTGCATGACCGGACTCACCTTCGCGCCCGCAAGTGCACCCTCGAGGCGCCCCTGCAGGATGGCCTTGGCCCCCTCTCCGAAGCCCTCGAAACGCTCCTGCAACTGCTGGAGAAGCTTCAGCCGCGCACTGCGCTGGGCCAGCCCACGGTCGATCTCCTGCAGCCGCCGCTGGGCATCGCGGAACTCGCGGGTGACCACCGTGATTTCCTCCTGCACCGATGACACCTCGGCGTGCGCGCGCGACTTCTCGCCCATCGCCTCCTCGACTCGCGCCTCTACCTCTGAGGCGGCCGCCTGAGCCGCCGACTGCTGGGCGCGAACGGACTCGATCTCCTGCACGACGGCCTCGTGCCGCTGCGCACTCGTCTTTTGGTCAACCTCGTAACTGGTCGTGTCGCTACGCAGCCGCGCGACCGTGCTCTCGTGCTGCAGCGTCTGGAACTTGGACTGCTGCAAGTCCTGCTCGTGCTTCGAAAGCTCTCCCTCGACGATGGCGAGATCGCGGTTCCGCTGCTGGAAAACGTCGTCGGAACTACCCAGCAACGTCAGCTGCTGCTGCTTGTCGCTCGCCCCACTGTCGACCTGGGAGGCCAGCTCGCGGAGCTGCATTTCCAGCTCGCTGAGGTTCTCCCGAGAGGACTGCAAGCGCTCGAGCAGGCCCGAGCGCTTGATGTGCGCGAGATTGGCCTGATTTTCCGCCTGCTCCTTGCGCGAACGCACCGCGTACACCGCTTCCTGAGCTTCCTGCACGCGCTGGTTGAGGCGCGACCGCTCGGTGCGTTTCTCCTCCAAGGCGCTCTGCCGCTGCTGCAGCTCCACGCGACGCGTTTCCGCGGCCGCACGCAACGAAACCACCTGCGAGTCCAACCCGTCCAAGGCCGCCGTCAACTCGGCGTGCTGATGACCCGCCTGAGCGAGCGCCAGATGGCGCAGGCGATGCTGGAGCCGCTTGTACCGCAGCGCCTTCGCCGCCTGCCGCCGCAGCGAGCCGATCTGCCGATCCACCTCGCCGATGACATCCGCCACGCGGGCCAAGTTCTGATCCGTGAGCGCCAACTTCTGGAGCGCCTCGCGCCGCTGCGACTTGTACTTGGTGATGCCCGCCGCTTCCTCGAACACCGCCCGCCGCTCCTCCGGCTTGGAGGAGAGGATCTGGTCGATCTGGCCCTGCGCCATGATCGAATACGACGTCCGGCCAATGCCGGTATCCATGAATAGCTTCTGGATGTCCTTCAGGCGACAGGCCTGCCCGTTGAAGAAATACTCACCCTGCCCATCGCGGTGCACGCGACGCATGATCTCAATCTCGTGAAACTCGCTGCCGAGCTGTTTCTCACAGTCCGTCAGGAGCAATGACACCTCACAAAGCTGCGCGGGTTTGCGAGTATCCGCGCCCTCGAAAATGACATCCTGCATGCGACCGCCGCGCAGGGCCTTCGCACTTTGCTCACCCAGCACCCAGCGGATCGCGTCGGCGATGTTGGACTTGCCGCAGCCATTCGGGCCGACGACCGCCGTCACGCCCGGCTCGAAACGAAGGGTGGTCGGGTCAGCAAATGACTTGAAGCCGTGGAGCTTGAGCGCCTTGAGATGCATGCGGAAGCGGCTGATTGAGACGCCCCCAAAACCGTGCGCAAAGAAAAAACGCTGCGCCGCCCCGAACGGGCCCCTCCTCACCGGGTGAAGGACCGGTCCGTCGGAGGCCGCCGGAGCGCGGCGGAGCGAGAAAAGGGGCTACTTATGATCCCACGGCAGCCGGATGCGCAGCCGGGGATGCTCCCAGACTTTGAACGGGGTGAACATCTTCCCCGGATTCAGGATGCCGTTGGGGTCGAGCGCCTGCTTGACCGCCTGCATCGCGCGGATCTCGGCCGGGCCGTGCTGGATCGCGAGAAAGGGGGACTTCGCCAGACCGATGCCATGCTCGCCCGAGATCGCCCCGCCGAGGGCCACCACCCCGCGCATCAGTTCAACCACCGTCTTCTCCGCACGGAGGTATTCCGAGCGATCCGCCGCGTGGTACATGATATTCACATGCAGATTGCCGTCCGCCAGATGCCCAAAGGTCGGAATCGGCAGCCGGGAGCGTCGCCGCAAGCGCTCCAGGAAGCGGGCAAATCGTTCGTAGGAGGCGAGCGGGACAACGATGTCCTCGTTGAGCTTGGAGTCACCCAGCTCAAACATCGCCCCAGAGCAGGTCCGCCGCACCGCCCAAAGGGCTTCGGCTTCCGACCGATCCGCCGCCTCCCGCCACCCGCTGGCCGACGTTTTCGCCCACGCTAGAACCTCGCGACGGGCGTCCGCCACTTCCCCCTCCGAACCCGCTAGTTCAAGGAGGATCACCG
>JACCDT011936038.1_pt1 | contig 30104 bp, 59 predicted proteins | sample 7446291 | NCBI WGS metagenome assembly JACCDT01 (sample SAMN15323446, study PRJNA562643) | freshwater metagenome | isolation source: river surface water | place: USA:Blue River Watershed | collected 2017-08-17
CGCACTATTTTTCTAATACAATTGTTATTTTATCTTGCAAAAACGCTTCAGGTAACTCATAACCAACATAAGACCCGGTAAACCTTACCTGTTTTATAAGCTTTTTCTCTAATAATTTAGCGATTGTACGCTCGTAAGTCTTAATGGATATACCTAAGCGCTCAGTAAGCTCAATACGCTTGCCAGGTAAGCTCCTATATATCCCATTAGCATTGTAACAAGCCATATACCCCAATACCTCTGCCTCCGTTTCATTAAATGGTCCATCGAAACCCAATAATAAACGAGAAACTTTTTTAAAAAAGTTGAAATTTGAGTGAAAAACAGGGAAATTATTATTAATAATGGGTACATGATCTATGTAGTCATTATCTTTTTGGCTGGATAGTCTACTGTTTAGCATAATTATAGGGGTTAATAAGGGGTTGAAATGGGATATTATTATTTTATATTTTGATATTGGTCTTTAATTTGATTTGGCATTGTTTCAAGGGAGCCTTTGAATATGAGTATTTTATTTATAGAGTAGCAGGACTTAGCCATTTTTAGAATGAGCGTAGCTTTATGTAATTTAGCTAAGGAATTTTGTAGGGACTTTTGTGTATAGTTTAATTCTAATGATTGCATATCGGCTTCTATGTCATCCCAAAAGGGTTTGCCTATAAAGAATTGTTTGAATTCAGCGTAATGATCGCAAAGGTAATTAAACAGGTAGAAATCTATCATTGTGAGCTTATTGCTTGGGTGGTGTAATATGAATCTTGTATTATCGAATTGCATGAAGAATGATGAGGGTAGGGTCATATCCTTTCTTATAGGATATACTATACTTGGATCATCCTTATCGGGCACGAGGTCAATTATGACTGATAGTTTTTTTCCTGATTGGGTTTTCTTTGTTGAGCTTATTTTATTCATCTTATCAATAAACCTTGTCATCTGATCACTCTTTTTGGATTGGTGGTTTACTACTTCGGGTAATAGGCTGTTATCTACTACTACGTACTTACGTTTACTCTTTTTCATATTCATATTAAGGGTTTTTGTTACCGGGCGAAATTGAGAAATAAAAATTATAATATCAAGCATTGTTAATAAAAAAATAATCCAATGGATGGGTTTAATGAATCCAATGGATGGAGTTAATACATCTATTGGATTATTTTTTTTACTGTTTTTATGGGATTCCGATAAAATTTCCAATAAAACAACCAAAATCCCTCTTCTCTTAGGACACCTTCAGTGACCAGCTTACCAAGCGCATACCTTTTTCAGGTATAAGCTTTAAGCTAATTCGAGGAATGCAATGACGAATACGGGATGATAGGGGATACTAAGGGGAAAGAAGGGAATTCTCTTATAAACTCTTTTGATCTCTTTTTATCCCCCTATTGCGCACCACCCCCTTATAGAATTTTTTTTATATTAACCCCCTAAAACACATAATAATGATATTTATATCTATTACAATAACCTCGATGGAGGGAGTATCAATCGAATTAGAAACTATTTGTTTAAACTAACTAAAACCACTACTATGAATGAACAGGAAAAAATACGTGAGATTGGCGCAGTAGCCAGCATCATAACCGAAAATATGTTTGAAGCTGTACACATGAGTGTAAAGCCACAAGAAGGCGTAATAGGCGCATACTACAGAGTAAGTGAATTGGCGCAAGAATTTGTATACTCGCATAGCCATATAACAGATTGGGACCAGTACGCCGATAAAGTAGGATGCAGCGACTTTGAAGAAGTCGTATTGAAATATACCAGTGAAGCGATTAAAGAAAAATATTGCTCAATAAGGAAAGATCTAATTGAGAAACAATATAAAATACCATACGGAGAAAATGGCAATTTTATTCAGGGAAATGGAAGGTTTCAATACAAATGGGAAGGAGATAACGCCTTCTTTATTTACGTTCCGGGATTTGGGTTTCAATCTGCCAATAGTATTGATTTTGAATTTAATTAATAACAACATATAAAACCACCACTATATGAAAACTAAACACACACCAAGAGAATGGATGGCAGAACAAGAGCCGTTCTATAACTATAAGGGAAAAGATGTTCGGATAAGTATCCGCACCAATGGCTCTACCCTACGGCCTTCCATTGCATTTGGAATGTCTGCGGAAGAAGCGAAAGCCAACGCCAAACTAATAGCAGCAGCACCGGAATTGTTGGAGGCATTGAATATTCTTTATGTACAATTAACCAATAAATTAAGAACGGAGCCAACACTATTTGACAACCACGAAAATTTAAAACGTGGTTACAAAGCTGCAAAAAACGCCATCAAAAAAGCAACCGAGTAATAACCCTTAAAAACCACAGCAATGAAAAATTCATATAGATCAGGGAGCCGATACAACTACCAGTCAACTGGTAGCGTAGCAACCCTATTGATATTCTCAGCGTTTACATTAATAGTTTCATTTATAATTTAAACTATACTCCCATGCAAAACGGAACTTATCGTGTAAAGCATAAAATGCTTAATACCGAATACAAGCTTATTGCTTATTCGGGAACACTAAAATTGTACGCACTGAAAACCGGACAATTTATTAAGTCATACCAAAATGATAAAGTACTTATGGAGCATTGCGATATTATCGAGATGCTGCCAGGAGAACAAAACCATTATGACTTAGTTTATATTGTCAATGGAAAGGTGAAAGAAACAATACGCATGGGAGTATCATATGCAATAGCTGCTAATAAGAGAAACGAATTACGCCGTACCACTCATAAAAATGGATTACTGGTAGTAGTACGTCAGGATAAACTCAAAAAATTATAACCATGAAAAAGAAAAAATTACAAGTACTCGATACAATAAAATTTATTGATATTGATAAGTACGCTATTGATAGAGCAACGTGGCACTTTCTAATGAATTATTACATTGTGTATGATGACAGAATACTCTGGGAGCCATTAATAGGAATAGGTAATGCAGCCGAAAAAGTTAACGATAAAGACATTAAAAAAGTAATAGGGTATTATCATAAAAAAGTAGTAGCAGAAGTAAAGAAGCTGTCCAAGTTAGCAAACAAACACGATGCAGCATATATACGCTTTATAACACCTTAATCACATAATTTTATACAATGAAAACAGCTAATAAAAAAGTACGGTTTAATCAATATGATTGCAACGTACACATTACGAGGTACCAAGGCAATAATAGGATCGCTATATGCCTTGTTGAATCAGAAACAGAGGAACCGGTAACCACAGCAAGCCTTAATATACCACACGCTAAAATTGAAAGCGATGAGGTAGCAATAAAGAACTATTCGGAAAATACAGGTATATTAGATGTACTGATTGACGCAGGAATATTGAGTAAGCCAAATTGGTATTACAATTCCGGATTTGTTGAAATACCAGTATGTAAAATCTTAACTCAAATATAAAATGGACAAACTACTAATTTCATTGGGACATGATACATCAAATTGTATCAACTCATTAAAAAGGTCAATGAAGTATATAGAAAACAATTACTTCACTGAAGAGAATAAATCAAATGGAGATTACCGGGCATTGTGGACAGCAATGGCAGATGTATTGGAAAAGCTGCAATCAACATTAGACCAATACAACATTGACAGAAAAATATTTTTAAATGATTATAAACCAACAGCAGAAGCAATCTTAAAGCAATATGAAAAACGTTAAACTGATTTCGCTCATGATCGCTATAGCCTTTATAGCCTGTAAAAAAGAGCCACCATTAAACAAAACAAGCAATCCACCTCCTCCAATAGAATATGGAACTGTTGTGTTTGAATTGTATTTTCAATTCCCTCAAAACGCAAGAATAGCTCACAGATTAGGAGTGCACCATAATATTATTGACGCACAAAATGCATACGAGAATAATATGGTAGATAATTGGGTAACTACTGTTGGTACTTGGAGTAAACGAGTTTATAGCTATACTGAATATGCTGAAGTATCAAGATACTACAATTATACCGTTACTTGTGGCGATACTATAAATTGCGGAGGATTCGGCAATCGAATACAAAATAATGTTGGAGAATTTTACGTGCCGTTAAATGATACAGTATTTGTTAGAGACACCATAATACCATGACCATGATACAAACTCCTGAACTTGATGAAATCAATATAGAGAAATGGTTTCACACCAAATATAATCCAGCGCATCAAGCTGAGATAAGAAATTTATTAGAAAATTATATTTGGATAACAGCCAAGAAAATAAAAATTCCAGTAAGGAAAATGAGTACAGACCACATTAAAAATTGTATCAAATGCTGGAATGGAAATGGCGGGATCAAAATACCTAATGGATACCTTGGAGGAAAATCTAAGTGGATAAAAATATTCACCGATGAATTAATCAATAGGCAATAAGTTAAACCAATAAAAACCACAGCAACATGAAAAAATCAATCATTTCACTAGTGATCGCAATTACAATGTTTAGTTGCACCACACAAAAAGAATTCGCAGTAATGAACATCTATCCTGACTATGAAAATCAAACGGTAAGCGTTGATATTATTCGCAGTAAAGATACATTACAATACTACGATATGGACAAAGAAGAATTCCGTGAATTACTGGCTCACAACCAAAAATATAGTTTAATGCTATCATATAAATAAATTACTATATTTGCCTTGTCACCTGGCCAAGGTGGCAATGTTTTAAATTCGTTTGTATTAGCCCCGCAGCAATGTGGGGCTTTTTAATCTAAAAAAAATAACAATGAAAGACTACTTAAATTTTGACGGAGAAGATGAAACTCCGGCACCTGATATTATCAGAACAAGAAAAGTCGCAGTAGTGAATTCTCTTGATGAATTAGCCTATAATTTCAAAGGAGAATTATCAAAGATCTCATTGGAGGAACTAACAGAGCCCGACCTATCATTAAAGACAATGGTGCAGCGAATAAAAGATATGCGCCCAAATCGAATCCTATTACAAAAAGATGCAAAAAGTTTTATGCTAATTGACGTTGACTTAATGCTGAGTGATTTTATTGTTGTACGAGGAAGAAAGTTGCTTGGAACTGGTAATCTGTCTGTATGTAAAGAAATTATTTGTAAGCAATTACAAAAAGAATTCCCTGACAAAACAGAGAGACTAACTCCCGGGGAAATTGATGAAATGTGGCTTACAAAATTTTGCCTAATGCACTATGGAAATCAATTTGAAGTTAAACTAATAAAAATAGATAAATGAAAACAAAGGTATATTTAGCAAAATCGAATCGTGCAAATATTGATGCGATGATGATGCTGCGCGCAATAATCCAGGAAAATCCCAATACAGAATTGGTGGAATTTGGTGGCGGACCTTACAGTAATTTACCTCTGATAAATTCAGATTATCTAATTGTAGTTCCCGAAAAAATTAATGCAATCTCAGTCACTATTGGTAAAGGATTAAATCAGCAAATAGCTGATTTCCCATTGAAAGAAAACATCTATATTGTGACCGAAATATTTCCTGATAAGCAAGCTTCGATAAGGCAAATCAAGGAGATAAAGCATATTGAAATTGATTGGGCAAGCAAATGGGCAGAATGTATTTTGCATGATGTAGATCACAATTTAAAGCAAACAATTTCTGTTCCGGTAGAGAGGAAATTACCACCGAAAGAAGAAGATTTAAATTATAATATTCCTGAATTTTAACTAATGAAAATATATATAGTTGAAAGACTTGAGGAAGAAAGCTTCGGTTATTTTCATTATGCATTTCATGCCTGCTTTTCCTCTCTAGAAAAAGCCGATGCCTATATATCAAAGGCAGAGAGAAATGATGAGCCACCGATGTATAAGAATGAAATAGACCGAGCAGATTACATTGTTACTGAAAAAGAAATTGATCCAGAATTTATTGATTAACTAACCAAAAACCACAGCAAAATGAAAAAGAAAAAACAGTACGGAGCCTACAGGCCAACACTTATGGATATGCTAAGTCAATCCAGTAAAGAAGCATTATTATCTGTTAAAAATTCCTTTGAATTAAAACTCAAAAAAGAGCAGGAAAACTTAGCTTGGATGCAGCTAAAAAACCAAAATTCAAGTCAGGTAAGAAGTTACAGATAAAAATGTTTGTATTTTTATTCAAAGTAAAAAACCTTGAAATTGATTAAATTATTGAGGTACGGACATTGAATGTCGTCGGGTCGACCCCCTCACTCTGACGACATTTGATGTCCGTAGTAGAAATAGTTGGAATATTTTTGTAAATAAATTTAACTTGCATGAAAAATAAAGATTTTGGATTCAGAACTCTAAGAAATATATCAGATGAGATAAGTAAATTTGCCAGCGATAACTCAGAGTTATTGGGTGACAAGAAAGATATTCTGATTGAGATTTCTGATGACATTGACGATTGGATTAACCACGCTAACAATGTTGAGGATGAATACATAGAGATAGAAAAGGAACGCGATCAATTAAGTAATGTGGTATATCAACATGATGAAATTATTGAGTCATGTAAAATTCAACCGGACAATTTATATGACGAGCAGAAGGCTGAAGTGCTTGAAAGGCTTTACAATAAATACAGTCTGGAGCAATTATTACAAATTGAAAATGATTTAATACCAATAGCAAAATGAAAAAGGAAGTAACATATACGCTATTGGAATACGGGTTCCCAACTCTTCTTACAGTAAACTATAACGTTGTAATTTTAAATCTTTTCAGATTCAAATTCGTTAGGTGCTGGGAAATTCACAGGAAGCCGTATACACAATCAGATATTGATAATCTTATAGAGGAATTAGTATTTAACAACAATAAAAACCTGAAATATGTTTCTAAAACAATTAACTGAAAAAATGCCCGATAACTCTACAGTTCAAATGAGTATCACAAAAAGAAAAGGAAAAATATCTGTTGTGATAACAGAGCAAAGTGAACTAAATGTTGATCCAAATAATATCGACAGCGAATTGATAAAAATTATCGGAGGCAATGATATTGCACGGCCAAATATCGTTAATATATCCCCTGAGAACAGGGCACCAATAGTACCTGGACCCGATTCAAAACAACCGGAAGAAAAGATTTCTGCTCCTAAAAAAGCTAAAGAACCATCTGAGAAAGAAAAGAAAATTGAACTCCAAAAGAAAGCCAGGGAGTTTATAGCAAAAGGATCTGAATTATTTACAGCCAAAGATTATGAAGGAGCCTTGGAGTTATTCACAAACGCATACGAGCTTGATCCAAAAAATAAGTACGTAGAGGCTGATATTGAAAAATGTAAAAAATGGATCAAGGCAATTGCTGACATGGAGGCAAGCACATCGCCAAAGCCTAAAGAGGAGCCAGTGAGTAAAGCACCTGAGATTCCTTTAATGGCAACAAATGATCTGTTAGATCAAGGTATGGATTTTGAAATACAGGTAATGGATGAATAATTGCTTCCTGTGGGTACCCAGCCAGCGCAGGAGAAATAATCCCTATGCCATCATAGCAATATGATAAAAGCAGGATTATTTTAAGCATACTGGCAGCCATATTTAGTGCAATGCATCGGTAGTGAAAACTCCTGACATGGTTTGATATTCTACCGGTGCATTTGTTTTAAAACTTAACTTATAAGTTAACTATGCAAATGGCATGAAAAAGAATAAGAAATCAACAAAAGAGCAATGGAAAGAAACTTTGTTTCAATTATCCAATGGCACTGAATTTTGGATTATACATAATCTTCCGGAAACCCAAGGATTAAATATACAAGGAGCTTTAGATAATTGGCTTGTGAGAACTGATAAATATACAGATAAAAGTTTTTGTGACTACATTAATAGTAAAAGGCACATGACTGGCCATATTGCAATGACCAAAAAAGAATATGAAGAATTATTAAAAGAAGTTTGAATAATTATTCAAAAAACATAACTTTGCGAATATAATGAAAGCACTAAGAGAATACCAAAAACAGAACAATGATGCTATTATCGCAAAGCTCAATAAGGGTGTTAATAGGCAGATAAGCGTATTGCCAACCGGAGGAGGAAAGACCTTCACAACAGTTTCCCTTTGTAAATCATTAGAGCAATCTCATGGGTATAAGCGCATATTGTGGATTACACATACTGATGAGCTCCTAATACAATCCGGAACAGCTTTTCTTCAAGAGTATTTTCCTCATATCGACATTCAATTAATGATTGATCAATATGGTGGACTTTCAGAATACATCAAAGAGGTTAAGCGGATGGGAATGTTTGCCGGGGAATTTGCGGAAATAGCTAATAAAATCGGAATAGTTAAAGCCGAACAGTTTGATCCAAATGCTGACATTGTAATGGCTTCGGCCCAAACATTGCACCGCAGGTTAGATAAAATAAGCCCAGATACGTTCGATATAATTATCTGTGACGAGTGTCATCTCTTTGCCGCGAAAACTTTTACAAAGGCAATTAATCACTTCACACCAAAATTATTACTTGGGCTGACTGCGACTCCTCATAGAGCTGATGGAGCAAGCCTCGCTGATATATTTGATGAGATAACTTACCAATACAGTCTTTATGATGCCATACAAAATGGATATTTATGCGAGTTGGATGCATTGCAAATTCAAAGTAAGTTATCCCTGGATGGAGTAAGAACAACAGCCGGAGAATTTAATCAGAAGGATCTTAAAGAAACAGTTGACACTCCGGTCAGGAACCAACTTTTAGTAGATAAATACAAACAATATGCTGATGGCAAGCAAAATATAATTTTTTGTGTTGACGTTGAGCACGCTAAAAATGTTTGTCAAACCTTCAGAGATGCCGGAGAAACAGCCGAAATACTTGTAGGAGATGAAGATATAACTCCGGATAGGAGAGCTGTTATAAACCGATTCAAGTCGGGAGAAATAACTCACCTGGTTAACGTAATGATAGCTACCGCCGGATTCGATCATCCCGGAATAGGTTGTGTGACGTTAGCCTGCCCTACAAAGTCATTAACAAAATTTTTCCAGCAAGTAGGAAGAGGTACAAGAACATTGCCCGGGACAATTGATAATATCACTGATCCGGTATTGCGTAAAAATGCAATAAAAAATTCAGCAAAACCAAAATGCATTATCCTTGATATTGTTGATACCTCAACAAGACACAAGCTGGTAAATAGCTGGACGCTTGAAAAAGATGTTCCTGTTGAGCAGAGAACATTTATTACCGAAGAGCGTAGGGGTAAGCTAATCGAAGCAAGAGAGAAGAGAAGGTTTGAAGCTCTTAATAAAAAGGATAAGCGAGTTGATCTATTTAAACTTCCAAGGGTAAAGTTGAGCGATTCATTAAAAATGAAGGACCCGGCAACTGAAAAGCAATTGGAATTGCTTAACAAGCTTGGTTACGATGTATCAGATAACTCCTATACAAAAGGAGATGCCAACAGACTCATAAATAACCATACTGCCACTGATAAGCAAATTAAATTTCTTAAATGGAAAAATTACGATGTATCGAACGGAGTTACTATAGCTGAAGCTACAGCAGCATTTGAAGAAATTAAAAAAAGAGAGGCAAAAGCAGCTGAGATAAAAAGTATAGAAAAAATATCACCAATACAAGGATTAGAATAAACCTATAAAACCAAAAAAATGAACCCAATCGACAAAGTAAATCAAGCAGAAGTAAATAAATTAGAATCTGAAAGAGCAGAAATAAAAAAAGAGCTGGTGCAGATTGATAAAAACATCAAAGCACTTGCAGAAGCGGAAGCTAAGGCAGAGGAATTACTTCAGGAGGAATATAAAAAATATCGCCACCTGATGCCGGAAGACTTTTCGATTGACGGAACAATAAAGTATAAAATAAGTCTGAATGGAGATATACTTCATATAGAGGCAGATTACAGAGAAGAGGATACATTAGTTAAATTATTCGGAGCAATGCAATACTATCAAAGCATAGAGAAATTCTCCAGGGAAAAAGGAAAGAATCAATTCTCTTCAGAAGAAAGAAGCAAGGTAACTATCACCAGAAACTACCTACAAAAAGCAGTTTCAAACTACGGTAAAATTGTTTACAGAAAAATGATCTCATCACTGGTAGCTGATTTTAAAAAATCAGAACAGAAGCCGGAAGAAGATAAAAAATAAATCAAATGGCTGAAGAAGTAACAAAAATGGAATACGATTTACGTTCATACGTAAAAGGTAAAACTATAATCAATCACTCCATTCGTTTACAGCTGAAGTTAACATTGGAGGAATATGTATTATTAGATTTTATATACACATGGAATCAAAATGAAAAAGCGCCTGCTACATTTAGAAATTTCTATACTCACACCGGAATCATACAAGCCGATGTAAAGCATTTCCTTGGAAGAATGAAAGAGAAAGGGTTGATTATTTGGGATGCCAAAAATAAGAGAGTTGAGGCGTATTCTGAATGGGTTAATGCATTTTCAAGTGATGGATTACTAGATATACTCTGGAAAATACACGCTAAAGGAAGTAAGGCATCTGCAAGGGAGAGACTCCCGAAGGTATTAAAGAAAATATCATTTGAGGAACTCAAGCAAAAATATCAAGCTTATATTGATAGCTGTGCCGGCAGGGAATATCAGTTTATAAAAGGACTTGATGTATTTCTTAATCCGAAAAAAGAACATTGGAATGATCCTATAGCAGCACCATCAACGCAGAAACAAAAAATAGTCTCCAGGTTTAAGCAATAATGAATAAGAATCGCACCGAATTATCAGAACTAGGGAAAATAGCCCCGCAGGATCTTGCCCTTGAAGAAGCTGTGCTTGGAGCTGTATTATTAGAAAAGGACGCGCAAGATTCTATTACTTCATTCATTATACCGGATGTTTTCTACAATGAAGCAAACAAGAAAATATATCAGGCTGTATTAAACCTGAAAAAGAAAAAGAGCAAAATAGATCTCCTGACGGCCACCAGTGAATTAAAAGCGATGAAGGAGCTGGAAAATATAGGAGGCCCATATTATATCACCCGATTAACCAGTAAGGTATCATCCAGCGCCCACTCAGAAGAACACGCCAGGATACTTCAACAGCTGTATTTCAGAAGAGAGTTGATTAACATCAGTCATAATGCAACCAAGCAAGGATACGATGATTATAATGATGTTTTCACAACAATGGAATACATCAAAAAATCATTGAAAGCTCTTGAGAATAATATAGGCGGATCGGATAAAATTGTTTCTAATGATGAGGTTATCGACACTATGCTGATTAATATAAATTCAGCAAAAACAACCGGCGGGATTATCGGAGCCTCAACAGGAATGAAAAATCTGGATCATGCTATAATGGGATTGCGTCCAGGGTTGAAATATGTTATAGCCGCTTTGCCCGGAGAGGGCAAAACCAGTTTAGCTAAATCTATCGCAATAAACCTTGCTCATCATCAGGACATACCAGGTGTATTTTTTTCGCTTGAAATGACAGCAGATCAATTAATGATGTCATGTACAAGCGAGTTGCTTAAAATAGACAACGAACAACTTCAGAAAGGAGAATTGTCAAATACAGAACTTCAAAGAATAGCCGATCTTAAAAAAACAAAATTTGCTAAAAATTTTATTATAGATGCTACAGCAGGAATTGATCCTCAAGAGCTAAGAAAAAAGGTGGTTAAATACATTCAGCTTTATGACATCAAATGGATGGTAATTGATTACCTGGGACTAATGAAGCTGAAAGGGCTGGAGCATAAAAATAAGAATAGAGAACAAATAGTATCTGAGATAACAGCCGAAATAAAAAATATCACTAAAGATTTCAATCTTATTACAATTGAATTGTCTCAATTTAGCAGAGAGGGATCTAAAAGAAAAAACCCGAGACCGATTCCTTCTGATCTTAAAGATTCATCAGCCATAGAAGCAAATGCAGATGTTATAATATTTCCATTCAGGCCGGAGTATCATGGATATGATAATGAAGAACCGGGATTTACTGAGTGTATTATCGCGAAAAACAGATTCGGAAGACTACAGACAGTAGCGTTAATTTTTAACGGAAAATACACTAGCTTCATTGACAATGAAAAAGGTGTTGAGCTTGAGACAAGTGAAGAGGGACCGCAATATTTTTAATACATAATAAATGAATACAAAGGGTAATAACTCAGATGACGTGGCCGAGAGAATTGCAGAAGCTATACTTGCTGAAGATGTTTTCAGTAAAAAACATATGATACCAAAGATAGCTGCTATAATAAGAGCCTGGATAAGAGAAAATGATAAGCCGGCAGATTATAATAATATCAAAACAGATAAAGGATTGCTCGTAAAAACAGTTGAGAAGAAAACCCTGGAGGTTATATTCTGGAGGCAGCAATTAAGAGATTTAATAGGGGAAGAAAAAATGAAACCTTATTATGATAACATACAGGAAGAGTTAACAAAAAAAGGATATTAATAAATGATATATGGAAAAGCCAGAGGTAATAGAGCAAAAAATTAGCGAGCTAAAACAGCAATTGATTGAAGCTAAAAAGTTTCATTAATATGAACTTATATGTACAAGGTGATTATATACAAAGCTAACCATCAGTTTTTGTAACTTTATTCAAAATATTTCGTATTTGTAAGGCTATCAATAAGTTGCGCCTATGTTAAAGAATTTCAAGAGCTTAATCCAGTTGTTGGAAACCTTTCCAGATGAAAAAGCTTGTATTCAATACATGCAAAACTTAAGGTGGGAAGGAAATATTCGTTGCGCTCATTGTGACCATAATAAAGTTTACAGTTTTAAAGATGGCATAAGACATAAATGTGCTTCATGCAAGAAACAATTTACAGTTAAGTTCGGCACAGTATTTCAAGATAGCAAAATACCTCTTCAGAAATGGTTTGTAACGATCTATTTAGCTACATCCAGGAAAAAAGGTATTTCCTCCCTTCAACTAATGCGAGAGATTAACGTAACACAGAAAACAGCATGGTTCATGTTACAGCGCATTCGAGAAGGATTAAAAGAGAAAGATCCGGTACAGCTTGAAGGCGTAGTTGAGATAGATGAAACATTTGTCGGAGGAAAATATAAAAACAAGCATTTTAACAAAAGAAAAAAATACCTACAGGAAACAGCTTTGGTAAAGGGTTTGATAAAATACCGGTTTTCGGAATGATAGAAAGAAACGGACAAGTTAGAACATTTGCAGTAACAGATATAAAACAACCTACCCTGATACCTTTGGTATGGAAAAATGTTAAGAAGGGATCGTCAATTATGAGTGACGAATACAATGTTTACAAAATTCTACAAGGATCGTATAAGCATGAAAAAGTTCAGCATCAATTCAATCAATATGTGAATGGAGATATTCACACTAATACAATTGAAGGATTTTGGGGAACTTATTTAAAGAGAGCTATTCTAGGAACTTATCACTGGACATCAGCTAAACATATGAATAAATACCTATCTGAATTTGACTTCAGATATAACACCAGAGAATTGAATGAAGATGATCGTTTCAATTTGGCTTTACTGCAAGCTGGTACCTCAGTATTGAAATACAAGCAATTGATTCACTAAAATTTATTATTAATCCGCAATATATAGCCACTTTAATCGGTGGCTTTTTTATTGCAAAAAACTTTAAAAATGGGAACAGGAAAGAAAAAACCTACGACTAAAAAAATCAAATACACAGATATGGAAAAATGGGTTTTGAGAGACAAAAAGTTGGTTGAAAAAGCAATCGCTGATTTAGTAAAAGCATGGGGAAAAAAATGGCATGGAACCGGAATGTGCTTTTATACTATTGAGCTTATCATGAAAGATAAAAATGGTGAATATCTCCACCATAAAAAATGGTACTATAGATTCTCAATTATTACTCATGGATACCAAGAGAATTTTCCAAATCTTTCATTACTTCCGCAACCTCTCTAGTTTCCGGAAAAGCTTCATTGTTGTTTTCTCCATCAAGTATGCATCTAATTGTAAATAGTTCATCTTTAAAATGCTCTGCAGCCTTGGAATAAGATTTCATATCCCGGGATAAGATCATAAAATTACCATAGATCCCATCTGCCGTTGGAGCAACAATTACATCAATTATTTTTCTTGTTTTACCAGAGCGACTATCATGGTATTTAAAGTCTTTGAGATTCATATACTCGGGCAAATGTTTAAGCGCATCACTGTAGTTGGTAGTTACAAGAGGACGATTTTTATGGAGTTTTTTCTTTGAACTATTCTTACTCAAAAGAGAAGATATAGCATCCTCGAAGTTTGTATTAATCTTCAAAGGTTTATTATACTTCTTCTTTGCCATGTTTGTACGAAAATACAAAAAAGCGGTATATTTACGTTGATATAATAAACAGCGTCAGCTGATTCTTGTAGTTGAAAACCGCGAATTTTCTCTACTGTACAAGGATAGGTTCGATGCTTACGCCAAAGGCGTGGGCAGGCTTATTCTGTGTACAGTGGGTGCTTCGCGGTACCTCAACTACCAGGTAGGCTGGAAGCCCACGCTGATTTTTACAAACCTCCTCATAGGGCTTTAGTGGAACAACTCTAAGCCTTATGAAAAAAATTATCACAATTCTCTTATTGTTTATCGTATCAAATAGCTACTCACAGCTAAAAATGATGGCGTGTAAACGGGTCAGAATGGTTGATGCTCACGATAAGAGCGTTGATTTTGACAAGATGATAAATGTTACAGTTTTTATAGATGAAAGACCTGGATATAACCTAATATCAGTGCTATGTGATGGATGTGTATTTGAAGAGAAAGGATATGGTCAAATACAAGAGAAAACAAAGAATACAAACCCTGATGGAACGCAATGGAAGGACTATGTAATCAACAGTAAAATTTATAGGCATATCGCAGTTTACGATGATATGATTTATTTATACTTTATTGCATCACAAGATTTTGTAATGCTTTCAGAAATATTTACTAAAGAAATGGAATAATGAAAAAACGAAAAAAGGATAAATCGATCAAAATAAAGGAAGGCTTCAAAGAAGTCTTAAAAAAACTAGTAACACCCAAAAAGAAAGCTCCTAAAAATGGGGCTTTTTGAATAATTAAACAAAAGTTTGGTTAACTTTATATATAATCACCAGAAAAGTTTAAAGAGGCTATGCGAAAAAGCATTGTCAGAAAAGAAAATGAAGATGGCTCAAGTGATTTCACGTGGCCTTTTTCGGAAGCCGCCAAATCCTGCTGAAATAGCCAAACAAGAAGCTATTGATTTCCAAGAGTGGATTGATAAAGAAATATTGAAACAAAACAAAGAGCCTGGAATGTATATAGAATTATATGAGATATTTAAACTACGACCTATTCTTAAAACAAAGGAGTAGTAGCTAATAACTAAATTAACCAATATAATAAAAATGGAAAATACAGAGACAAAACCGACAGCACCTCAACAAGATCAACTTGCTAAGATTAAATCTAATGCAGAAAAAAGATTCGAGGTAGTTACGAAAATGGCAAACGACCTTGCATTGCGTTGTGGTAAAATCGAAATCAATGATGACACTACCCTGGCGCTTGCACAGCAAACACTATCAGAAGCAAACAGGATCTTCAAAATGATTGAAGAAAAAAGAGTTGAAATAAAATCTCCATATCTTCAGGCTGGCAAAGAAATAGATAGAATAGCCGGAACCATACTTAAACCATTGGAGGATGCGCTTGAGAAAGGAAAAGATAAATTACGCGAATGGAATAAAAAACAGGACGAAGTTGCAAATGCTCAAAAGCTACTCAATGAGAAGAAGTACAATTTCTTGAAATCTCTCGAAAGACAAATCGAAGAGAAAATTAAATTATGTACATCAGTTGATAATTACAATCAACTTGCAGCTAATATCAACAGCAAGTGGCCCGCGAAAGAAACATTCGGAACATATGGTGATGATGCAATAAAAATAAAAGACAACTTCATTACGCTTATCAAAACCAAGGTAGAAATATTAAATTCTGCAAATGGAAATACAGCAGAAGCAGCAAATATTGTTGCAGAAAAAATAGAGGAAGCAAAATCCATAGAAAACAAAGTAGCAGAAACCTCAGCTATCATTGATGAGAAGAAAGATATTGCGCCGGTTGCTACCTCAAAGAGTTCGGTGAGGAAAACATGGAAACACGAAGTAGTTGATGAAATGAAGCTGCCTCGACAATTTCTTTCTGCAGACGACAAGAAAATCAGAGAGTATTTCTCCAGTAAGCTGAAAGAGAAAACAGAATATGAGGGGTTGAAAGAAGTAACAGTAGGTGGAGTCAGGTTTTACATTGATGAAGTGCCAACCATTCGATAATGACAGACCAAGAGGAAATCATACAGAAAATATTTATTATAGCCCAACGCAAAAACAAGAACATTCCATTACAGGAAATTAAAAAAGCAGTTGAAGGCTATGAGAGACTTATTAATATGATTTCCCTTGACTTCCCGGATAAAAAATATACATGGCAACTCCCAAATCTGTTAAATATATCAACAATTAAGAATGTTGAAAGCAAGCACGTTAGAGATAAAACCCGCAAAAGACTTAAAATAAACGCGATTTTTAAACAAACATTCAATAATGTTTGGAAAGAGCTTGCATAATAATTCAAAAGTATATATGTTTGTATAATAATTCAAATAACTAAACCAAAAGCTAATGAAAGACGCAACAAAAATCCAGCGCAAATTGCCCGAAGAGGGTCGTCAGCCAGCGCGATGCTTTGCAATTATCGACTTAGGAACCCAGAAGGGATTCTTTAATGGAAAACCGAAAGATCCAGCCCCAGAAATTATGATATGCTGGGAGCTAACTAAATTCATGGTGACTTACAAAGAAGGGGAAGCACCTCAACCTATAACAATTAATCAAAAATATACCTATAGCTCAGGAGAGCGGGCAAAGCTTCCTAAGATATTAAAATCTTGGGGTAAAATAGCTAATCCTGTAACCAAAATTACTCCTAAATTCCTATCAAATTATGTTGGTCAGTACTGTATGCTGGACATAGAGCATAATGAAGGTAAGGATACTGGTGTTAAATACGCTAACATTGGCAATAAAGGATTGGATGTTAAACCATTTGAAAAAACAATTGACACCGGAAATGGGCAGAAAGTTACAGTTACACCACCAAAACCTTTCCACGAAAAATTATTCTTCAACTTGGACGAATTCTCCTGGGATCAGTTTTATAAAATTCCAGAATTCATTCAGAAAACTATAAGGATGTCTGAGGAGTGGCCGAAGATAATCGCTAAAAACCCGGAACCTGTGTCGGACGGAAATGCAGCTCCTGCTTTCCAGGGTGAAGATGGAGACGCTCCTGTAATGGCATCTGACGAGGACGTACCCTCATTTTAATATTTATCAATGAAAACAGTAGAAAGCAAAAGGAAAGTATCTGAGATAAAAACCGGGGGGCACCTGGTGATTATCTCAGATATGTTCTACCTGAGAGATGCTTCAAAAGCTCTTCAGCAAATAGACGGACATCCGGCTATAGTTGTTCGTTTTAAAGATGGCAAGAATCAGATCCATGAGCAAACCTATATAATTGATGGAGGTGTTAAGCAAAAGTATTTTCAAAATATGCTTAACGCGGCTCAGGTTTCAATGAAAGGCGGAGCTCCTCAAAAAAATGAAGTGATCGGAAAAAGATTATGGATATTTATTTGTGAGGTCCATTATGTAAATGATGACAAGGTTGTTTTGGATCACGATGATAAGCCGGTGACGGATTACTATGTTTTCAAGGTTTACCCATACATGGAAGGTGTTAAAAAGCCTCATGTTACCGGAGATCCGGATCATAATAATGGAATACCATCCGGTGATTTTGTAAGCTATAAAAATGTTTCTGATTCATTCACAAAGGAAGAAGTGAATGATGGAATTAAATCTGCAGTAAAATTTATTGATGATGTCACATCAGTAGTTGTAGAAAATGGTGGAGATATACCTTCCATTAAACAAGAAGGTATAGGCCAGGAAACGCCTTCTTTTGATATTGACATAACAGCTCCTGATGATTTGGATAATGAACCGCAGTTTTAATGGATTCAGACCTAGAAATATGGCAATATGGAGTGATAAGGCAAAATGTACTTAAACCATACAATACAGCCTTACATTCCAATGTCATGCAACACTACAACGATCAGGAAGTAGAATATTGCATAAGAAAAAAGAAACAAAGTCCTACGCAGGAAAGTCATAATTATTACAGGGGGATTATTCTTGGAGTATGCGAACAGGCAGAAATATTTGGAGGATGGAAAAGAGATAAAATTCACAGATTCTTTGCAAGTATGTTTTTGAAAGATGTTGAGGTAAAAGAGATCAAGGGAAAGACATATATGGTGGAATCAATTTTAAGCACAGGTGCCATTAGCAAGAAAAGAATGGTACAATTTATTGAAGAAGTAAGAGCATGGCTAGATATGCAAGGCATTATAACACCAGAACCTCAAAAACAACAACCAAATGCTAATAAAAAAAATATCTGATTTTACAGAAGAGCAATCGAAAAAAATAACAACCAAAAAGACAAGTGTCTTTCTGAATGGATACGAATATAAAGTAGAAGCAATTTCTTCAGATGATAAAATTAATGCAGGGTCCAATATAGAATTGTTCGCCACTGTAGCTATTTATGATGGAAATGGGAAAATAGTTTTTCACGAAGTATTTACACAACCTCTTACCAAGGATCAGATGGAATCAGCTATGATGAATATTTCATCCGAACCAGGTAAATATATAAATTCATAATTATGGCAAAATCAATTATTAAGGAGAGCGAGGTAATAAGGAATTGTATTAGGAATAGAATTAACGAGCTGGATGAAACATTGTCAAAGGTTTGCAATAATGCAAATAGCCTTGGTATGAAAATTAGTATCGCCTCATTAAGTAAATATTTAAAAAAATCTAAAGCCAACAATCTTACTGAAGAACAAATAGTTTGGCTATGCGTCAGGTATTGTATACCGGTAACATTTATTGTCGGCAATGCAAGGTTTGAAGATGGTAAGATGAAATTCAAACTACCTCCATACAATGAGGATATTGCTATGAAAGACTTAAAGATTAAATTTCCTGCGAATGAAAAAAAAATGGCTGACAAACCAAGAGTTCAGAAGAATACAGTCAAGGTTGGATAATCTGGGTTTGAAAACCCAGATTACGAGAATAAAGGTTGATGTAGCTGATGAAATAAAAGGTATAAGGAATGTAACCGGATACCAATACAGCATCAATATGGATATAAAAGAAATATATCTTACAAGAGAATCAGCCAGAAAACAAATAGTAAAACTTTACAACAAACATTATCCTTCCGAACAAATAAAACTCAGAAGCTATGGCAAGAATATCTCAGGAGGAGCTGGACAAGATGGGCCTGGTATTAATACCAGGGACAACCGATCAATACAGGAGAAAAAAAAAGGAGCCACTAGTTAAGGCGGCTATAAAAAAACCTGTTGAGGTATTAAAATTAAAGCCGGGAGAATCAATTATTTTCAGATGGGCAGATAAGCACGTATCATTAAACTCATGGTACTCTTCAGAACATTGGACGAAAAGAAATAAAGCAGCAGAAGAATGGCACGAAATGTTCAGAAAAATGCTTCCAAAGAATTGTCCAAAAATTGACAGGTACGTAATTGCATTGGAATATAATTCTCGCCTTGATCCTGGGAATACTATAACTATGATTAAGCTGTGCGAGGATCTGCTTCAAAAAGAAAAAATAATTGTGAATGATACAATGGAATTCTGTCGTGGAATATATTTAATACCAAAAGAAGATATGAAGAAAAAATCATATAAGATAACTGTCAAGGCAGTATAACGGTTTCGTGATTGGCGACAGGCCGCTAATCGGAAGTAAAAGTAAAAGGCTTGCGCCAATTACGTGTTACCAAAGTGTGTTAGCCTGTGAAGTGGCTCGTTGTTATTATTAAATTAAATTTTTAGCGATGGAAAAGATAAACCAATTTACAAGAGTAGGAACATTTTGTGAAAAGTGCAGGCAGGTAATGTGCGTTTGTGAGCCTGAAAAAAAGGTTGAACTAAATAAAAAACCTATTCATGCAAGACCAAGCCTATACGGATTTTATTTTGAAGTAATAAAGGAAATAGGATTGAAGTACGGATATAATATTGTGCTACACGGCTCAATGAACAGGGATTTAGATTTAATTGCGATACCGTGGCAAGAAGTGATTGGAGATAAAACACAGATGCTAAATGAGATTGCCGAAGCTATGGGAGGGCATATATTATTTGAATTAGATGAAGACCGTAAAAGATTTAGTAATAAATACCACGGTAGAGAATCTTGGGTGGTGAACATAAACCGAACTGTTAAAACCAAATACACCGGAATGGTTACAGAATTTATTGAGCATGAAGACCCTCAATACTACATTGATATTTCTGTTTTACCCGTGTTCAATGGCAAAATTTAATTTAATAATAACAATGTTTGGTAACGGCTGACGATATGTGAAGGTGGGGATTAAAAGTACTGAACCCTGACTTACCTATAAAAGTAAATTAGAAGCACAAATGTATGGATTTGGAACAAGCCCCCACTTTCATATATCGTTTGTTATAGGGCGTTTTTAATTTAATTACAATGGACAAAAACGAAATCATAAGTGCATTTGCATTTAAAACAGGAAAGCAAATTGAACAACTAATTAAAGAGCAAACTGACAATCTTCAAGAAAGGAACAACATACTTGAAGCAAGAATTTTAAATTGGTACGCACAAACTAAGGATGAAAAGTTTGCAGAATTTATGGGTATTACAGAAGCTCGTAAGGGTAGTCTTTAAAATGCCCTATAACGTTTTCGGGCTTTGTGTCCGTTGGCGACTTAAACCACAAATGTTAAACTGAAAAACAAAACTTGATATGAGTACAAATGATGAATTGAAAAACGAAACCGCCAATGGCACAAAACCCGTGTTAGGTGAAGGTTTTATGTATGTTTGGCTTGATACCAATACTGGCAAATTTAGCCGTCCATTCTCAAAAGAGGATGTAGAAAAATATTTAAACGATAAAGACCTTCAACAAGCCAAACAAGATAAATGGGCATTGATTGAGTATAAGTCGTTAAACGGTGTAGAGTTTGAGTTTTAAACTTTCACCTAACGGTTGAGGCTATATGCAGTGCCGAACTTCAAAACTGCACGAAACTTTATAAATAGCACAAAATTATGAGTACAGAAAAACTTTCAGATTACCAAAAGGCATTGCATATAGCCAGTGTTATGCCCCGTTTTTATCTTGGTCAAGAAGTCCAAACAAAAGACGGCAAGGGCATTATAGTAGATTTGAAAATGCAATGGAATGGTTTATATATCGAACCTAACACAAGTGAAGCTGTTGTTTGGTATTCAACTGAATCGGCAGCTAATAGAACTGAAGGTGGTAATTGGGTTAGCTTCACTTATAAATTAACGGAACTGTCCGTTTCTTAAATGGGGCATAACGTTTTGCAGACTTGCGTCCGTTGTGTGCAAGCCTTAGCATGGGATAATGGCGCAAGTGTGCTGTTAGTACCAGTGCCACATACGAGAATTTTAACATTAACGAAAAACAAATAATACAATGATTTACAAACTAACTTTTGATGATGGCAGAATTGATTGGTGTACTGCTAAAAATGAATTACACCTACTAAAATCTTATGATGCGGATTTTGATTTACCACTTCAAGAAATTGAGGACTTACAATCAATTACCGATGAAGAAGCAAAAACAATAATGGTAAAGAATACCGAATTTGACGAAGAAAACCCAGATGATATGCCCGAACAAATATCATTGTATGATTTGTCAGTTGGTGAAGATTTTGCCATTATAGCCTCAACAGAGTATGATTAGGTTGATGGTGGCATTGGTACTAACGGTATCAAGCTATGCGCTGTTAGCGTGGCTTGTTTGTTGAAAATAGCGCATAGGTTGTGTTAGTGGTGTGGGTAGGAATTTGAGCGTAGGCTCGTTGTATTTAATTTAAAATAAAAAAAAGCGATGGCAAAAGTAATAACATTTAGTAGAACATTTCCGAGTACACACCCAAAGAAGGGGGAACCGACTTATTTCGTTGAGGCTATTTTAACTCAATTAGGAATAAAATACAAAACAGGAGGATATTATAAATGGCTTATTGAAAACAACCCCGAAATAAGCGAGATATTTTTAATGAAGTTTTTTGATAGTTTGAAGCGTGATGTTTACCCAAAATCACATACTATTAGAAACCATAAAAAACCGTTAAAAGTAGGCGATTTTATTGACCCGAAATGTTGGGCGGGGAAACCATATAATAAGACAGTTGAAGGATTTTGGCAGATAAAATTTGCACCTGACATTGAGATTAAAAAAGTGTGGGATTTTGAAATGGATTTGAATTGTGTTTACTCAATTAACGGTAAATACACAAGTGAACAAACCGATTACGATTTAGCTGCAAACGATGGATTAACTGAAAGTGAAATGCAATTTTGGTTTATGCCAAATATGAATAAGCCAAAAGAGTTTAAAGGGCAGATAAATTGTTGGAACGAAAATATTAATTACTAACGGTGCGGTGGCTTTTTATTTTAAATTAAATACAATGACCACTAACAATCATATATACTACAAGTAATTTAATAGCTTAAAAAACAACAATTTAACATGAACATTTCTGAACACGTAGGTAAATTCATTCAGGAGATGAATAGGAGGAAATATTCGGACCAAACCATATCGATGTACGTTAGCAACCTCCAGATGTTTTTTTCATGGGTTAAGAAAGATCACCCCAAAAATGTTAACGAACAGGATATTCGAGATTATTTATCTTTAATCAAAACTTCAAATACGCAGAGATGTCATCATTCTGCTATTAAGAAGTTTTATGAAATATGCTTAGGTCAGAAGGATAAATTTAAATTTTTGCCTTATGCAAAGAAATCAAACAAAACTCCCATAATACTTGACCAATCAGAAATTCAAAAACTATTTGATGCTTGCACTAACATTAAGCATAAGGCAATTTTATTTGTATTATATGCTACCGGAGTAAGAGTGTCAGAGCTTCTTTCGATTCGGCTAAGAGATATTGACCGCGCTAATATGGTTATTCATGTAATGAATGGTAAGGGTGATAAACAGCGACAAGTAACAATGAAATCAGAGTTGCTTAAAATCTTATCCGACTATTGGAGAATTTTCAAGCCTAAAGAGTTTTTATTTGAAGGGCAAGTAGGAGGTAAATACACAGAAAGTAGTATTCGGCAATTTATAAATAAATACGCATCGTTGGCCGGTATTAAAAAGAGAGTATATCCACATTTATTAAGGCATTGCTCTTTTACACATTCTCTGGAAGCTGGTGAAAACCTATATACAATCCAAAAAATTGCGGGGCACAACAATCCAAAAACGACATCAATTTATTTACACATGAGTCCAAAGATTATTGCTAATGCTTATTCACCTATACAGTCTATTAAAATAACCAACACTTAATAAATTATGGAAGCATATCCCTTACAATGGCCATTAGGCTACAAGCGCACTAGTCCCCATCACAGGGTACGTAGTAAATTTATTATTACCGCTGATAAGGCCCAGCGATTCCTGCGCGATGAGGTTAAACGTCTTTGTGGAAAATATAATGACCCTAAGCTAACTGTTAGCACAAACATACCGGTAAGGCAAGATGGTGGATTATATTCAGCATATATGGATCGTAAACTCGATGATCCCGGAGTAGCAATTTACTTTAAATATAAAGGCAAGGATATTTCTATGTGCTGCGATCAATATGTTACTGTCTGGGAAAATGTTTATGCACTAGCAAAAGGAATTGACGCACTACGCAGTATGGAACGATGGGGTGTAAGTGATTTTCTCGACAGAGCATTTACCGGCTTTCAAGCACTTCCTGAATCAAATCATCACACAAAAAAAATAGAAAATTGGTGGGAGGTTCTTGGCGTATCTGAGTTTGCTAAAAAAGATGAAATAAGGAAAGCTTTTATTGAGAAAGCTAAAAAGGCTCACCCGGACGCAGGAGGAACTACCGAAGAATTTCAAGAACTACAAAAGGCTTACGAAACAGGATATTTCAATATAAATAATTTCGCATAATGCCCACTAAAATATATTCAGCAATCATTACAATATCCGGAACTCATATTCAGGATTATGGGCCAGTGGCAATAAAAAAATTACCATTATTTATTCTGATGTCTGATCCGAATTTCATCAGAAGATTAATAAGATTTGTAGGAGACAAGCAATGGAAGTCTTTGAAAATTGAAAAAAATGGATACCCTAAAATAACAATTACTTATAAAGACTACCTTGGCGTTATTGCCGCAGAACCAGAATTACCATTCACATGAACAAAGAAAAAGAAAACAACAACTCATGCTGCGGATTTGGCGGCTCAGAAGGATGGCATCGGGCCGATTGCCCTAATGCAGTATCAAAAAATACTGGCAAGCAAGAACTTCTTAATAATCCTTTGGTGAAAGAAATCTTTATGGATGCTATACAGCTCGGATATAATAAAGGAAAAGCAGGAGAAGACACGGAAGAATATTTTGATGAATATGTCAGATCTCAGCAGCCTCCTAAAGAGTGGCAAGTGGTAGCGTATAAATCAAAAAACAATAATAGTATTTATATAAGAAATGAAGATGGTCGTTTTTTTCAAACGGAAAACTCTGGATGCTTCATTCCGGAACAAGCATTCATTCAGGATAAAGATTTTATCTGGTCTGTCAAGCGTCTGTCTGACGGCGAGGTTTTTACGGTGGGGGATGAAACAAATAAAGGAAGAATTGAAAGTATCGCCATTATAAATCCAATAGGAATATTAACATTAAATATCAGACATGATATTGGAGTGATCGGATATTCAATCAGAGAAGTTGAAAAGAAAATCCCCCTCTTCACAACAGAAGATGGAGTAGGAATTTTTAAAGGAACCAGATGCTTTTGTGTTGCTACTCAAACCGGGTATGCGCAACAAACATGGGTACCTTGTGATATTTATGTAGAATATAGCGGATATGATAGTAGCCTGAAGTTCTTCTCTACCAAAGATGCCGCAGAGGAGTGGATATTGATGAATAAACCAGTAATTACTCTGTCCGAATGTCTTAAAGTAATAAGGGAAGTGTACGAAGAAAGGCCAAATGCAAGACCTATTGATACCGCCTTTGTATTAGAAGAGTCAATAAAAGAACTAGCTAAATCTCAAATGAAATGAGTACACATTGCAATAGAGCGCCCGGATGCGGATGTGGTCCGGACATAGGAACAAAATGCCATCTGCCAGATGGACATCCGCTGCTAGGAGCTAATGAATATTATGCAGATTTCTCTAATGATCAAATGGAAATTATATCAAGAGAAATGAAAAATGAAATGAATAAGTATGTTAAAAAAACAGAGAATCAATTTCAATTTCCTGCATTCTTACTGGCAAATTCAAGTGACGAAGATTTCAAAATTCTTTCAATATACAAAAATGTTGTATGGATAGGCGATGATGATAATATTAATATTATTAACAAAAGGGCAAATGAACTAAAGATAAACCATAGTATCTTTGTGGCTCCTACCCCTACCTTTAATGAGAAAATATTATTACCAGAAGCAAAATTAGCAGAGTCTATTAAATACGAACCGCAAGGAGTTCCAGGGCAAAGAAAAATTCGCAAACAAAGTAACTACACACCACCAAAAAAGAGAAGAAAATGATAACTGACATAGGTATGGTTATACTGGAAGAAGACGATAAGATGATTAAAGTTCAGTACAACAAAGTAATTTATGATGAACATGGTTATCCAACTCGTAAATACGATGACTCAGATCCTAATATTATAACAATGATAAAACATCCATTATTTGACTCACCAATCGAACAGGATAAACAATGAAAGATAAAAAATATTACACCCCAGCAATAGAAGAGTTCCATGTGGGGTTTGAATTTGAATATGATAATGGAAAAGAATATACAACTCATGAAATTGAAGAACATCAGCTTTCAACACCAAATATTGGAGAGGCTTGCGAATCAGAAATAACAGATATTATCAGGGATTTAAGAAAAGGATTGATTCGTGTAAAATACCTCGACCAGCAGGACATCGAGAGCCTGGGGTGGGTTCCTAATGATGGCCATAGCAATTGGTTTAAATACCCGATTAACAACGGATACCCAGATTGTTTCTATCATCTTACAACCTATCAGCCAGAAGGCAATAATATTTTAAGATATATTATTGAAGTAGATATGATAATAGTATCAGTTGCCGGTATTGATCCTTATGAAAAGAGAACCAGGCACCATCATGTATTCGTTGGCACCATCAAAAACAAATCCGAACTCATCCGGCTGATGAGGCAGCTTAATATAACAAAACAATGAGCGACTGGTATGCGGTTTATCGTGTAAGAGAATACGTAACACCTGAGCTAATTACGTTTTGTGCAGCAGCCTCTATTTTAATATGGTTTTGTATTATAGCATTCAATATAATTAGAAATTTCACAAATAAAGACTAACTATGGATGCACGATGGCAAATATTGATAGATTCTGAAATGAAAAAGCAGTACATGCATGATTTAAAAAACTTCATTACAGAGCGCCGAAAAGAAGTGACAGTGCTTCCGGCAGCAACACAACTTTTTGACGCATTCAGGCTATGTAATTTTGGAATTCTAAAGGTTATAATAATCGGTCAGGACCCATACCCAACCGCAAAAGACGCACATGGACTTGCATTTAGCTCGAAATCAAAAGAAACTCCATATAGCCTTAAAAACATATTCGATGAAATATACCAGGATTTTTACAGCGGCGAAACCGGCAATGTTCATCCGTTCAAATCCAACGATCTAACAGAGTGGGCAGAACAAGGAGTCCTTCTTTTAAATAGCTGCTTAACGTGTGATGAAGGAAATCCCGGATCTCATCGCGGAAAAGGATGGGAACTCTTTATTGAGAATACTGTAAAATACATCAATGAGCGTCACGGATGCAGATTAGTGTTTATGTTATGGGGAAAGGAAGCAAAGCAATACGAGCAATACATTGATAAAGAAAAACACCTCATATTAACCAGCGAACACCCGGCAGCAGCAAAACATAACAGATCAGCCTGGTTTGGCAACAAGCATTTTACAAAAGCAAATAATTTCATTAATAAGCACTATCTTGGCATGAGAGCACCGATTAATTGGGGCACCTGGAAAGGTGGAGAAAAAAGACAATACGAAAATTATCAAAGAAGATGGTAAACATAGACTTAATACCTTGCGGAGTATTAGTTATACCAAAGCTGATGAAAATTGAAGCTATGGTTACTTGCGTCTCCATACGATTTGATAAAATCAGTTATGAGTTAACTTATTTTTCTCAATCTGAACAAAAAACTATTTGGTGCCACAGGAATGAATTTGATATTAAAGAACCATCCAATAAGGAAATAGGATTTAAGCAATGAGCAAGAATTTATATGACATACTTGGTGTTGATAAAAATGCCACAGCTGAAGAAATAAAAGAAGCGTTTCGCAATTCAGCAAAAGACAATCATCCGGACGTGGGTGGTAGCGCAGAAAAAATGGCAGAAGCAAATCACGCATACTCAGTATTAATAAATCCCCAAAAACGCGAAAGATATGATTCTACCGGCGAAGATTACGATATTCCATTCGATGAAAGATTCTCTGCGTTTGTTAACGAAGTATTTATGTCAATTGTAGAACAAGCTGAAGATGTGGATCATTATGATTTGATAGAAGAATTTAAGAATAAAACAGATCAGATAGAGAATAATATTATTAAAAATAAGAGGGAGTATGAAAAAAAACTTACTAAATTTAACAAGGTTGCAAAAAGAATAAAAACCAGTAAAAGGGATTACATTTCAAATGTTTTGCAAGCTCAGATAGATGACTTCAAAAAGAAAATCAAAGCCTGCGAAAGCGACTTCCAATTCATTAAGAGCTGCAAAGAAATACTTGAAGGGTATAATTACGAATTCGATGAAGTCCAGGAGCAACCAATTCAATTTGTCAGGATCAATTTCTCCGGTTCGTCAGTATTGTAAATTATGCGAATTTTTAATCAGAAACAGAGAAGAAAATTATCCTGTATTTTACTGTGGGGCATATAATAAAGAAATTCAATTTAATAATTACTTAGAACCCGTAACACCCGGATGGTGTGATTATAAAAAACAAATAAAAATGTCACAAAAAGCAAGAGAGTTTTTCGAGAATTTTAAAGCACCAGATTGGTTTAAGGTGGAAGATGGATTCCCAATTGCAAGAGGCAAAAGTGTACTTGTAAAAAGAGAGGACAGGTCAGAATCGGAAGTATTTTCCAAAGCTGGTATCATCATTCCTCAAACATCAAGAATGAATAGGTTTGTAGGAAGAGTTTATGCTGTTGGGCCAGAAGTGAGTTGGCTGCCTATTGGCTGCAGGGTTATATATAACTCAATGGCAGACCAAAGTATTCTTTACAAAGGAGTTGACTACACCACTCTTTACGACCTCGATGTTTACTACATTATCCCGGAAGATGCAAGTACTATGGAGGCGCGCAAAGAAAGAGAAGGAAGAAGACAATACAGCGCTGATGAATTACCGGATAGTAAACCAAGCAAAGAAGTTTTACAAGAACAAAAAGAAAATGCAGATGAAGGAGCCGAAAAAATCCAACGAGAAGCAAAAAAAAGATCTATACTTGTCAACGGCACAGGAGAAGCAAAATCGAATAGCTCGCCCGGTAATACTGACCCTTCCTGAAGTTTTTAAAATGTATTTCTTTATTAAGGAAACATGGGATCCAAAAATCCCATTTCCTTATAAAGGAATATTGCATTATATAAAAAAATCAATGAAGGATCTCTCTGAGATAAGTCATGGAGATATTGTTATCGAAAGAAGAGGAGTGGAGCTTCTGAGAGTTAAAGGTAATTATAAAATTAATAAACTATATTCAGCAGATTATGAACAAAAAAATAAACAAGAAAACAAAGAAGAAAAAACAGGTAGTCAATAAAATGACATTCACATGGAAGGCCCCTGCAAAGCCAACAGTAACATTTTTAAAAGATACACCTCTATCTGAATTTGAAAAAATAGTTGAAGAGCGTATTGAGAAAACAAAACATCTAATGCTTGTAAAAGCGAAAGAGTATGTTCGTAACAATGATCGGTTCCATAATTTCAACCGAACAGCTGAAATGAATCGAGAAACTCCAACCAGGGCACTCCACGGAATGCTTTCAAAACATCTGGTTAGCTATCTCGATATACTTGATGATATTGATAAGGGAAAAATGCCAAGCGAAGAAATAGTGAATGAAAAATTTGGAGATATAATAGTTTATTTCCACCTGCAGGAGGCGTTAATTAAAACAAAAATTGATAAAAACAAAGAAGATATTAATTCATTAATCAGAAAAATTGAACAAAATAAAAATGATAAGCGCTAAGATCATTGCGGATAGCTCCAATGAATTTGGAAACCGCATTACAACATTCATATTAACATTTCCAAGGATAATACTTGCAGAAATTAATACTCATAGAATGTTGAGTAGAAATTCTGCATCAAGTAGAGCTATACCATTTGAGAAGATGTTAAAGATGGTAGAAGAGGATCCATTTATTCCTATTAAGTGGATGAAAGATCATAAGGGTATGCAAGGTGTTGAATATTTTTCAGAAGCTGAAGGAAAGGGATTAGAAAGCAGTTGGTTATTAGCTAGAGATAAAGCTATTAAACAAGCAAAATCTTTATCTAAAGATGGATTAACAAAACAGATATGTAACCGTTTACTTGAACCATTTATATGGCATACTGCTATTGTTACAGCTACTGAATGGGAGAACTTCTTTGCACTTAGAGCGCATGAGGCAGCAGAAATACATTTACAAGATTTAGCTTATAAAATGTTAGATGAGTATAACAAATCTACTCCTAAACAATTAAAAGCTGGAGAATGGCATATTCCATTTGGTGATAATATTAATTTAGTTAAATTATATAGAGAAACA
>JACCDT010327920.1_pt1 | contig 30077 bp, 30 predicted proteins | sample 7446291 | NCBI WGS metagenome assembly JACCDT01 (sample SAMN15323446, study PRJNA562643) | freshwater metagenome | isolation source: river surface water | place: USA:Blue River Watershed | collected 2017-08-17
GGAATCATTGGCGCACTTGTTGCTACCAACTACATTGAAATTCTCAATAACCCTAATCGTCTTGCTGAAGTTGCAGCAACAGGTGCATATATTCATAACCAAGCCGCGTTACTTGCATCTGATGGAGCACCTTTCTCTGCAACAAAAGTGATTGATGAAATACCAAGTGCAATGAAGAAAATTCTTAAGTAAGCATCTAGGGATATCCCTTCTTCTGTATTTTCGTTCATTCGACTTACCCTTGTACATGGTTAAAACTCAAGGAAATCCTGCGCGAGTTCTCATCATCAATGATGATGCTTTTGAACTTGCCACGATGTCTGCATCCTTGAGATTACACAGCACAAATATCGTCGGAGAAGCTACCAATATGTTGATTGCTGAAAATTTATTTCGTTCTCTCCAACCCGAAGTAGTACTTATCGACTTACAGTTCTCTGGCGAAGAAGCAATTGGTTTACTTCAACGTTTTCGCAAAATGGATCCAAAACTAGGAATAGTGATAACTACTTCCTGTCCAGACCTTCGCCTCTTTGGCTTACTAGAACGCAACATTCCTAAAGGCAGCAGAATTATTCTGAAACGATCAGTTTCGGACCTTTCGATTATCACCTTCGCTCTTGCAGAGTGTCTTGACTCAGCACAAGATGGCTCTGCTATGAAGTGGATCAGCATTCATTCAACGATTCATGCAAATTCTTTCCTGACAATTCTTAATGAATTCACCGATATTCAAATCGAAACGCTACGTTTAGTGGCACAGGGGCTGAGCAACTCTGAAATCGCGCGAGTGAGATTTGTTTCAGAGAAATCAGTGGAACAAATAGTTGCCCGTATTGCTCAACATTTATCGATATCTCCTGACCGCAGCAAAAACCTACGTGTGATATTGACCGGCGAATACTTCAAATGGCTTGGCGCGCCTCGTCATTAACGGCCGTTGCGGTAAAGTCGCTGCATGCCTTCAGGAGTAACGCTCAGCGATATCCGTAAGCGATGGAATGAAGTCCTCGACCTCGTCGAGAGCCGCGATCGCATCGTCTGGATTGCCTACTTCGATGCCCGCCTCGAATCCTTTGAAAATGGGCGACTCACACTTGATTTCAGCGATGCCAACAAATTAGCCACTGGCCACAATTATGCAGATGCTCGTATCCGCCATCGCGCAGCGCTACAAGGTGCTATCTACGATGTCTTTGGAATCAACGTTGTCGTGGTCGAAAAATGAAAAAAGTTCTTGCCCTGGCTCTGTCACTTGCGCTAACCGCCTTCACAATTGTTCCTGTTGCAGCCGATGACCTTGGACTGATTGGTCCAGGAGATCGCCTGCACGGCGCAGATGTCAGCCGATGGCAGCATCCCAACGATAAGCCAATTAACTTTAAGAAGATGCACGATGCAGGTTTAAGTTTTGTCATGATTAAGGCATCAGATACTCGCTACGATGCTGATCGATTAGCGCTGAAGTATGTGAAGATGGATCGCAACGCAGCGCAAGATGCTGGGATTTATACCGGTTTCTATCACTATGCAATCTTGCCGAATGTCAGCACACCAGCAGCAATTACAAAGGATGCTCGAGCTCAAGCGCAGAAAGTCCTATGGCGACTCTCAGATCTTGGTGGCTACAACGATCAGGATCTGCCATATGCACTTGACCTTGAGACGCGATGCATTCAATGGAGCAGCTCTGGTGCTTGCAAGAAGAACGCCACTCGCAGCGCAGCAACTTTATGGGCAAAGACATTCTTAAAGACTCTTAAGGATAAAACTGGACGAACCCCAATTCTTTACTCTTCGCCATCATTTCTTGAAACTGCCCTAAATCGCGATAAAGAACTTAACTCTTACCCTCTTTGGATTGCCCAATATGCGATTGACCCAGCACTTCCAGGAGCAAAACCTAATGTGAAACCAGGCGGCTGTTTCGTTCACTCTTGGACTACAAAAGAGTGTTCGGCAAATTGGACGATGTGGCAGTACACCTCGTGTGGAATTGCACCTAAATACGGAGTTCCTGGTAATCGCTTAGACCTCAACGTCTTCAGTGGTGGTCGTGAGAAATTCCTCGCACTTTTAACTGGCACGTGGCAACCAGATCCAATGGATGTAATGCCAAAGAATGAAACTTCGACAATTGTTATCTCCTCTTTTAGCGCGTCGACGACCAATAAAAACGTCATCATTAACGTTGAAGTTAAACGTCCAGATAGCACCCCCGTAGTTACCGGAACAGTTCGCTATTACTTCGCCGAAGAAAATGTGACAGTTCCGACCGTAGTTCAAAATGTAGAGCGCGAAACAAGCGGAATTTGGAAGTTATCCATCTCGGGAATGCCTGCTGGTTCTTGGGTCGGGCATGTGGGCTTTACTGATGAGACCGGGACACATGCTGAAGTAAAGACGCCACTGAACCTAGATATCTTGCAGGGACCGACACCTGCACCAAAACCAAGTAAGAAACCAACAAAGAAGCCATCAACAGATAGCTGTCGCAATCAGATTAAGAATTAACTAATTAAGAGTTAACGAGGGCTTTGAGAGCAGATTCTTCTTCGCTAATGACCTTAGCAAATGATTGAACGGATTCTTTTCGATCTGCTGAATTCCAGCCAAGGGTTTCACTGATGATTTCAGCGACAGTATCGGCGGCCGATAGCCCGCTATCGCTAGCCTCAAAAGAGATACGAGTGCGTCTTAACAAGACATCTTCAACTGAGAGCGCACCTTCATGTGAGGCGGCGTGAAGAATTTCAGCTTTGATGTATGGAAGATCAGGAATAAGGCGCTGCGCCATTGAAGGATCTGCAGTGATGATTTCAAGAATCTCTGAAATCAAAGAACCATATCGATCCAAAAGGTGCGTGACAGTTGCTTCACTAATGTTGTAGTCGTCTGCAATCTTGAGTACTTGTTGTTGTAGAGCAAAGTAACCGTCAGCACCTATAAGTGGAAGTTTTTCAGTAACTGAATCACTGACGATACGACGAAGGTCAAGGACAGCTAGATCAACAGCATCTTTGGCCATCACGCGATATGTGGTGTATTTACCACCAGCTAAACTGACAAACCCGGGCGCTGGTCGATCAACGGTATGTTCACGTGAAAGCTTTGTTGTGGCAGATGCGGCATTGTTGGCAACCAATGGACGAAGCCCAGCAAATACACCGATGATGTCTTCGGTCTTCAGTTTTGGTTCTAAAACGCGATTGGCTTGGTCGAGGATGTACTGCACATCTTCTTGAGTTGCGAGTGGTTTGGCACGATCGCCTTCGTATGGGGTATCAGTTGTACCAACAATCCACTTATCTCCCCAAGGAATCAAGAAGAGAACCGAGACTGCAGTCTTTAGAATAATGCCATCTTTTGAGTGAATAGCGCTCTGTGGAACAACGATATGAACGCCCTTAGACATGGCTACTGAATATCCCGAAGTTAAGCCAAATTGTTGATGAAGCTCATCACTCCAAACTCCAGCGCACATGATTGTCGCCTTTGCCGCAATGGTGAGCGTCTTGCCTGATTTGAGATCGGTTGCAACTACGCCAGTAACTTTCTTGCCGTTTCGTGTCAGATTATCAACGCGCACGTTGGTGGCTATCACGGCTCCATGACGTGCTGCAGTACGAGCAATCATCATTGTGTGGCGCGCATCATCTACCTGTGCATCAAAGTATCGAATAGCGCCCGTGATGATGTCCTGTCGTAGTGATGGCGAAATATTTGCAATCGTTTTTCCAGTGAGGTGCTTATGTGATGGGAGTGAACGCTTAAAGCCACGGAGCGCATCGTAGAGAGCAAGGCCTGCACCGACATAAGTGCGTTCTTTTACTTTCTCAGTCAATGGATAAAGAAAACTTACCGGCTTAACAAGATGAGGACATTGAGTAGAAACCATGAGTTCGCGTTCGTGGAGCGCTTCGCGTACCAATTTAAAGTCATATTGTTCTAGATAGCGCAGTCCACCATGAATGAGCTTGCTGGAGCGGCTAGAAGTTCCTGCTGCAATATCTTGCGACTCAATTAAAGCCACTTTCAGTCCACGAGTAACCGCATCGAGTGCAACTCCAACACCATTTACTCCGCCGCCAATCACGAGGATGTCAAACTCCTCGGTGGCTAGGGCCGAAAGCGCAGCAGTGCGTTGCTCTGGGTTGAGTGCAGATGTAAACATTATGAAAGCTACCAATTCCTCATTGCGCTTAGTTTCTAGATTTATCAGTTTTGAGTAGTCTTAACTATATGGCATACATCGGAAGTTTGGACCAAGGAACCAGTAGCACGCGCTTCATGATCTTTGATGCTGCCGGAAAAGTCGTTGGACAGCATCAGATGGAACATCGTCAGATACTTCCTCAGGCAGGCTATGTCGAACATGATGCTGCTGAAATTTGGGAACGCACGCAGGAAGTTATTACTGGCGCACTTAAGCAAGCCAATATTTTGGGCTCAGATCTTGCAGCTATTGGAATCACCAACCAACGTGAAACAACAGTCGCCTGGGATGTCACAACCGGAAGACCGCTGCACAACGCAATCGTCTGGCAGGACACCCGCACAGCCGATTACTTAGCTACCTTTTCTCAACAGATTCGCGATGAGATCACCCATAAGACAGGGCTAGCAATTGCTCCTTACTTTGCTGGAAGCAAGATGCGCTGGCTCGTCAAAAACTCAGCAGCTGTACAAAGCGCAATTGCTGCAGGTACTGCGCGCTTTGGCACTATCGATTCTTGGTTGCTCTGGAATCTTTCTGGTGGCGTGCGCTCAGGAGTTCACTTCACTGATGTCACCAACGCCAGCCGCACTCTACTGATGAACCTTGAGACCCTGCAGTGGGATGAAAAGTTACTCGCACAATTCGAAATTCCTCGATCCGTGCTTCCTGAAATCAAATCTTCATCTGAAATCTATGGCGCTACAGATCCACATGGACCTCTTGGTAGCTCAGTTCCAATCGCTGGCATCCTGGGAGATCAGCACGCAGCAATGGTGGGCCAAGTTTGTTTTGCTCGTGGTGAATCAAAAACAACTTATGGCACCGGAAACTTTGCCCTTCTTAACACCGGCACCGAAATAGTCAGATCGAAAAATGGACTGCTCACAACGGTCTGTTACAAATTTGGCGATAAGCCCGCAATGTATGCACTTGAAGGATCGGTTGCAGTGACTGGCTCTGCGATTCAATGGTTACGAGACCAATTGGGAATCATTAACCATGCAGCAGAAACTGAAGCGCTAGCATCATCGGTGACAGATACAGCAGGCATTTACTTTGTGCCTGCCTTCTCAGGACTTTTTGCACCGTACTGGCGCAGCGATGCGCGTGGTGTCATTGTTGGGCTTACTCGTGCTGCAACGAAAGCACACTTAGCGCGCGCAGCTCTTGAAGCAATCTGTTACCAAACTCGCGATGTCATGGATGCAATGGTTGCCGATAGCGGTGTGCCGATGACAGAGATGCGCGTTGATGGCGGAATTACTGCTAACTCGCTCTGTATGCAGATGCAGGCAGACATTATGGGAATTGATATCACTCGACCACTCATCACTGAAACTACTGCGCTAGGTGCTGCCTATGCAGCTGGCCTCGCTATTGGTTTTTGGAAAGATACTGATGAGCTCAAAAAACAGTGGCAACAATCTCGACGTTGGAACCCCACATCTACTGCTGAAGAACGCCAAGAAGGTTACGCTGGTTGGAAGAAGGCGATCGAACGTACCCTTAACTGGGCCTAACCAGATATATCTAGGCTCACGATAGAGTACGCACATCATGGATGAAATCCTCGAACTTACAGCAGGAGTAGTGCGCACAAGCCGCACCATGAACGATGGTCGCACCATTCGTTATTACGACACTGCAGGCCAAACTCGCACTGCTAAAGATCTGCGCCCAGAAGAAGATCAACCAGGTATCGGTGAACTTCGCCTAGATCCTTTGGTGAACGAATGGGTTGCTATGGCAGCTCATCGCCAAGGTCGCATCTTTTTGCCGCCAAAAGAACTTTGTCCGCTTTGTCCAACGACAGGCGAACTTCTTACTGAAATCCCAGAGAATGATTTTGAAGTCGTTGTCTTTGATAACCGTTCACCTTCGCTTAGACCACCAGCAGGTGATTTCGCACTTCCTGATTTAGTTGGCACAGATACCGATGAAGGCGCAGCTGCCGGTAAGTGCGAAGTAATCTGCTTTACCGCCGACCATGGCGGTTCCTTTAAGCTCCTTTCACCTCAACGAGTTCGCACACTTCTAGAAGCCTGGCGCGATCGCACCGCCGAACTATCAACGCTTCCTTACATCGCACACATTGCTCCCTTTGAAAATCGCGGAGAAGAGATTGGCGTAACGCTGGCACATCCACATGGTCAGATATATGCCTACTCATATCTGCCACCACGCGTTGCCAAGATGCTTGAGGTTGCTCGCGCACACCACCAGAAGACTGGCCGTGTGCTCTTTGATGATGTTGTTGCCCGCGAGCTCCGCGATCAGGTACGCATCATCGCGCGCAATGAACATTGGATTGCATATACGCCTTATGCCTCACGCTATCCTTTTGAAATTCACGTAACTCCGCTTGTGCCAGTTGCAGATTTAACAGAACTTACACCTGCAGCCTGTGATTCATTCCCTTCAATTGCTATCGAAGTGATGCAACGCCTCGACGGTGTATTTGGAATTGATATGGCTTACATCGCAGCATGGCATCAGGCACCTGTACGCGAGGGCCGTGATCTACTTCGCCTGCATTGGCAGATCACTTCAGTGCGACGTGCACCAGGAAAACTCAAGTATCTAGCGGGTTCCGAATCTGCCATGGGCGCCTTCATAATGGATATGAAGCCAGAGCAATCAGCTCAACAGTTAAAAGATGTAAAGATTTAACTTAATGGCAACGATTGCGCGTCATTTTGAAGATTTATATGGCCGTAAGCCAGAAATAATTGGTGAGGCTCCTGGCCGAGTAAATCTCATCGGCGAACATATTGATTACAGCGAAGGCTTCGTACTCCCCTTTGCTATTGCAGATAGAACCTATGCGGCAATCGCGGCTCGCAACGATGGGTTGGTGCGCATCGCATCTCACCAAAGACGTGAGCGAATCTTTACCATCGACATCAACGATGTAAAACCAGGCAGCAAAGGTGACTGGGAAAGGTATGTACTCGGTGTTATCTGGTCCTTAGGCGTTACTCAAGGAGTAGATATCTTGGTTGATGGCACAGTTCCGGCAGGTGCTGGCTTATCTTCATCTGCCGCTCTCGAATGTTCTATTGCAGTCGCACTCAACGAACTCTTTCACTTAAATATTTCCTTGCCTGATTTAGCGCGCGCAACCCAAAAGGCTGAAAATGATTATGTAGGTATGCCTTGTGGCATTATGGATCAATCTGTTTCGCTGATGGGCCAAGCAGGTTCTGCGCTTTTGCTTGATTGTCGCGATCTCACATCTGAATCCATTCCCTTTGATGTGGCTTCCCAGGGACTTGAGCTTCTCATCATCGATACCCAAGCACATCATGCGCTAGTTGATGGCGGCTATGCCGAACGTCGTGCAGCCTGCGATTCAGTTGTTGCCAAACTTCAGATACCTTCCATGCGCCACTTAACCCTCGAAGCACTTAAGGCAGCTCAGAGTCGGATAACAGAAATTGAATTTATTCGAGCTCGCCATGCCGTTACTGAAATTGCACGTGTGATGGATGCGGTAAAGGCGCTACGAGCCTCTGATTTTGTCACTCTCGGCAAACTCATCAACGAATCACATAACTCACTTCGCGATGATTACGCAGTCTCTTGCCCCGAACTCGACGTTGCCGTTGATGCATCGCTGGCTGCTGGCGCACTTGGTTCGCGCATGGTGGGTGGTGGATTTGGCGGCAGTGCAATTGCGCTAGTGAAACAAGAGGACATTGAGAAGGTTAAGAGTTCAGTGACATCCGCATTTGAGGCAAAGAGATACAAGAAGCCAAGATTCTTTACGTCGCTACCGAGTGCTGGAGCAAGCGCTAGCCGTTATTAATAGCTTCAATCGAGATAACTTCTACTCCCCCGATTGAATTAAGAATCTCTACTAAATCTGATGCATCTGTGCCTGGCACAGCCACAATGATCTGGTCATATCCCACACCATCACTAGTTTTTAGAACTTCAACTCCACGAATATCTGCACCCGCTGATCCAATTGCGGATGCAAGCATGCCGAGTGAACCTGGTCGGTCAGGAAGAGAGACCTGCATTGTGAAAAGTGCCATGGGTGAAAGATACCTGCTTCTTGCGCTCTGGTTAGAGCGAAGGAGCCGAACCTAGAACCACTCGGAATGTGCGATTTCCTCCAGTAGGAAGCTCAACAACCACAGTCACCGTCGCGCCAGGAACATAGGAACGAATTCGGACAATCGCAACATCAGTGTTGGTGATCTTCGCACCATCGATGGTTTTTATGATTGACCCAACTGGGATTCCTGCCTTATCGGCTCCTTCATTTGGGCTCAAGCGTGCAATACGCGCACCCACTCCGGTATATGTATTGTCAAAGAAGACACCAAGTACAGGACGAGTTGATTTGCCGGTTGCGATGATTTCGTCGATGACGCGCTTTGCTTCGTTAATTGGGATTGAAAAACCAAGTCCAATATTTCCGCCAACACCACCGGATGAAAGTGTGGCAATTGCAGAGTTGACTCCGATGATGCGACCCTGTGCATCTACTAGCGCACCACCTGAGTTACCAGGATTAATTGCAGCATCTGTCTGAATTGCATTTACATAAGATTGTGCATCGCCACTACCGGTTGAAACAGGGCGATTAAGTGCTGAGACAATTCCACTTGTCACTGTGCTCGCTAGTCCAAGTGGTGAACCTATTGCTAACACTGGGTCTCCGACACTGACCTTAGATGAATCACCTAAGGAAATGACTGGAAGATTTCCCTTCTGAACTTGCAGAACAGCCAAGTCATAGCCTGGATCACGTCCAACAATTTTTGCAGGAAGTTGATCACCATTTGTAAGTTCAACGATGATTGTTCCAGATGAAGCTGCAGACTCTATGACATGGTTATTGGTGATAATAAAACTTGATGAAGCACTTGATTTGTAGACAGAACCAGAGCCAGATCCACTGCCGCTAGAAGTTGTAACGGCTATAGAGACAACGGAAGGTGTTACTAAAGAAGAAATCGCCTTTGTATTCATGGCGTTTCCACCAATTTCAATCAGCGTACGTCCGGTGGTACATGTGCCGGTGCTGGAAATGAAGAGCGCACCAGTTCGGTTATCTGCACACGCCTTTACAGCGCCCGTCGGCTGCGTAATTGCAGCAGTTGCAATAGAGCCTGCTGCAACTGCTCCTGCGATGAATGCGGCAGCGACCTTGCTACGGAGTGAAAACGTCATCTTCATAAGGTTGATAATGCCTAACTTTCCTGAGGATTTCCTGTTGGAAGCTTCTGAGGAACCTTAACTTCTTACCTAAGCCTTTGCGGTGGCTCCCTGACTTGGATTCGAACCAAGAACCTGTCGATTAACAGTCGACTGCTCTGCCGTTGAGCTATCAGGGAATGAGAGACGAACTCTACCGCAGGGGCTAACGCCTGCCAAAATCAAGGAATTTGCTGCGGGTTACAGCGAGCCGATCGAGAGTTCATGAAGGCCACGCTTCTGTGTTTCGAGGGCGACTAATTGCGCAAACGCTTCATTATATTGAGCTTCATTTTCAACTGGATTTAACCTTTGCAGACTCGACTTTAAATCTGCAATCTTTCGACTTACCAAAACCTCACGTATTCGCGCGACGATACTAGAAACATATTTCTCAGAGACGGCGCCATCTGTGCGCACTGGTTCTACGGAAAGTTCGGTAAAGAGTTGGCGCATTCTTTCATCGGTCACATTTTCCAGTTGAATTAGCCCAGTACCAAAGGAATCAATAATGCGACGTAATTCGCGATAAGCCGGATGGGTAAAGGCTTCTTCTTCGATGGTCTTCCACTCCGTCATTAAGCCCGGCATTTGTAACTTTGCCTTTAAGACTTCTCGTTCAAGCATCAAAGTTGGCTCAGTTGGGTTTGGGCGCCAAGAATCATCGCTACCTGATTGAACGACTGCAGGTTGTTGAGTTGTTACCTTCTTCAAAGCGACATTTACTGCAGCCGTGACGACCTCCATCTCTGTGCCCAGCCAGCCGGCAAGAGACTTTATATATTCTGGACGAAGAGATTTATCTCGAATAGCAGCAACAAGAGGCGCCGCGGTATTGAGCGCATTCACTCGTCCTTCAGCTGTATCTAAATTATGTTTCTTAAGCTCTGTGCGAATAGCAAATTCAAAGAGTGGAACGCGCTTTGCAATCAGATCTCGAAGCGCAAGATCACCCTTATGTTGACGTAAGTCGCATGGATCTAGGCCATCGGGTTCAACCGCGACAAATGTCTGAGTAACAAACTTCTGGTCATCACCGAAGGCCTTCATCGCAGCCTTTTGACCGGCAGCATCGCCATCGAAGGTGAAGATAACTTCGCCACGAAAGGTGTCGGCATCCATGAGGAGTCTACGAATAATGCGGATGTGATCATCACCAAAAGCGGTTCCACACGTTGCAACGGCAGTTGTAATGCCGGCTAGATGACATGCCATCACATCGGTATAGCCCTCGACCACTACTACCTGTCGATTCTTGGCAATATCTTTCTTTGCCATATCAAGACCGTAGAGCACCTGTGATTTCTTGTAGATAGGTGTTTCTGAGGTATTTAAATATTTTGGGCCTTGATCTTCTTCATCGCTGGCCAACTTTCTAGCACCGAAGCCGACAATATCTCCAGAGATATCTTTGATAGGCCACATGATGCGATTACGGAACTTATCGATGGGTCCACGATCACCCATCTTTGATAGTCCTGCTTCTTCCAGTTCTTCGATAGTGAACCCGGCAGCTCGTAAGTGTTTAGTTAAGCCATCCCAAGAATTAGGTGCATAACCAACTGCAAAGGTGTCACATGCTGCCTTATCGAAACCGCGCTTAGTTAATAGATCGCGTGCGTGAGCTGCATCGGGAGATGTATTGAGGAGTTCGCGATAGAACTTAGCCGCCTCCACATGTGCTGCATATAAACGAGAGCGTTGTGATGTTGGCTGCGTTGGGCCGCCTTCTTCATAACGCAACGTGTAGCCAATCTGTGATGCTAAACGTTCAATTGTTTCGGTAAAACTTAAGTGATCAGTCTTCATCATGAAGTCGATGACATCGCCACCAACGCCGCAACCAAAGCAATGGTAGTAATTCTTTGAAGGAGTCACATGAAATGACGGAGATTTCTCATCGTGGAAAGGACATAAACCCTTCTTCTGTCCCCCACCCGCATTTTTAAGGGCAACCCCTGCTGCCGTAACTACTTCATCAATGTGGGCATGCTCGCGGACATAGACAATGTCATCTGCCTTAATACGACCGCTCATGTTCCTACCTTAGCGACGCTTCGAAAGGTGCGCATGAAGCGCGTACGCACCTGGGTCTGTCAGGCTAGCAATTTGGTCAATCACTACGCGCAACTTCTCGGAGTCGCTAGATGCGCGCTTCCAATCATCTTCAAAGATGGGATCGAGCTCTGCAGGGGCTGCGCTGTAAAGCATATCCACGAGTTCATGAATGACTGTCTGCTGCTTGGCGTAACGCTCTTGTGATGCAGCAGCGTTAATGAGGTAGTGCCCTGCAACAGCCTTTAAGAAATCAACTTCAATCTTCTGCTCACGTGGAATCTCAAGATTGGCGTTATAACGAGTAAGTGGACCTTCGCCATGAACCTTGCGAGTCTCAATTTCTGCAGCGAGAACAAAGCGACCAATCAGCTGTGAAGTGGAATCTTTGAGGCGAGCAAGAGCACGATGGGTGCGATCAAAGCCTGCGGGCCAACAAGAAAGTTGTTGTAGGCGCGTTAACGCTGCGGCAACCTCATCTTTGCTCGCATCAGATCCATAACCACTGACCATTTCGGTATAGAGAACATCGAAATCCGTATCAAAGCTCTTTACTGTTATCTGACCCGCGAAGATGGCATCTTCTAAATCGTGAACTGAGTAAGCACAGTCATCTGACCAGTCCATAATCTGCGCTTCAATACATTTACGTCCCGCAGGGGCGCCTGCACGAACCCACTTGAAGATTTCAACATCATCGTCATAAACACCGAACTTGCGTGGATTTTCAGAGCGCGGCCACGGATATTTTGTTGCAGCATCTAAAGATGCACGCGTTAAGTTAAGGCCAAGGCTGCGGCCGTTTGCATCAACTGTTTTCGCTTCAATGCGAGTAAGTAATCGGAAAGATTGCGCATTGCCCTCAAAGCCGCCACACGGTTCGGCAACGATTGCAAGTGCTTCTTCGCCATTATGGCCAAAAGGTGGGTGGCCCATATCGTGCGATAGGCAAGCTGTTTCTAGTAGATCAGGATCTGCGCCCAAGGATTCACCGAGCTCGCGACCAATCTGTGCACATTCAAGTGAATGTGAAAGACGTGTACGTTGAAAATCATTTTCCCAAGGAACTGCGACTTGAGTCTTTGCCGCTAAACGACGTAGCGCCGCTGAGTGAATTACTCGGGCGCGATCACGCACAAACTCTGTCCGACCGGGACGCTTTGCCGGTTCGTCAAGAAAGCGCTCTTGATCCTGCGCGCTATATCCCTTAACTAACTCGGTCATACACATACCTTACAAGCCCGCTATTAGTCAGATGGTCGCTGATATGGATGCCTCTTCTACCCAAGGTGATGTAGGCAAGGTATGCGCCTGCTTCACGAATTAAGTAGCGAGTGCGGGATTTTTCAAGTGAATTTGGCCCTGTCTTTGCCGGCGAACATGTTGCGATGGCACCTAAATCGTTGGCCATTCGCATTGATCGACCACAGTGATATGCATCGGTTGCGATGATTACGTTATAAATATTGCGCTTTTTCATCTCTGCGATGTACGCCTTTGTTTGACTAAAGGTGTCACGTCCAACTGGAAGTGAAATAATTTTTGCTTTTGGAACACCGTTACGTGATAACCAAAACTTTCCAGCAGCCGCTTCAGTTGTGCGATCCCCTGGTGCGCCAGCGCCAACAGTAATAATAAGAGGTGCATACCCTTTATCGCGTAGCTGCTTCGCCTCTTCTAACCTTGCTAAAAGAACTTCACCGGGTGCACCGTTGAGTTGAGCAGCCCCTGGAACAACAATGACATCGGCGGAATTTCGAAACGGTGGGTGATGCGCGCTCTTCCAGGTAATGAAGAGGGCATATCCAGGAACGATAATGACGATAGCCAATATCAAAGAAATTACGCGGCGAATGAGTTTAAACATTATCCGCCCGAGAACATATCTTCAGCGTCGAGATGGATCATCTCATCTGGATCATTGAGCCAACCATCAGGTAAAGTCGGTGGACGGCCGCTACTCGTTCTACCACGCGGCTTTTCAGCAACATCAACTGGGTAAGGCTGATCATCTAATTGGTTGAGAAGCGAACGTAATTCGTTGAGAGATCCCACCATTCCAAACTGGCGGCGCAGCTCTGAATGCACGCGGAAGCCTTTGAGATACCAGGCCATATGTTTACGTAGATCACGACAACCACGATCCTCAGAATCAAAGTAATCAACGATGAGTTCGCCATGGCGATACATCACTTCACTCACCTGGTGCAGAGAGGGCAGAACCTTCTTCTGGCCCCCATTAAAAGATTCAACCAAATCAGCAAATAACCAAGGCCTGCCTAGACAACCACGCCCTACAACAACGCCCGCACAGCCAGTCTCTGTAACCATGCGCACACCATCAGCGCCTGACCAGATATCACCATTGCCCAACACGGGAACACCTGTTGGCTTTAAATGTTCAACTAAGTTTTTGATGGCAGACCAATCTGCTTTGCCTTCATACATCTGCTGCGCGGTGCGTGCGTGAAGGGCAACCCAGGCAACGCCTAAGTCCGCGGCAGATTTAGCAGCTTCCAAATAAGTGTGGTGATCGGTATCAATACCAATGCGCATCTTTACAGTGACAGGAATTCCGTAAGGCTTTGCGTTATCAACTGCCGCCTTCACTATTTCGCGGAATAAGTTGCGCTTAAAAGGTAGCGCTGCTCCTCCACCCTTGCGAGTCACTTTTGGTACAGGACAACCAAAGTTCATATCAATATGGTCTGCCAGATTTTCACGGCCAATCATCTTGACCGCTTCTCCCATGTGATGCGGATCCACGCTATATAACTGCACTGAGCGTGGCCATTCACCTTCGCCTGGTTCAATCATGCGCAGCGTTTCAGGGATGCGTTCTAACAAAGCGCGTGCAGTCACCATCTCAGAGACAAAGAGCCCAGCTCCTTGTTCACGGCAGAGCATGCGAAAAGCAGAGTTGGTGATTCCAGCCATTGGCGCAAGGACAACTGGCGGATCTACTAAATGAACTCCATCTTTAAGCGGGAGTGAAAGTGGATCTAGCAGCCGAGTAGACGTGGTGCTAACCATGCTTCTACTTGATCAAGTGCAATTCGCTCTTGCGCCATGGTGTCGCGATCACGAATTGTTACTGCTTGATCTTCGAGGGATTCAAAGTCAACGGTGATGCAATATGGAGTTCCGATTTCATCTTGTCGACGATAGCGACGGCCAATTGCACCTGAATCATCGAAATCTATATTCCAATTCTTACGGAGCTGGGCTGCCAAATCACGGGCCTTTGGCGAAAGGTCTGCGTTACGAGATAGCGGAAGAACTGCTGCCTTTACTGGCGCCAAGCGGTGATCGAGCTTCATCACTGCGCGCTTTTCCATCTCGCCCTTGGCATTTGGCGCTTCATCTTCGGTATATGCATCCATCATAAATGTCAGCGTGCAACGATCAACGCCCGCTGCAGGTTCGATGACATATGGCGTCCAACGTTCGTTCTTCTCTTGATCAAAGTATGAAAGATCTTTACCTGAAGCAGCGGAGTGAGCCTTAAGGTCAAAGTCGGTGCGGTTAGCGATACCTTCGAGCTCGCCCCATTCGGTTCCAGCAAATTCAAACTTGTATTCGATATCTGCTGTGCGCTTTGAATAGTGCGACAACTTCTCTTTCGGGTGATCATAAATGCGAAGGCGATCTGGATTGATACCCAAATCGATATACCAAGCAAGACGTGTATCGATCCAGTATTGATGCCACTCTTCATCAGTGCCAGGCACTACGAAGAACTCCATCTCCATCTGCTCAAATTCACGAGTACGAAAGATAAAGTTTCCTGGAGTAATTTCATTACGGAATGACTTACCAATCTGGCCAATGCCAAATGGTGGTTTTTTGCGTGAGGTTGTCAGTACCTGATCAAAGTTGATAAAGATTCCTTGCGCAGTTTCTGGGCGAAGATAGGCAAGGCCTGATTCATCTTCGACTGGTCCAAGGAATGTCTTGAGCAGACCAGAGAATTGCTTTGGAGTTGTGAATTGACCCTTATTGCCGCAGGCAGGGCAGTTCATATCGGCAAGAGATGCCAACTTCTTGCCATGCTTTGCTTCATAGGCTTCTTCTAAGTGATCGGCGCGATAACGCTTATTACACGCAGTACATTCAGTAAGCGGATCGCTAAATGTTGCAACGTGCCCGGATGCTTCCCAGACTTCACGCGCCAAGATGACAGATGAATCAATACCGACAATATCTTCGCGACCCATAACCATGGACTTCCACCATTGGCGCTTTACATTGTTCTTGAGTTCAACTCCGAGGGGACCGTAATCCCAAGAAGCGCGCAGGCCTCCATAAATTTCTGAGGAAGGGAATACAAATCCACGACGCTTTGATAGCGAAACAATATTTTCTAGACGGTCTACGGCCATTACTTTGCTCCATCCGGCTGGCTGTCGGCGAAGAGCAACGGGCGTTGCTCACGAAGGATAAGTTTACTCGTAGGCCCCGGGCTCATCGATCGCGCGAGCAAGAACTGGAATCGCTTCTAACTTTGCCCGCGTAGAACTTAGAGCTCTGCGATAGGAACCGACGTTCTCCCATTCGGTGGTCAGCACCCAGAGAGTTGGTTCATCGAGATTTTGGCCGACAGAGCCTGACTTAAATCCAGCTGCCTCTGCCAGAACCGCCTTGACCGCTTCAAGTTCCGCGCGGAAATCCACGGCGCCCTGTAGCGGGACCTGAAAACGAGCGATGGCGAGCATGGCGCCAGCCTAGGGGGCGCAGGCATGGAAATGAAAATCATTTTCATTTATGGTACTTTTTTGCCTATGAATACAGCCATCGTCCTCGCCGCCATCACAGCGCTTGCAACTACTGCAGGCGGATTCCTTGCAATTAAATCAAAGGATCGCCTCCACTTAGTGCTCGGTCTTTCTGCAGGTTTACTTCTTGGTCTTGTTGCATTCGATCTACTGCCTGAAGTCTTTGAACTCGGCACCCAAGAAATTTTCCACGCACCGGCTGTCTCAGTGGCTCTCATAGCTGGATTCCTACTCTTGCATTTCTACGAGCAGCTCTTTGGTTCGCACGAACCAGCAGAGTCAGATTACGGACATGATCACAAACATTCATCAAGCGTTGCCGGTTGGTTGGGCGCACTTGCGATGGGTGGACACGTATTTCTAGATGGTCTCGCTCTGGGAGTGGCGTTTAAAGTCAGTTCAGATTTAGGAATTGCAGTCTTTATTGCACTTCTCGTTCACGCATTTAGCGATGGTTTAAATACTGTTTCATTCCTTATCAAGAGCGGCAAGTGGGGCAAGAAAGGTATCTGGTTGCTTGGCGTGGATGCGATTGCTCGCGTAAGCGGCGCAGCTCTTGGAGCAACTCTTGTACTAGGCGATAACTTAATTGCTATCTACTTGGCAGCCTTTGCTGGAATCGTTATTTATCTTGCGACTTCACATATTCTTCCTGAAGCACATTCACGACATAAGTCTCGTTACACAATCATGGCAACCATAATTGGCGTTCTCGTAATGTGGGTACTTGTCGGAATCCTTCACGGCGCGGAATAAGAATGTCTCGCTCTAATCCTCGTGTCTTAAGCACCTTAGAACGCGCTGGCGGTTTTGCTAGCGCGCAAGAGGTGTATCGCCTGATGCAACGTGAGGGCGAGAGTATTGGTTTAACTACTGTGTATCGCTCTCTGCAAAGTCTGGTGAACGACAAAATTGTTGATGTACTGCGCCGCGAAGATGGAGAAGCCATTTATCGCCTATGCGGAGAAGCACATCACCATCACTTAGTCTGTAAAGGTTGCGGAGTTACCGTTGAGATTGAAGGTGGAGCAATTGAGAAATGGGCTAAATCCATGGCTGAGGAGCATGGTTTTCGCGAAGTGGGCCACACCGCGGAGATATTCGGCCTCTGCAGCAAGTGTTAAGACTGGCACACTAGCCACATGACAATTTGGAGAACGGTTAGCGCTCTCATCGGTATTGCCTTTGTCGTTCTATATGCAGGTGGTGCAAATTATTGGAATAAACAAGACGGTTGGTACCAGTCACTTAACCAACCTTCATGGCAACCGCCCAGCTTCGTCTTTGGTTTGATCTGGCCCTACAACTTCATCGTCATTGGAATTGCCCTCTGGGTCATTGCTAGCAAAGCATCTCCTACCCTCGTTGCAGCTGCAGTTGGTCTCTTTGCGGTTAGCGTCATTGTTGCGCTGCGCTGGTCATACCTGTTTTATGAAGTCCATGATTTAAAAGGCGCGACTATCTCGCTCTTCACAACAGCTGTTCTGGCCATTCCATTTCTAGCAATCACATTCTCGCAATCCATCAAGGTTGGAATTGCGCTGATCCCCTACCAAATCTGGATTTTCACAGCTGCTGCTCTCAATGCTAGCTACGCCAGCAATAATTAAGCGCTTCCGCCATCTCTTCAATTCGGCAAGCGCTACGCGCTTCCGAAACGTCGCTCTCTCGCTGAATAAATCTCAATGGCTTTCCACAGTAGCTTTGGCGTCATATCTGGCCACAGGACATCCATAAAGACGAACTCGGCGTAAGAAGATTGCCACGGCAAGAAGTTGCTGGTGCGCTGTTCACCGGATGAACGCAAGAACATATCGACATCTCGCATCTTTGGTGAATAGAGATACTTTTCTAGAGTCTTCTCATTAATGGAATCCGCTTTGACCTTGCCGCGCTTTACATCACGGGCTAGTTCTGTGGCTGCATCTACAATCTCAGCTCGACCGCCATAGTTAACGCACATATTTAAGGTCAGCTTCTTATTCTTCTTAGTCAACTCTTGCGCCTCTTCTAACTCAGCAATCACAGACTTCCAGAGGCGCTGTGGGCGGCCTAACCAGTTGATTTTTACGCCCATCTCATTGAGGCGATCACGACGAGTACGTAACATTTCTCGGCTATATCCCATCAAAAAGCGGACTTCTTCTGGGCTGCGCTTCCAATTTTCAGTTGAGAATGCGTAGGCGCTGATCTCTTTCACACCAAATTCGATTGCTGCTTCAACGATATCGAAGAGGACCTTCTCGCCTGCTTCATGTCCTGCGGTGCGAGGTAGCCCCCGCTCTTTCGCCCAACGACCATTTCCATCCATCACGATCGCGATGTGTTGGGGAATCTCAATCTTCTTAGCCATTTGTATCTAACTAAGCCCTCTCGACCATCGGCAAACTTCGCAGTCCGCGTTCAAGGTGCCATTGTAGGTAAGCGGTAACCAAACCACTAGCCTCTCGGCGATGACGTAATTCGCTATTTTGCGCAAAATCCCAATCACCAGATAGCAGCGCCTGCATTAAGGCCAGGGCTTCAGGTGTTGCAGTTGCCGAAGCTGATGGCCGGCAATCCATACAGACAGATCCGCCGCCAACCAGTGAGAAGTAGCGATGGGGCCCTGGCTTTTCGCAACGCGAACATGCAGTCATGGATGGTTCATAGCCACCAATCGATAGTGAGCGGAGCAAGAATGCATCGAGAATTAAACTTGAGTCGTAACGGTTTTCAGCGAGTGCGCGCATTCCGCCCACAACTAATTGAAATTCTTGCGGCGCTGGTTCTTCTTCTTGCTGCGTAAAGCGCTCTGCTGTTTCAAGAATGGCGTGCGCGATTGTCCAACGCTGATAATCATCTGTAAGCGCTTCGCCGTAATTCATAATGGCTTCGACTTGTGTAATGGTGTCAAAAGTCTTGCCGGCATGCATCTGAATATCAACGTGGCTACCTGGCTCAAGACGCGCACCAAATTTAGACATGGTGCGTCGAACTCCTTTTGCCACGCCACGGATACGTCCATGGTCTTTGGTAAGCAGAGTGATGATGCGATCGGCTTCGCCTAGCTTTTGCGTGCGCAGGATTATGGCCTCATCGCGATAGAGCGATGAACGAGGCGCAGACATACTGCGTACGATAGTTAGCGAATAGCGCGATTGATTGCAGACACGACCGCTTTAAGAGAAGCAGTCGTTGTATTTGGGTCGATTCCGACGCCCCAGAAGACATCTCCGGCAATTGCACACTCAAGGTAGGCAGCAGCAGATGCATCTCCACCTGAAGAAAGTGCATGCTCGTGGAAATCAAGAACGCGCACATCAACGCCGTAGTTCTGCAAAATATGGCAGAAAGCGGCGATTGGTCCGTTACCTGTTCCAGATAACTCAACTGCGTCACCGCGGTCAGTCATCTTTACCGTTAACTGAACATCTTCACCCATCACAGAAGTCTGTGACATTCCTTTAAGTCTAAATCGACCCCAAGGAGCTGATTCCGTTGGCAGATACTCATCTTCGAAGATTGCCCAAAGAGCTTCAGGAGTTACTTCGCCACCCTCGTCATCTGTCTTTGCCTGAACAATCTTTGAAAATTCAATCTGGTGGCGACGTGGAAGGTCTAGATGATGTTCATTCTTCATCAAGTAGGCAACGCCGCCCTTACCGGATTGTGAATTAACGCGAATAACGGCTTCATAGGTGCGGCCAATATCTTTTGGATCAATAGGTAGATAAGGAACTGCCCAAGTGTGGTCATCAACTTCTTTTCCAGCAGCCTTGGCATCGCGCTCTAAATGTTCGAAGCCCTTCTTAATGGCATCTTGATGTGAGCCTGAAAATGCAGTGAAGACAAGGTCTCCACCGTATGGGTGGCGCTCTGGAACACGTAGTTGATTACCGTATTCAACGGTACGGCGAATCTCATCGATATCGCTGAAATCAATATGGGGATCAATTCCATGAGATACCAGGTTCATACCAAGAGTTACTAGACAGACATTGCCGGTGCGCTCACCATTACCAAAGAGAGTTCCTTCGATGCGATCTGCTCCAGCTAAATAACCAAGCTCTGCGGCAGCAACACCTGTACCGCGATCGTTATGTGGGTGAAGAGAGACAATAACGTTCTCGCGGTTATTGAGGTTGCGACACATCCACTCGATGGAATCGGCATACACATTAGGTGTTGCCATCTCAACTGTTGCAGGAAGGTTCATGATGGTCTTCCACTGCGGAGTTGGCTTCCAGACATCGTTGACTGCGTTACAGACTTCAACAGCAAACTCAAGTTCCGTGCCTGTGTATGACTCAGGTGAGTATTCAAAAGAGACTTTAGTTTCAGGAACTGTCGCTACTAAATCAAGGCAGAGCTGAGCGCCATCGGTAGCAATCTTCTTAATACCATCTTTATCAAGGCCAAAGACGACGCGGCGCTGCAAGGTAGATGTTGAGTTATAGAGGTGAACAATCGCCTGCTTTGAGCCCTTAATTGCTTCATAGGTGCGACGGATGAGCGGTTCGCGCGCTTGGGTAAGCACCTGAATGATTACATCATCTGGGATTAAATCTTCATCAATAATCTTGCGGACAAAATCAAAGTCGGTTTGAGATGCAGATGGGAATCCCACTTCAATCTCTTTGTAGCCCATGGCAACGAGCAACTTAAACATCGCTAGCTTGCGAGGGGTATCCATTGGATCAATCAGGGCTTGATTGCCATCGCGTAGATCAACTGAGCACCACTGTGGCGCCTTGACCATCTTCTTGCTTGGCCAGGTGCGATCAGGAAGTTCGACAGGGATAAATGGTGCGTAACGATGCACTGGCATCGTTGAAGGCTTCTGTTTCGGGAAGTTCATTTCAATTCTCCTAAATTGTTTGGTTGGCCGAGAGTGTTAACCGGCAACACCAAACTCCGCAGCGAGGAGACCGGTCTTTAGGCCTCGCTACGGCGGATAAGGAGGAGTCCGTGGAGCTTCATAGCCCAAAGCGTAACGTGGAAACTTCGTTTTCAGCAAGCGCAGGCTGGGTCAGCCCTATTCAATCCATTAACGGAGTATTCAAACATGTATGCATGCAAAGAAAACATCGTGGAAAAGCAATCAAAGTTATTGCTCTCTCATTAATCCTGACCATTGCACCTAGCACCTCATCCATGGCTGAGCCGCCACCACTACCAGAGGATCTTTTCAATCTAGGGCCGCTCGAAAATCTTTTTAAATTCGGCGTGAGGTGTGAAGGTAAAACAGACCTACCCCATATTTCTCGACACAGGCCAGGAACTGTAAATGTGCAGGCACGAACCTCTTGTGCTGGGAAAGGTGTGGAAATTACTACTCGTTTAACACGTTCATACATGGGAACGAAGTTATCGGTTACTAAGAGTAATCAGGGAACCGGTCGTACGACCATAAATGCATCTCTAAAATGTATTTGGAAGAAAGGGGCAAAAAAGATTAGATATGAAGTTAGCTCTGTGCATAGACTATCTGATGGTCAGATTGGATATACATACAATTTTGCCGAGCTAGATTGCTAGGAGGAGATATGTACTGCCGATCCTTGAAGCACACCCCAGGCAATTTTAGAATTGAAACAACTTTCAATCCACGAGTCGGGGTAATAAAATTTGCGCTAAATTTTCCTGTCTTGAGAATTATTCTCTCTGAACTACTTGTTCGACAGGGAAAAATTTTTCTTCGCCCTTACAAAGTTGATCCGACGAAGCCTGAGCAATATTGGGTTGAAGGCTTCAAAGTTAGAAACATGAGCCAACGTAAAGATGGAACGTATCTAACTTCTGGCAGCGTGCATCGTTTCAAAGCTACTACCTAATCAAGGTGGCTTATTGGGGTGGAATCAAGGTCCCCGAGAAGATCTGCCAAGCAAGAGCGGATTTAGCAATGAGGGAGAGCGTTATATAGGTCTTCTCACCGCGAATGTAATCAGACCACTTGCCCACTTTTTTGTATTGCAGATACTGAACGATGGCAAATGTGTTGAAGAGTACAAAAATTGATAAGACGATGCCGTAAACAAATGCAGGAGCCTTGGTATCTCCCGGGCCACCGATTGCAAGAACATAGAAGACGAGCGCAATCCAAGGAACCGCACCTGCAATGCATCCAAAGATATAAGGAAGCCAGCCACCATTACCTGGTTGCTCATACTTTTCTTGCAACCAACCGAAGAGAATCATCGAAGCATTAACGCCGAAGAGGGAGATGATGGCAACGACATCTGATACTCCGGTGATGAGCGCAATCAGAACAATCATTACTGATGAGCTAATTGAATATTCAACCCAGCGGAAGTAGTTGCGTTGGGCGGCAAGGCCTGCGCTATAGCGGCCAAAGAATTGTGGGCTAGCAACCAAGAAGTGGAAGAAGGCTGAGAGTCCGAGGAATATGGCAACAGTGATTCCGATGGGCGCATCAAGCAGAGTGACAGGTTCGGCAAAATCGCTTCCCGGAGGTCCGGCTGCGTAACGGGCAACAATAGGCAAGGTGAAGTCGCTCGTGAGGACAAGTACCACCACCATTTGAACGAGGTGGAAGAAGCCAGCGATGACGTTGTAGCGACGAATTGATCCTGCGTTAATCTCTTTAGCCATATCCCAAGGCTACTTGGGTAGTCTTAAAAAACCTTGTTACAGCACTGGTAGATAACGGTCTAATTCATAAGCGCTGACCTGGCGGCGATAGTCCTGCCACTCAGCCCGCTTATTGCGCAAGAAGTATTCAAAGACATGCTCGCCTAAGGTCTGGCGCACAAGTTCGCTCTTCTCCATAACAGTGATTGCCTCTTCCAAATTAGATGGAAGCAGCTGCTTATCGGTTGATGGTTCAAGAACGTACTTATCCTCGATGCCCTTAAGACCGGCCGCTAACATCACAGCAAAAGATAGATATGGATTGCAGGCAGAATCGGGAGATCGGAATTCAATGCGGGTCGAATTCTCTTTCTGTGGCTTATACATAGGAATACGTACTAGCGCTCCGCGATCATTGTGTCCCCAGTTAATAATGGATGGCGCTTCTCCCCCGCCTTGCAAACGCTTATATGAATTCACCCATTGATTTGTGACAGCAGTGATTTCAGCAGCGTGCTTCAAGATGCCGGCAATGAATTGGCGACCAATAACCGAGAGATTAAGTTCGGCCTTGTCGTCATAGAATGCATTCTTTTCGCCGGCAAAGAGCGATACATGGGTATGCATTCCTGAGCCAGGATGTTCGGTAAATGGCTTTGGCATAAAGGATGCAAAGAACCCTTGGTTAAGGGCTACTTCCTTGATGACATGTCTAAAGGTCATGATGTTATCTGCAGTGCTTAAAGCATCTGCATAGCGCAGATCAATTTCTTGTTGGCCAGGTGCACCTTCGTGATGGCTAAATTCAACAGATACGCCCATCGCTTCTAGCAATGTAATTGCTTGGCGACGGAAGTCATGTCCTACAACTGCAGGGGTGTGATCAAAGTAGCCACCTTGATCAACAGGTACTGGCGCTACACCTTTCTCAGGTTGTGATTTAAAGAGGAAGAATTCAATCTCTGGATGGGTGTAACAGGTGTAACCCATCTTGGCAGCTTTATCTAAGGTGCGACGCAGAACATTGCGCGGGTCAGCAGGTGAAGGTTCACCGTTAGGCAAAGTGATGTCGCAGAACATACGAGCTGCGCCTTGCGCTTCTGCGCGCCACGGCAAGATTGTGAACGTTGCAGGATCTGGCTTTGCCAACATATCTGATTCAAGTTCGCGTGCAAAGCCTTCAATGGCAGATCCATCAAAACCAATACCTTCAGCAAATGCGTTATCGAGCTCCGCCGGTGCAATAGCTACAGATTTAAGAGTGCCGAGAATGTCGGTAAACCAAAGTCGGATAAAGCGAATATCGCGTTCTTCAATGGTGCGAAGGACAAACTCTTCTTGCTTGCTGATCTGCTCGTTCTGTGGGGACATGTGCCTTATCGTGCCAAAGTGAAGTTACGGCAGTGTTACAGAATTAGAGTTCGCGCCACTTACTAGTCATGGGAAGCCTGCGATCCTTGCCAAAAGCCCGCTGAGAAACCTTGGTGCCAGGCGGATACTGCCGGCGCTTGTATTCGGCGCGGTCCACGAGGCCAATAACGCGCATGACCAACTCTTTATCAAAGCCAGCTGCGATTAAGGCATCGCGACCTAAATCATCATCGACATAGGCCTTCAGTACTCGGTCAAGAATTTCATACTCAGGAAGTGAATCTGAATCTTTCTGATCTGGTCGCAGCTCAGCAGATGGTTCTTTGGTAATTGAATTCTCTGGAATAGGTGGGGTTTCGCCTGCTTCGCGTGCGACTTGGTTGCGCCAGCGAGATAGCGCCCAAACATCGGTCTTGTAAATATCTTTAATCGGCGCATAGCCACCGACAGCATCCCCATACAAAGTTGAATAGCCGCAGGCGAGCTCTGATTTATTTCCTGTCGCCAAGACCAGGTGACCTTCCTGATTAGAAAGGCCCATCAAGGTTGTGCCGCGAACACGTGCCTGCACATTCTCTTCCGCTAAACCAGTAAGTGAAAGCTCCTGAATATAGGCATCAACCATCTTCTGAATTTCAACGACTCTAAATCTAAGGCCTGTGTTTGCTGCCATCTGGCGAGCATCGGCAAGTGAATGATCGGATGAATACTTACTTGGCATTCCAACGCCATGCACCCGATCTGGGCCGAGCGCATCGACTGCAAGAGCTGCAACTAAGGCTGAATCAATACCGCCCGAGAGGCCAACAAGTACAGAGGTAAATCCATTCTTGGCAACGTAATCGCGCAAGCCCACAACGATGGCGTTCCAGATTTCTTCTTCATCACCGAGGCGATGTGCAATTCCAGGAACCAAGGTTCGCTCAAGAGAAACTTCGTCGTCAGAGATGATGACATCTGGCGTTGAGGTGCGAGTTGCCATATCAATATCCACCAACATAATTCCATCTTCAAATTGCGGCGCACGTGCAATGACATCGCCTGCTGCATTCACGACAATACTGTCGCCATCAAAGACCAAGTCATCTTGCCCACCAGTCATATTGACGTAGACAAGTGGTGCTCCTGCCTGGCGAGCGCGCCCGGTAACAAGTGAGAGTCTGATGTCATCTTTATTGCGTTCATAAGGAGATCCATTAGGGACGATGACTAGCCCAGGCTTGCGGGCGGCCAGTTGCGCTGTGATTCCACCATCTATCCAGAGATCCTCACAGATGGCGATTCCGACATCGACGCCATGGATGCGCACCACCAAAGTTTCATCCCCTGGTGCAAAGTTTCGGTATTCGTCAAAGACTCCATAGTTAGGCAGATGGCACTTGGCATAACTCGCCTTTACTTCACCGCCAGAGATAACAGCGACTTTGTTCTGTGGCTTGCCGGCGCCTTCAGTAGTTACTACTTGATCGAGGTATCCAACGATGGCAACGATGCTGTGATCAATCTCGGTAGCAAGCTTTGCCAGCGCCGCACGGCTAGCTTGTTGGAATGATGGGCGCAGCGCTAAATCTTCAACGGGATAACCGGTCAGCACCATCTCAGGAAAGATTGCAATCTGCGCACCTTGCGCCGCTGCCGCAGCAACGCCGTCCTTAATTAAGGCAGCGTTACCAACCAGGTCTCCCACAGTGGGATTGACCTGCGCAAGCGCTACTCGCAACTTCATAGTTCAAGAGTATCGGGAGTAGCATTGGTGTCGACCCGGGGACCGCATGGCTTCGAGGCAGGAGAAATATGAGTACTTCAACCACCCTTTACGGCGGGGCTGTGCACCGTCGCGTCACCATCCTTGATCTGCGCGCTGCTAAAGAGCGCGGCGAGAAATGGGCGATGCTCACCAGCTACGAACAGATGACTGCAGCGATCTTCGATGAGGCCGGCATCCCTGTACTTCTCGTTGGCGATAGCGCAGGCAATAATTTCTTGGGCGAAGAGAACACGATTCCCGTCACCATCGATGAATTGATTCCGCTGACTCGCGCAGTTGTACGCGGCTCAAAGCGCGCACTTGTTGTGGCCGACCTCCCTTTTGGTTCTTATGAATCCTCCCCTGAACAAGCACTTTCTACATCTACTCGCTTCTTTAAAGAGGCAGGTGCCATGGCGGTAAAACTAGAGGGTGCCCATTTAGCCACGGTTGAAAAACTGACCGCCGCTGGAATTCCAGTGATGGGCCATCTCGGCCTTACCCCACAATCACTTCATCAATTAGGTGGCTATCGCGTTCAGGGCCGTACCGATGGCGATGCAATTTTGGAAGCAGCCTTAGCCCTGGAAAAAGCAGGAGCTTTCGCCATAGTTCTAGAACTGGTACCCGCAGAATTAGCAGCGCGAATTTCGAAAGCTTTGACAGTTCCGACCATTGGAATTGGTGCAGGAACCGACTGCGATGCGCAGGTACTTGTGTGGACAGATATGGCCGGTCTTACGGCCAATCCGCCAAAGCTGGCCAAGGCCTATCGAAATCTTCGAAAAGAACTCTTGGGTGCTGCCCAAGAATTCGCAGAGGAAGTTCGCTCCGGAAAGTTCCCCACGGAGAGTCAGACATTCCACTAGTTTTAAGCCGTGGCGAAATTTGCGATAGACCTCACTCCGCTTAAAAAGTACCCCTATTTCCGAAATTTATGGACCGCAGGGCTAATTTCCTATTTCGGTTCGATGATTACCTTCGTCGCGCTCCCCTTTCAACTTAAAGAACTGACCGGTTCGTACTTGGCAGTTGGGTTATTGGGCGCCGTCGAAGTAATTCCGTTGATTGCCTTTGGACTCTATGGCGGAGTACTTGCCGATTCCGTTGACCGCAAGAAGATGGTCTGGGCAACCGAAGCCGGCGCCCTCATTCTGGTGGCCATACTTCTTGGAAACTCACTTCTTCCAAATCCATCCATTGCAGTTATCTACATCGTGGCCGCCCTCTTTGCCGTGGTCAACGGTCTGCAGCGCCCCAGCATGGATGCGATGTTGCCGCGACTGGTCAGCCATGAGGATCTTCCGGCAGCTAGCGCCCTCTTAAGTTTGCGTTGGCAGTTAGGTGTCATCGTCGGACCCACTATTGGCGGAATCATCTTTGCAACATTTTCTATCACTGTTGGTTTCGGTTTAGATATCGCAACCTATTTAGTTTCACTTGCATTTTTAGCAAGAGTGCGTTCAGTACCTCCTATAAAGGAGGCCGAAAAACCATCTCTGGCAGCGTTATTTGATGGTGTGAAATACGCCTTCCGTCGCAAAGATTTGCTAGGAACATACATCATTGATCTCGCTGCCATGACTCTTGCGATGCCGATGGCGCTCTATCCATTCTGGGCAGATGAACTGCAAGCCCCTTGGGCGCTCGGAATGTTCTATGCCGCCATCACTGTTGGATCTGTTGTCGTCACTCTGACTTCCGGTTGGATTCGCACCTACCGTTTTCATGGCCGCGCCGTAATTTTGGCGGCGATGGGATGGGGCCTCGCAATTGCAGCATCCGGTTTGAGTAACTCGCTCATCATTGTCTTGTTCTGTCTCACAGTTGCCGGGGCATCGGACATGGTCAGCGCCCTCTTCCGCGGAGCGATCTGGAATCAGACCATCCCCGATGAACTTCGGGGGCGACTTGCTGGAATCGAACTACTTTCATACTCGGTCGGGCCGTTACTTGGACAACTTCGCGCCGCATCTGTCGCCTCTGCTACTACTTTGTCCTTCTCGGTAACTTCTGGAGGCCTCATGTGCGTAGTTGTCGTCGCATTTCTGGCGCTTTTTCTCCCGAAAATGTGGAAATACGACGTCCAAACCAACGAATTTGCCGTTCGAGAGCGGGAAATTCGAAAAAATCGGGAGCTCTCCTGAATTTTTCACCAAAATCGTGGGTGTAGAAGTAATTTTTACATCAGAAATTCCCTTAACAGCACAAAAAATTTCTAAAAATAATTAGCGACACGCACTGCAATTTTTCTCACAATGTAGTGGCATTTTTTTACATATTCAGTCACACTTATCCACGAAACAGGTTTGGGTGACGGATCCGAACCCTTCCGATTAGGAGATAAACACATGGCTGCAGCTAAGAAATCTGCTCCAAAGAAGCGCAAGAAGGCTGCTGCACCAGCAGCACCAAAGAAGCGCCGCAAGAAGGCCGCTGCTCCAGCAGCTGCTCCAAAGAAGCGCCGCAAGAAGGCAGCTGCAAAGAAGGCAGCTCCAAAGCGTCGTAAGAAGGCCGCTGCAAAGAAGGCAGCAGCTCCAAAGCGTCGTAAGAAGGCAGCAGCTAAGAAGGCTGCTCCAAAGCGTCGTAAGAAGGCAGCAGCTAAGAAGGCTGCTCCAAAGCGTCGTAAGAAGGCAGCAGCTAAGAAGGCTGCTCCAAAGCGTCGCAAGAAGAAGGCAGCAGCTCCAGCAGCTGCTCCAAAGAAGCGCCGTCGCAAGAAGGCTGCTGCTAAGTAATTCATTACTTATAAAAAACCCCGCCAGGAAACTGGCGGGGTTTTTTATTGCGCAAAACTATTTCTCGGTTGGAGGATTTTCCTTTAAGGAGTTGGTTACACGTTCAAAGATTTCTGACAGTGCTTTCTGATCATCTTTAGATAGGTGGTCGATAAAGCGCGAGCGCACACTTTCGACATGGTCTGGCGCTGCGGCCACAATCGCCTTCCATCCCTTGGCGGTCATCACTGCGAAGTACCCCCGCTTATCGATGGGGCAGGCTTCGCGCTTAACCCAGCCGGCCTTTTCCATCACTTTTATGCGATGAGAAAGGCGAGATCTTGAGAGCATTGCGACATCCGCGAGCTCGCTCATGCGCATTCTTCGATCTGGGGCATCGCTGAGTTGAGCCAATACCTCGTAATCCGCCATCGAAAGTTCGTGGCTATCGAGATCTAAATCAAGGGCTTCCAATAAGCGGCGGCTAGCGATGATGTAGCGTCGCCAAGCCTTCATTTCGGCAGGGTTTAACCAGCGCGGTGTTGTAGCGTTTTGCCCTGCCATACCGGCAAGTGTACGACAGAAGTAGAATATGTTGAACTTTCAACTACTTTTCACCACAACGAAATGGATGCCATGAGCTCGCTCAAATCTGGAATTGATATCGAATCGCTCGACCCACTAGTGCGCCCGCAAGATGATCTCTTCCGCCACTACAACGGCAAGTGGATAAGCGAGTACGAAATGCCAGCTGACCGATCCAGTGATGGCATCTTCCGTAAGTTGCATGATGAGGCTGAGGCGCAGGTCCGCCAAATTATCGAGAACTCATCCGGTTCAGGTGAGTCTCAGAAAATTGGCGACCTCTATAAATCATTTATGGATACCGATGCCATCAAAGCTCGCGGCCTATCTCCAATCTCAGCAGACCTAGCCCGCATCGATGCCATCAAGGACCACCACGAATTCATCTCTGTCATGGCATCTCTTGAAATGCGCGGCATCGGTGGAATCTTTGGCGCTGCCATCTATCCCGATGCGATGGATTCGAATACCAATATTCTCTATCTAGGCCAAGGCGGTCTATCCCTGCCGGATGAGTCGTATTACCGCGAAGAACAGTTCGCCGGAATCCGCGCAGCTTTCTTGGTACATATCGAAAAGATGTGTGCCCTCGTCGGAATCAAAGATGGCGCACAAGTAGCGAAGCAGATCTTGGCGCTAGAAACCCAGATTGCCACCCATCACTGGGACCAAGTCAAAGATCGCGATGCCACGCTGACCTATAACAAGTACAGCCGGGCAGAGCTGGAAATCCTTGCCCCACACTTCTTATTCGATACCTGGCCCGAAAACGCCAAGGTGCCCGCTAAGGCCTTCGAGACTTTGGTGGTCTGTGAACCATCCTTCTTTGA
>JACCDT010142355.1_pt1 | contig 30064 bp, 45 predicted proteins | sample 7446291 | NCBI WGS metagenome assembly JACCDT01 (sample SAMN15323446, study PRJNA562643) | freshwater metagenome | isolation source: river surface water | place: USA:Blue River Watershed | collected 2017-08-17
AATTGGGGAGGAAGAAGCAAAACAAACTTTGCTAGAAAACACGAATTTATTTGGTGCTACTCTAAAGAAAAAACTTTTACTTTTAATGCTGATAAAGTAAGAACTGAACGTAAACAAAAAGTAAATATTAGAACTGGAAAAGAATACGAACAAGGAACTATCCCAACCTGTGTATGGGAAAAGAATAATCACACAACTAGCAAAGAATATTGTAATTGGCATCCTACACAAAAACCAATCAGCATACTAGAAAGATTTATAGAAGCATACACAAACCCAGGAGAAACAGTATTAGATATCTTTAATGGCGCTGGATCCACAATGATAGCTTGCGAAAATACTGGACGAATTTTTAAGGGATGCGAAATAGATCCTGATTACTACGAAAAATCAATTACAAGATATACCGAGCTCACTGGACAACAATATAACAATAACTTAATAAAACTACCAGGCAACAAAAGCAAAATAAAGGTATAAATAATATAGAGCATTGAAGCCCTATCCTGTTTTGGATAGGGCTTTTTTATTTGATGGAGACTATTATGAAACTTAATTTTGAAAAAATATTTTTTTACTTTATACTTGTAATTGTTAGTGGTAGTATCGGATATGCACTAAAACCTGTTGAAAATATTGATCAGAAAAGATTAGAAGAACAATATATAGCTCAACAAAAAGCATGCACTCAAGCACAATATATTATAAACAATTACACCAAAAAAAATTACTACCAACCCAAAACTAAAAAAGAATGGGCTATAGAGAGAATGATGAGCAGATGAATACACAGTTAATTTCGTTTATACTTTTTTCTTTTGTATCTGATGAGAAAAAGAAAGAAGAACAAGATGTACACATTTGGCAAGTGATAGACAATCTAATAAAATTTAAAATTAACTAAATTTATATCATCATAGAGAATTGATAGGTGTCAGATGGATAATTTAATTCTTCAATTCTTTCATTGATTATAGATAAAACTTGTTCAAATCTTTCTTTCATTACTTTCTTTGTAGATTTGTCTTTGGAAACATCAATAACTATAAGTTTGATGTTTCTTTTTTTACATTCCAGAACTTTTTCTCTATCAATTTGTTGAACTCTTAATAGTTTTTCAATTCCATAAATAGGTTTGTAATGAAAAATACCATTAAACTCAAATGCTAAATTTAACGAAGGAATATTGATATCTAACTCATATCCGATATGAGTCTTGTTGTAAATAATTTCAAAAGGAAAAATATTGTAAAGATTTTTTTCAATAGCGCATTCCAATTTACTGCGATTACTGCCCCAATCTTTGTAATATTTACGAAGAATTTTATAACAATCTTGAGAACAACAATTTCTAGGACTACGATTTACCTCAAATAAATCTTTAAAAAATAGTTTTTTACAAACTAAACACTCAACTTCTACTTTCTTATTCTTATATTTATTATGGCACTCACTACTGCAGAAAAGTTTTTTACTCCTCGTAAATTGATATAAACTCTTAAAAGTGTTCTTCCCACAACCATTGCAAAAAACTTCAATCTTTTTGGAACTATACTTGTTAGAACAGTCTTTAGAACAAAAATTATTATTGTTTCTCTTCATTTTTGCAGGAGAGTTATAACCAGGAGTTCCACAATAATTACAATCAAAATTAGGTTCAGGCATACATAACTTATACAAATATGTCGGAATAAAATAAGACAAAAAAAACTTAATGTTATTTACTCAATTTGTAGGGTATGATAAAGATATGAACGCAAATCAATTCAAAAATCTAAGTCTAGTATGCTTGGTGCTAGGCTTCGTCTCTATCGCTGGATCAATCGCAATCTGGTACCTCACTGGCGGAAAATCAATGGAAGCACAAGCACACGGAGAAAGATTTGGAATCTTTGTCGGACTCTGGGCTCCAACATTTATGATCCTCTCCAACCGATTTGATAGATATGCAAATGAAAAATCAAACTAAATTCGTAAATTTTATTTTTGGTCTCGTCGTAGTAGTATCAACAATTATTATTCTCAAAGTAGCTTGCGATTAGAATTTTCTTTGGTATAATATAAATGATGGTCCAACTTAGCTCAGAGGAAGAGCAATCGGCTGTGGATTGATAGCAGCTTATTAGAGTAATTTAATATAGAAAATTGTCGAAATTCAGTGAAAACTAAGTCGAAAGATATGTCAACACTGAGCCAAGCCCGTAAGGGAAGGTGCAGAGACTATAATGACAACATCCTACTAGGTATTGCTAAGGATGATGGTATAGTCCAGACTACAAACAGATTTATCTGGTAGTGAAAACTATAGTAGTAAGTAACCGATCGGTCGCTGGTTCGATCCCAGCAGTTGGAGTGAAAAATCCCCATACATTTGTATGGGGATTTATATTGAATATGGCCCGTTCGTCCAGCGGTTAGGATACAAGATTTTCACTCTTGAGACACGGTTTCAATTACCGTACGGGCTATTTTTTCTGAAAGTATCCTCTTGGTGGTTTTTCAATTCCATATTTGCTGCATCTTTTAGCAATCAACTTGTCTGAACATCCATATTTTTTTGCTAACTGATTCATCGGTATTTCCCAAATTTCTTTTCGTAAAACATCTTGATTTATTTCAAATATTTCAGCAGTCACAAGCTTATTTATTTTACTAGAGCACCTAACACATCTTGTGCTTTGAGATGAAATTTTTGCAAAACAATCAACACACCTTTTTCTCTTTGATTTTCCAGAATATGTTTCAGTTTGACTATGACAATTTGGACATAAAAATCTCAAATTTTCTAATCTATTATCATCATTTTCGCCATTAATGTGATCAAGATGCAATGACAAAGGATTACCTAACCAAACAGGATCTAGATTACAAATTTGACATTTGTAATCTAATACATTTTCATTAATTATTCTTTTTTTAATATATGCTCTATCTACATTATTATTTTTTGTAAGATAAAATTCAATAGGTTTTTGTCCAGAATTAAAATACAATTTTGAATTTTGAGTTGTAAAATGTGAATAATCAATTTCACATCTATCAAGCACATTTCTTAATAAATTACAAGCTGCTCCTGATTTAGAATATGAAAAATGATTTAAAATTTGCGATAATGATGTACTGTTCATTACTAAATTTTCTAAATATGCAGTTCCTTTTGATAAAAAAATACTATCCATTCGTTTTGTCCTTTCGTATATACACACTATTTATAGTGTATATTCGAATATTCTGAAAACATTCCCTGCAATACAATACAAACAATAACATTTTGTGGTATAATTAGTCTATAAGTTTATTCTCCCGTGGTGAAACTGGCATCATCTTAGATTTTGGCTCTAAAGTTCCTTGATCGTACTGAGGCGGGAGAACCTTACAAATTTGCACTAGTAATTCAATGATAGAATGGCTCACTTGTAATGAGTTCGTTGGGGGTTTGATTCCCTCCTAGTGCTTTATGACTCTTAAAGACTATTCTCAACTTAAATTTCAGGTTGATATGTTCAATCATTTCTTCTATCCTATTTGTTTAGTGTTATCTAAATCATTTAAGGATGATGAAATTGTTGCAGATTTATATTTCAATCACCGTGAGGGTCCAAGATCTATTTCTTCTTGTGATAATATAAAAGATGCTATGAATTCCTTATCTCATTTTACTAAGGTTATGAAGGCTGTGGAATATTTCAATAAGGTTAATGGTCCTTTGATGCTAGATAAATCTAAAGATCAATAATGTGATATAATAAAGTTATGAACGAAACAATCTTAATATCAATTTTATTTGCTTTAGTGGCAATAATGTTCGTCTTGATATTTATTGTAATTTTTCAGATTAAAAAAATCTTGAAGTCTTACGATAATAACTTTGAGTCTTTGAATAAGAAGACAGCGAAATTGGTGGAGTGATAGTATATTCTGCTTATATAGAAATTATATAAAGATTTTTTAGTCAGATAATAATTATTATCTATATCTGGAGTTTTATTTTGAAATATATCAAGGGTGTTAATTATAATTGGGCTGTTGAAAATTCCATCATTGAAAAGTTAATAGTTTGTAAAAATATGCCAACTTTTATGGGTTGCGTCGAAAATGCAGATTTCGAAAATGATTATATGTCAGATTTGGAATTTGGTATATGTCAAAAGACAGGCACAATTCAATCATTGAACAGACTGTCTTATGATTATGTTTACATTGAACCTCATAATTATTGTGTGGGTAAAACTTGGAATGACCACCATGAAGCTTTTGCAAAATTCATAACAAGCAATTTACAAGAAGATTCTATTATTTGGGAAATTGGTGGAAGTGACGGTAATTTAGCCAAGAGATGCGTAGATAAAGTTAAAGAATGGCATATCATTGAGCCAAATAAACCTTTAAATGCTTTTGAACATGAAAAGATTTTTTATCACTCTGGTTATTATCCTGAAATTAAAATTACTAATGCTGATTTAGTTGTTCATTCTCAATTATTTGAACATATTAGGGACCCAATAAATTTTTTAAAAGATATCGAATGTGATAATCAGGTTTTTAGTTTGCCAGATTTCGATTATGGTCTTCTTGCTGGATTTCCAAGTATTATCAGTTTTGAGCATGAACAGGTTTTAGATAACGAAACTATGCATAATTTATTACATAGTTGTGGATATTCTTATGAAAAATTAAACTTCAATAATTTTTCATATTTTTACAAAATCACTAGAACTCATAATCCTTCAGAATTTATTCCGGTTGATGCAAATAAAAGCAAAGAACTTTTATCAACATGGTATTCTGTATTAGAAAATCAAGCATTAGAAATACAACATAGATTGTCTGAAATAAATCAATCTGAAAATGTTTATTTCTTTGGTGCGCACATTTTTTACACTTTATTGAGATCTTTAGGTTTAGAATACACTCTTACAAGCTTATTAGATAATTCGCCTTTAAAAATAAACAAACGATTTTATGGCAGCAATTTGTATGTCAATCATCCAGATGTATTGAAAAACCTAGATAATGCTATAGTAGTTATCCCAAAGGTTATTTATTCTAAAGAGATGATGGATCAAGTTGTTTCTATAAATAAAAACGTGAATATAATCTTATCATCATAATCAAAGGAAAAATCTTACATGAATATCACATTAGCAACTTGGATTTCTTCTGGTATTGTTTTTGTATCAATTATGTCATTTTCTCTCTATATAAATTATCGTTTAGATAGAATGATAAAAATGCTTGACTCTATGATTACTGACCGACCAGAATAATTTCTAAACCCATCGAAATCGATGGGTTTAGTTTTTCAAGGTAAAATAAATTATGTCTGAACGAGAATGGGTTGATAAAATTAAAAAAGAATGTGTCTTGAACGTTGGCAATTTCGACACTAAATATGCAATTCAGTTAGTTGGGAGAAGTGGTAGTAAGATTGGTATTGTTTCTCTCAATAAGCAGTTTATGAGTGTAGATATAATTGACAAACAAAAATATGAGCGTTTTTATGATCAATTTTATTCTAGAAGAAATAAAGAATCTCGTCCGCCATTAGTTATAGATTATCACATCGAACATTCTATAGGCAGGGGTGGATTTAAGGAATTGTGGGATTTTTATTACAAGAAAGTGAAGTCTAGGGTAAAATAAATTAGGAGAAATTATTATGGATGCAACTACGCAGATTTTGACTTGGATTTTGATTCTACTTATTGCTTATGGATGTGGAATTTGGGCTAGTAGAAAAGGATATAATTTCTGGGCTTGGTTTTTTGGTGGTAGTTTGTTAGGTGCTATTGCTCTTCTTTTTATGCCTAATGTAAATGACCTAGAAGAAGAGAAACGTGCAAAGCAAATCAACACTGGTAATACAGCTGGAATTATTTTGGCTGTAGCATCATTTGTTTGGGGATTTGCTCAAGGATTCTATAAGCAATAATAAAAAAGGGGAGAAATATTCTCCCCTTTTTTTAGTCTTCAAATTGTTGGTCATATCCATCTTCGTCAGGTAACAGAATATTCAAATCATCGTCTGCAGAAAAATGACAATATGATAAATCTGAATGAGCAATTAGTAATTTCATAAAAGTTTGATAAAGAGATGGATCTGTGGAATATGGTGTGAAATACTGTAAAACTTTATCATAATTAACAAGAATGAATGGTTTATCATTCAAGCTAACAATATAAAATCTATTTAAATTTGTTTCTATAAAATGTCCTTGTAAACCAGGGACATTTTTCTTTAACGTTTCCCAATCAGCACCAATATTGTTTTGAATTTGAAAGATTTTTCTGCCAAAATCTTTAAGGTTAAATATATCTTGGACTGGGAATGAGGTTTTTCTGGATAAATTATAGATATCAATTATTTTCATCTTACTTGCATTATACCTGAATCGTGGTATGCTATCTGTATGAAACACAAGATTACAATTATTGATGAGAATTTTGAGGAGAAGAGTCTTGAGATGACTTATGCTCAATTGAAAGAATTGAATCGATGGTTGAATATTTATTTGAACACTGGCAAAACAATTGAATATAAACTTGATAAATCAAAGAAAAAAGTTGAAGTTGTTAGTGCACAGATGTAAAATTGTGGTATAATTAGAGAGTAAGAGAGATACTTACAAATTACAATTAAATATGCAACTGTAGCTCAGCGGATAGAGCAAATGCCTTCTAAGCATTTGGCCGCAGGTTCGAGTCCTGCCAGTTGTATTAGAAAAATCCCATCATAATCAGATGGGATTTTTCTTTTTAAAACCAGAATAAATTATTATGTGGTATAGAATTTCAGCAAAGAAAAAAGTTAGTTTAGTTATTGTATTTAATGGCGATAAAGTTTTACTTGGAGAAAAATCTTCTGGTTTTGAAATTCCTGGTGGACACGTTGATTACCTAGAAGATGAAAAAGATTGCGCCAAGAGAGAAATAGAAGAAGAAACTAACTTAAAAATATCCAAACTTCATAATTTGAGAGTAATGGATATGCCAGATAAAATTGTGAACGTTTACTACACAAAAGATTATTCTGGCGATCTTTTAGCTGGAGATGATTTGATTGGTGTTAGTTGGCATAAAGTAAGTGATTTGCCAAAGATAAAATTCAATGGTGCAGAATTAATTTTAGAAGCATACGAAGCAATTAAATAGAATTAGAATATTACCTCGGAGGGTATTCTTATGAAGTTTAAATTATCACCAACGGAGATGATAATTTGCATAATGGCTATATTGACCTTACTTGCAATTTTCATTCCAATATTTATTTTAGCTTGGTCAAGTTTTTAATTATCAACAATAGAGTAAGAAATGCAAGTGGTAGGAGAACCAAAACCTTGCAAGTATCTTACTTTAACTGATTCAACAAATCTACTTGTGTCATCAGGGATTATTTCAGCTCTTACAAGTAAATCAACAATAGGTTTTACAATATTATCTGGATCACTTCTCATTTTCCATTGTGTGTCAGCAAGAATGAGAATTTCTATTTCTATTGGGTAATTTGTTGCTGGTAATAAATTATTTTTTATGATTGAGACGTTCTTTTCAATCCAATCATTATATTTTTTGCTTTTCACCATTTTTCCACGAGCAACAGGAGCGTACATCTTATTTGCGGAAAATGGTTCTTGGATAGTACAAGATTTTTTAAGCATAGATAATTTGTACAGAGATAAATATATGAACTTAAGATTTGCAGCAAATATTTTTGATAGCCTTGGTGACTTTGAAATGGCAGATTTTGTCGATGGATTATTGATAAAACAAGCGCAAATTTCAGATGTTGATCAATACAATATGGATGTTGATGCTTATAATAAAAAATTATTACAACAACAGCAACCAGTTCCAAAAGCAAATTTAAAATTAACTAAACCTCTTTCATTTCCTTTGGGTGTTGAAAAAGTTACAATTCCAGCAAATGTTCCAGCAAAAAGTACAGTTCAAAAAACGCCATCAAATAAAGTACCTATGGGAAATTTTGATAAATCTATTAATCTCATGTTAGGTTTAGAGGGTGGTAAGACTGATGAAGGTAGCGACAGAGGTGGTAGAACTAATTATGGCATTACTCAATTTACGTATAATGATTGGAATAAAAAACACAAACTTCCTAAAAAAGATGTTTTTACTATAACTCCAGATGTTGCTAAACAAATTTACAAAGAACAATATTGGAATTTAATTAAGGGCGATCAATTACCTAGAAACGTTGCTAATGCAATTCTTTCAATGGCACTTACTGATGGTCCACAAGATTCAATAAAGTTTGTGCAAAAGATGTTAGATGTTAAGCCTGTTTCTGGTGTTATGGGTCCAATTACAATGGCAAAAATTTGGGAAAAATCTAAAAATGGTGATGCTGATTTTGCCAGATCTATTTTAAATAAACAGATAGACCGATATCAAAAAGATGAGCAAGCTTCAACTTATGGTAAAGGCTGGACAAATAGAGTAGAAAAAGTAAAGGACACTATTTCGTAATGTGGTACAAGCTTGCACAACAATTACAACTTCCTGGTTTAGATGTAGAAAGATCTGAACCTATCAAAAAAGAAAGACCACAATTGAAACCTGAAGAACTTTTTGAAACACAAAAAGAACCTAAAAGTTTATTCTTTGGTGATTGGGCTAAAGATCATTATGTGCCAGAGATGCCTGTATACCATGGCACTACACACGAATTTGACCAATTTGATATAAATAAAGGTGTTTCATCTAACGCTTTTGGTCAAGGATTTTATTTCACTAGTGATGAGCAAGATGCTACAAAAAATTACACTGGTTCTGGACCTGACCAAAAAGGAAAAATTTCAGAGCTAGAATATAAATTGATTGATGAAAATGATGAAGATCAATTCTATTTATGGAACTTATATGGTGATGATCCAAGATATCGCCCTTATTTTAATGAAGATGGCACTGTTGCAAGCCTTCAATATTTAGTAGAAAAAATTGCAGCTGATACTGTTTTGGGCTCTAATAAGCCAAGAGTAATTCCAGCTCACGTAAGGATGAAAAATCCAATTCATTTAACTTCAGAAAATGATATAGAACATCCAGAAAAAACTTTTGTTGATGATACAAATGAATCATTGGAATTCTTAAATGAAAATAATGTCAATGAATCAGATAATAATTCTTACAAGACAGTTATTTCAAAACTTTACAATATTTTGATAGATTATATGGATACAGATAGAGCATATCAAATTTGTGAAGATTTAATTCAATTTACAACTGGATCTAACGATGGTGTAGTTTCCTCGGTTATGATGATGGATAATCTTAAAGGAGCTTTAGCATCTTTTGACATTGATGAAGAATCAGATTATAAGGGTGAAATTATTCAAAGATTTTTAAATTCATTAGGGTTTGACAGCATTATAATGGATCCTAATCAATTTTTTAGAATGTACTCTCAAGAAAACCCAATAAAACATTATATTACTTGGGATCCTGAAAATATAAAACATGCTAGAGAAAATATTGAGTTTGATCCAAGCAATCCTGTTATCACTGCTAATAGTGGTAAAATTAATTTATGGAAGAATTCTTTGCTGTAGTTTTCATTGAATGTATGGTGGAAAATAATCGATGTTTCTCTGACAAAGATTTTTATGAATTATTAAAAACTCAAAGATTAGATAAATCAAAGATAAATTTCAATGAACTTATGGAAGAATATTTATTAGAATTTGAGTTTGATAAATATGAAAAGTTAGACGATATATGGCAGCCTAAAGGATCATTTGTTTCTCATAAAGCGATTCGTAATATAATAAATGAACTTGATTTACATATGGAAGTGGAAAATTCTTTAGGTGGATTTTACGAAACAAGTTGTGATGTAGTTCAAAAAATCAATAATTATCTTTGGTTATGTGAAAAAGAAGCCCTCCAATAAAGGGGGGCTTCTTTTTTTATAAGAAACTTATTGATATGTATGCTGAAAAACTCTTAAAAATAGCAAGCAAATTAGACAACTTAAGACAATATAAGTTAGCAGATAAATTTGAAAAACTTGCTCAAGATATGTCTATTCCATTTTACAGATATCCTTTTCAGCAACAAAAAGATTATAAAAATAGATTGCCTATGAAAAAGAATTTCATGGGTGAATCTACACAAGAAATAGACGATAGATTTGGTAAAGATTCAAAAATCTATTTACAACAAATGGTAATAGATCCATTGTTATTTGATCATGCACAATCAAAAATTATGCTTGATACTATCATTAATGATCCTGATTATAAAATGGATCAGTCTTCATTTGTAAATATGATTAATATATATAGAGATCATTATGACCAAATAAATGACAATAGAAATGATATAAAAACTCTTTCTAAAATAGAGCCAGAATTACATAAACATTTAAACAATATATTGAGTAAAACATAATGTGGTACAGAGAAGCAATTAATTTAAGTGGTTTGTTTGGAAAAAATGACCAAAGCCAAGCTCAAAAACCAGTAGAAAAACCTGAAGTTCCAAATGATATTTTTCGTGAACAAGTTAGAACACATATTCCTAGCCCACAAGAAAAGATTGATGTAAGTAAGGGATCCCAACATTTAATTCTCACTGGTTCAGGAGATATTCATCAAGGTGACAGTCATAGTAGTTATTTAGACAGCATCTTAGGCAAAGCAAGAAAAAGTTTGAGAGAAATCCCAGATATTGCAAACAAATATGACTTGAGAAAATTGCCTGATTCTGCTTATGGTCCAGAAGATTTAGTTGAGCGAAGAAATTATAAGTCTGGACCTAATGATCCTATTTTGTATCAAGAAGATGCTGTCACTGAAATTCTTCACGATTATTTTGACAGGGGTATTAGAATTAGTAATATGGAAGGATTTATGACTGTAAATGCAATTCATATACCAACATCATTACAAATTCAAAAAATTTATGAAATTATTCATATGACACAGCCAAAAGCAATAAGTTTTAAAATCAAGACTGACAAAGGTAAATTTGTAAAAGTTTATGATATCGATGATGCTGTTGATTTTAAGAAAGATTTACTTGATTTTACAACTCATGGTGAACAAAAGCCATCAACTATGAGAGATTGGAGAAATTTCTAATGTGGTATAGCAGAACAATTTTAGCAGCAATAGAAGATGCAATCAACGCCTTACAATCAAAAGGTGTTAGTGATCAGATTATTCAGTTTGTACACTCTTTACCTAATGATAAAAAAGGTAAAGCAATTGGTGCATTAAATCAGAATCCTTTAATGATGATAGATGATTTGAAAAGTTTATTCGAATCAGGTTACAAGCCATCTGGAACTGAAAAGCAACTTGTTCAAGATTATGATCCAAGGTTTCAAAGCTGGGCATTGTATCAATATAAACTTCAAAGAGCTAACAAATTAAATGATGATCCTTACGATGACAGATGGAACTATAATAAGCAATTACGTGACATAAAAGACAATTTAGATGAAATTCACGACTTTTGGAGAGTTCACAGTTTAGATAATCCTAACTATAACATTGGAACAAAATCACTCGAAGAAGCATATGAAGATTCTGTGGAATGGCATAATGCTATGTCTCAAAGAGGTTCTGGAAAATTTTATTTACCTTTTGAGAGAGATGAATCTGGGCAATTAGTTGATGAAAAGATTGTTCATAGATTTGATGATGGATCTATGATGGTAAGAGTGGAAGATCCTAATGATTTGGATGTTGAGGGCAGCTTTATGCATCACTGTGTTGGCTCATACGCTAGACACGTTGAATCTGGAGATTGTACTATATATTCCTTAAGAAATAAATTTAATCAACCTCAAGCAACAATTGAAGTTGGCAGAGATGGAACAGTAAAACAAATCAAAGGCCCAAGTAATTCTGAAATAGAAGACGATGATTTAGTTAGTAAAATTAGCGATTTCTTTGAGGGCAGAGATGATATCAAGAAAACTGCTGGAGAAAGCTATACTCATCAAAGAGCTGAACAATGGTACCCTGGGGAAGTTGAATGGGAAAATAGTCCTGATGAAATTAAATATGGTATTCACGAGTTTGCTTATGGGCCTTATTTAGAAGGATATTATGATGAAGAAGCTGATGGAGATTTTTCAAGATTTGGCATTCATTCAAGTTCCTGGGAAAATAAAGACCAAGAAGAATTTGAAGAAAATAATCTTAGAAATTTAGACATTGATGAATTAGCCGATAAAACTGTTTCTGAAATCAAAGATGCTATTGATGGTAAAAGAACATACGGAAAAGTTTACGATTTAGAAGATTATGATTTTGAAAATTTAGCAGAAACAATTGTTGATATTGCATATAAGCAATTAGAGTCTATAGTTGATAGAGAAGATAGTTTAACTGATGAGTATTTGGCTAGAAGAAGTGGATATTTAACAAAAGAAGATATTCAAAGTTATAAATATGAAAGAATTAGACAAATTATAGGACGAAACCCATTATTAGATTTGTTATATAGTTTTGCAAAGCATTATTCTCAATGGGAAGAATATGTTAGAACGCCAGACTCTGAAGATTATGAACATTTTGGTGATTCAGATCAGTTTGGTGAAAGAGCTATGCGGATGATGAGAAACTCTGAAGATAAATTACGTCTAGAGATTGCTAAACGTATTTATGAGACATATCAAGATCATCCAGTAATAAAGAAATTTGAAGAAACTTTTAATACTAAATTTATTCTTCCTGAAATTTCAACTATTGAAGAGGGGCAACACAGAGCTCAAATGCGACACTTGACCTCACAATATACAGATCCAGGTCAATTAACATTCCAAGATCTTCCAGAAGGTGAATCTTTTAATTTAGCTAGACATAGAAAGAAACAACAGGATCTTGAAGATGATAATTTAGAAATTCCTTTCGAAGATGATTTTGAATAAATAAAATTATATCTTTTTTCTTAAAATATAGGTTAGTTTATCTGCTAACCTATATTCTTTTTTAATATCGAGTTTTTGAGCGATTTTTAGCATAGATTTGACAGAAGCTAATACATCTTCATCATCAGGTAAAGCAGACATATTCTTAAATACGTTATTTAAGCTTTCTTGAATCTGTTCATCAGTTTCTTGTATTGGTTGAGGATTTTGTGTGCCGATAATATTTTTTTCTTTTAAATCTGATATCCAAACAGGCCATAAATCTAATTCTTGCCAATGCTTTCTGAAAAATTCTGGTCTTGCATTCATAAGATTTGTAAATATTTCAAGTTGTTCAGTAGGAGTAGCATATTTAAAATTTGTCCAACTGTTCAATAAAATTTGGTCTGTAATTTGATCGCTAATAAAAGGATAAAAATTTAATAATCTTGCATAGTCTCTTATATCTAATTGACTACGATTCTTTTTCATATAATTATTATATTCATCTAAACTTGACGTTCTTAATATTTTTTCTGTTATAGGATTTTTATTAAATGTTAGGTACATTGTTATCGAAATTGGAAGATCTTCGATACTGTTTATATATTCTGCAGCTATATTGGCCCCTTTTTCAGAACTTGGAGACTCTAAAAGTTTATGGACAAGAAGCTTTGGACTAAATCTATTTAAGAATTTTTCTCTTAAATCAGGATCATTTATTAATGCATATTTTGGAATTTTAGATAAACTTGCATTAATTATCCATTTTTGTTCACCAGGGTCATCATAAGTTGGATATTCTTCCTCATCGAAGTCTTCATCTTCCTGATCAACATCGTCTGGAATTTCTCTCTTTTCTAATCCAACTCTACTAAATCTACCACTATAATATCTTTCAAAATTATCATATAAATAATTCCAGAATTTTCCAGAATTTTCTAATGCAGTATATTGAACACCTTGCCCAGTTACTAAAACTAATGCAACACCAGTTTCTAAATCATCTTGAGTTAATTCAGATTCATCTTTAGTTCTAATTTTTTGAATAAAGTCAAGTCTTGTTTTGTAAGAAGCTACTGCAATTTTAGATATTTCATAAAATTCAGGAAGATTCTTAAATTCATCAGGAATTAATCTAAATCTTCCAGCAAATGAAGCAAAACTACTTGGAGAATTAAGAACTTCAGCATTATATCCATCTGCTTCTGCTTGTGCTCTTAAAGGTTCAATAGCTTCTGGAGTATGTAGATAAATTCTTGTATTTTCTAAAGTTGGATTTTTTTGATAAACTTTAAACAAACCTTTAGCAATAGCTAATTTTTCAGCAAAAGGATCATTGAAATTAAAATCATCGCCAGCGGTAGCAACAGATACTCCAATTTGAGGTACATTCTCTTTCCAATTTTGAGGAATTCCACTAAAATTTTTGGTTTTAGAAAATGCTTTTAAAACTTTTTCTTTATCACTAGGGTTGTTAGGGTCGAGATATTCTAATATCTCACCATTATTATGTCCCAATTCCCAAGCAGATAATTGTTGCTTGACGTATGAATTGAATAATTGATTATTGGTTTTTATTTTTTCTCTTTGAGTGCGAGGTAATTCTAATCCAGTATTTACATATTGAATTAAATAATCTTTACCACCAGGAACATCAAATAAATATTCAAAAATATCATTGGGTAATATCCAACCCATACCGATGAATTTGGAAAGATATGTTTTGACGCTATCTGATTCAATGGTTATAGACTCTAATAAATGAGCCGTTGAATCTGAAGGCAACATTCCTGCACTTTTGCCTAAATGCGTTTTTTCAGCAATCATTTCTTCAGGGATTTCAATTGGTTTTACTACATACCTTTGATTAGAAAGTACATAAGTATTATCTCCATTGTCTTTGATAAATCCATCTTTTGTAGTGCTTCTTAAGACAAATTTCCCAGTAGACCAACTTTTTACATCATCAACATTTATATCTTGGCGTTTAACGTAATTACCTAAACCAGTTTCTAATTTTTCTTCTGGTGTAAGTGGTTTATTTATTAATATTTTTTCTTCTTCGCCAGTTTCAGGATTAGTTGTTGTAGCATCTATGTTGACACCTTTACTTTTTAAATATGTTAAATAAGTAGGAATATCTCTGCCTGTAATAGTCCTTCCCTCATATTGGAAAGTAATGTCGTTAGTTAAATTTGAGCCTGTTCTGTTAACAATATCAGTGATTTGGACATTATTTTGATTATATTGTATAGCCACTTTTCTTTGATTAGGAGTGGGTGGATTTTCGTCCCATACAATATAAAATGTAGCAGCTTGATTGCTTCTATAACTTTGCCACATATTATTTTCGCCTGGATAAGCAATACACCAAGAAGTATCTGCAGCTAATTGTTTGCTATCTTGAGCTTTTTCTACTTTAAAAACCTTAATTCCATCACCAGTGAGGATAGGAGTATGATCTGTTTCAGATTGTTCTACTCTTTCTTCTTGTTTTTTTGCTATAGGGAAATTACCGTGAACAAAATCAATAAGTGCCATCAAGTCATCAAATTGTTGGTCATTGATAACAACAAAACTTTTAGATACTTTGATATTGGAAGGATTTAATTTTTTACGATTTATATATTGGGTTAAATGACTAACAATATCGTTAATAGCATTTTCATCAGAATCTCTTGCTAACATCCAAGCAGCAAGAGGCTTAAATACTGAATTATATTTATTTACAATTTCTTTATAACTGTTATAATCTTTTCCAACAGACTTGAAAATTGAAATAAATAATTCTTTATTTGCTATTACTATACGATTATTAAACATTGTATTTTCTCAATATATTTGTAAACTTATCTGCTAACTTGTATTGATAATTAAAATCTAATTTTTGCGCTATTTTCACCATAGATTTTACAAAGGCAGTAGTAGTTTCTTCTTCAGTTTCTTCTTCATCTTCTTCTGACGCAAATGGATCAGGCAATTCTTCTTGTGTTCCAGGTGGTGTTGGTCTTTTTCCTTTCAACACTTGACCAGTTTCTTCATCAAAATATCCAGTGCCATATTTTGATTTTCTTTCATATGCAAGAATTCTCGGAGCAAGGTTAGGATACATATGAACTAATGCTGCCCTTATTTCTGGCAATATATGCACATAAATATCTCCCTCTAAAATTCTCGTTTCAAAATATTTAGGATAATTTCTCAATAAATGTAATTGATGATTTAAATTTGGACGATTTCTAAAATAACTAAATATTCCTAAATTATAAAAATTTGGATCTTCTTTTACTTCTGGATAATGATGTGTATATATATCCAAAAACTCTAACATAATATCTGGTGTAAAGTCTTTGAAAGAGTCAATTTCTTCATAACTAAATTTTCTTTTTTCAAGTATTTTTGAGAGGAATTCAAATGCATAAGTTCTACCACGATATAATAATCTGTAAAATTCAGATCTTACATATCTGTTGTCATCTAAAAATTGATTTATATAGTCTTCATATAGCCAAGGTGTTTTTTCAATGTCTATATTATCCATAAAATTCTTAGCAGAAATACTGTTCATTCTTCTCTGCAAAAATTCTTTAATTTCAGGATCTTCTAAAAATTCTTGTGGAATAAACTTTAAAATGTTTGCAAAATCATTTTCACCAAAATTAAGTTCACTACCTATCCAATCAGCAAAATGATCTATATTCTTAAAGAAATTTTTCCAGAAATTTATATCTTGTATTGCATTTTGAAATTCTTGGATTGCATCTCTGAAATTTTCTTTTGCTTCATCACTCATCTCTAATTCTTCAAACTTCTTAAATAATTTGCCATCATTGTAAATAGCCCATAATAAAGTTTGATTTGCATTATGAGGAACAATTTCTTCTGGTCTATCTTTGTATGCGTAATGAGCATCTTTTTTGATTGTTTGTTGGTGATCGTGTAAATCAAAGGCAAAATTTACTGTTGGATTATTACTCCAATCATTATGATAAGTTTCACTATACTCATCAAAGTTATTAAAAGAAAATTCACGTAAAACATCTACATCTTTAATTTGAGTAATTAACGAAAGATCAAATGGATCGTTAGGATTGTAATATTTAGCAATTTTTTCGGAAGGTTTTGGACATAATATTGAATACTTTACTTCTTCCAATAGCCCAAGTTCTTTTGCCTTTTCAAAATCTTCTTCATTAAAACCAGTTGCCATTGCCACTTCTTTGATAAGTGATTTATCCCCTGATTGCAATACGGCATTTTTTAAATCTTGTTTTGGAAAAGCTGAAGTGAAGTCTACTAAATCTTTATCTGTCAATCTATTTTTTGCATATAATAAATATAATTCAGGAAATTTAGGATCTTCGAAAATAAAATTTCGTATACCATTTGGAACAAAAGTTTTTACAGTGCTAACATATTTGACCAATAAATCTCTGTCGTTTAAATCTAATAATAAATCGGCATCAGCAGTTTCGGCGTATGATGTACCTGATTGCAAATAGTCTTTTTCAATCAAAGTTTCAAGATAAATTCTCAATAAATCTGGTTTTTCTTTTAAGGTTTGTCTAGCAACTTCATTTATACCACCCTGTTTTTCAATTAATTGTTTAAATAAATCTTTTCTATTTAAGTTTATTAAATCTATTTGCATAAGAGGGCTAAATCTTCTGCCACCTATAATTTGACTTCTTAAGTATGAAGTAAGTAAATTTTTGTTTTTTCTAATAAATTGATATTGCGTTTCAGAAAGTGACATTCCGGTGTTGACATATTTCATTAACAAATCTTCACCACCAACACTTTTTGATAAATATTCTAAAACTTCATCTTTTACACGTTTGCCTAATCCCATCCATCTTGAAGTATAGAATTTAGCATCAGGGTTATTAAGAATGTACGCAATACCAGATCTACTTGAAATCTCTTCTATGATATCTAAACTATTTTTATCTATTCTTTCTATGTCTCTATCTTCGCCATTGACTTTAGATTTTCCAGATTGCCATAAAAGAATATCTTCCACACCTAAAGCAGCTATATAGTTAAAAGTGCCATTTTGTAATCTTTCTTCTGTCGTCTTGGGTTTGTTCTTAAGAATTAATTCTTCTTGACCAGTTTCGGGATTTTGCCTTGTTGCTTGTAAATTAATTCCCTTACTAGACAAATATTCAGAATACCGATCCCAATCCCATCCATTTGTAAGTTGATGTCCAGTAATATTTGGAATGTCTGTTAATAAAACATTTTCTGAAGCAAAATCAATTGCAACTTTTCTTTGATTTTCTGTAGGAGGATTGTTATCAACTACAACAAAAAAAGTAGCATCGTGCGAATCTCTATAAGATTGCCACATATTATTTGGGCCTTTATAGCCAATACACCAACTTGTATCATCACCAACTAATCTTCTACCATCGTTGGCATTATTTATTTCAAATATCTGGATAGAATTATCTTTATTTGCTAAAACAGGAACATCTTCAATTTCAGTATTTTCAACACGTTCTTCAGCTTGCAAAATAGGAAATTGAGCGTGGATATATTCTGTTAGTTTAATTGCATCATCAAAAACTTCATCGTTTATTTTGACAGCTTTAGCACTTACTGAAAATTTAGTAATTCTTCTTGAGTCAATATATTTTTGTATAGCTTCAATATATTCATTTGGTTCAATATTGCGGGCTAATAACCAAGCAGCAAATACTTGATACTTTTGATCATATTGCTTTACTGTTTCTCTTAAATCTTGATAAAATTCTGCATCTTTATTCAGGAAATTACAAATTCCCAAAATATCTTCTTTTATGCCAGCTGTGATGATCCTAAAACTATACCTTTTCATAACATTTTTATTCCATTATTTAGTATACAGTTTCCTATTTCGCATCCCAAAACACAAAAACAGGGGCTGCTTTTTCAAAGCCCCTGTTTTTGTGTTTGTTGGTCTGCTCCTAACTACTTTTGAATTCCATCAGGACGACCTTGCTTGCCACCACCCTGACCTCCACCACGTTCTACAGTTGGAAGAGTAGTCTTTGCCACAAGCTTCAAACCATCAACACTAAATTGATAAAGAGTGTTGCCTGAAACGACATAAACATAATTGCCAGAAGCAGCTACAGAAGAACCGCCACCCCCAGCTCTCATTCCACCACCTTGACCAGGAAAACCAGCCGGACGAGGAGCATCCTGACCAGCAAAACCACCTGGAACCTGCGCAAAAACGACACCGAGAACAGCCAAAGAAGCTGCAAGAGAAACGAGTAATTTATTCATAATTTTTACCTCTGTTCAATAGACGAACAATATTATTATATGTTCAATAAATGAGTAAAAGATTAAGATAGACCTATAACAAAAAAAGATCTACTTTCGTAGATCTTTTTAGAATTATCTAACTGGATTTCCAAGTTGATCAAGAATTGCTTGACCTGTCGGATAATAAGTTTTTCCCCAGAGGAAATTGTTTGGATTGATTGTAGTTTCAAATCTAAAGAATTTTGCGTGGCCATCAGCAAAGACATAATTGCTTCCACCTGTATGACGACCAGGTTCCATAAATCTAATATGTAATCCACCGTCTGCAGCAACTGATCTACAACCAGCAGTACCATTCTTGAGACCAGAATCAGATGGGCCACCCCAACCTTCAGCACCTTCAGCAGCAGCCTTGGTTATTGCAAAGATTGGACCCGTAGCGTCTGCCACGCTTTGCCCTGCCCACTGTCCGCCAGAGATTGTTCTCATCATAGCATTAGTAGGTCTATGTGATTTGTTTCTTCTTTCAGTGTTAAGTTGACCAGTACTACCTAAGAAAATACAACTCAAATGATTAGTTGCTTCTGTGATAGCAATAACATCAGCTGGAAAGTCAACAGCAGCAATTGAGACAACACTTGGCGCATCTTGTGGGCCTCTTTTTCGTGGCAGAACAGCTGAATTAGGAATGTAAGAAAGCTTTGGTACTTGAGCTTCACAACCAAGAGTGTTTACATCAGTCCAAGGTAAGCAAGGAGGATTGTCTGGACCTACACCACCTAACTTATCGGATGGACATACCCAAACCTTATCGCTCTTGATATATGGTTGTAACATAGCCGAATAATGAATATATCCACCAGCACTTCCACCATTAGTAGTAGCTGTGTTATTCTTATATACATATGCACTAGGATAAGTCTCATCATAGTCTTGGGTATACATCATAAGACCAATACCAATTTGCTTCTCATTAGATAAACAAGAAGCTGAACGAGCCTTATCACGAGCTTGTGCAAAAACAGGGAAGAGAATTGCAGCCAAAATAGCGATGATGGCAATGACAACGAGTAATTCAATTAAGGTAAATGCTTTTTTCATTTTAGTTTCCTTTTAGAGTCTTGTTAATATTATTCCCCGTAGTAAGAATAATAATATTAAGAAAAATATATAATTTCTTAATAAAAGGAAGCCTACATCCTAAATCTCTATAATAAAAATATGAAATACAAGATTACAATAAAAGGCGCAAAAGAACAGAAGTATCTTTTCCTAGATATAGATGGAGTAATGAATTCCTTCGATGATTATAATATGACAGGCGAAGAATTTCTAGACAAAATAAATGATATATCTTTTGTAATTAGTAAAAAACAAATAGATCTCTTGAATGAAATAGTAGAAAAATATAATCCCAAAATAGTGCTGTCTTCATATTGGCGCACAAGATATCCAATTCAAAAAGTAAATAAGATATTTAAAGAAAATGGATTCAAAGGCGCAGTAATAGCAAAGACAGATGAAAAGGGTGAAGAACACAAAGACAGATGGAATCAGATAAAGAGATTTATAGATAAAAATAACGTAGAAAGCTATATAATATTAGATGATGATAGTTTGGGCAATAAAGCCAAAAATCATATAAAAACAGATTCTTATATGGGTATCCAAAAAGAACATATAGATAGAATTAAAAAAATATGGAAATGATTTTTTCCAAAAAGTGAGAATAATATAGTATGAAAGAAGTAATTGCCCACTACATTGAAGTTGCTAATATTCTTGACGAAGCTGGTCATGTACAAGAAGCGCAAGAGTTTACAGAACGTGCTTTAAGATTAGCTCAACAAAGAAATATAAATGTTAATTCGACTTCTGTTGCTAATTATAAGCAAATGATTGAAAATGATGCAGATAAAGCTGCAGACTTGCTAATTAAAGGTTTGAAAGGCGAAATATCTAAAGAATCTTTGAAAAATGAACTTGAAAATATGATGCAAAAACAACAATCATACAAATCTAATCAAAGATTGCCTGATAGTGTAGATGACCTTTTACTAAATAGTCTTTTGAAAAATAATAATCAAAATCAAGCCATGCAAAATCAAAGCCCAGTGTTTAGATCTGTGCAAGAAGCTGAAAATTATTACAATAGACAACATTCATTCAAAACACCTCAAGAAGCTCAAAAATTTCAAGCTGACAAAATGAGATTTATGAAATCATTAGGTAGATAAATGAAAAAGAAATTATCTCCAGAACAAGAAGCACTCTTAAGTAAGTTTAAGAGTGCAAATAATAATGGTGCAAAAACTTCCATAGACAATAAAAATGAAAAGGCTTCGACAAATGCGCCGAAGCCTCAAATAAGAAGAAGTGGAAGTAGAGGAAAATAATTTACATAGGTTGTGTCCAATCTGGACCAGCAAGAATGTCTAAAATTTCCTCATAAGTGTAGTATTCTGATTTAGTGGTGAGTGATTCAACACAAACTGGAACAACTGCACCATCCCACTTCACAAAAGTCATAGTGCCATCAACACTTCTACGTAATGTATCAGCACTAGTCTCTAAAACCTGCGAAAAATCAATAAGTGCGATTTCGTCCACACTAAAAATAACAAATGTTCTGTTCATAATACTCTTATAAAAGAAGGTGAGATAATTCTTCTTACTGTACATTAATACATAATCACCTTTATTTTGGAAATAAAAATGAACAGAAACGTATTAGCCTCAATTGATAATATTTGTACAGAATTAGAAGCTATGGGTATGTACAAAGAAGCAAATGAGCTAACTAATATTATGAAAAGAATTGCTGGTAAAGGCGACAGAGCTACAGTTAAAGTTCAACCTGATGGAAAGCCGGTTATACTAATTTCTTATGCTAACGGTAGATTTGAAAGAAAATTAGGCTACAAAAGAGATGGCGAGTTTAGATATTTTGAAAATTTACAACACGCTATCAATTATGCAAGAAAAATTGATCCAAACTTTGAAGTAGACTCTCCAAGACCACCTAAATCAAGAAGAGTAGGTCCAACAGGTAAACCTTGGACCAGAGACGATCAAGAAATGTTTGATTTCGAAGCATCTAAAGAGGATAAATTCTGATGAGTAAATTTATTAAAACAGCGCTACTTAAACAAAAAGAAAGATTAGAACAACAAGAAGTACAACTGGAAGAAGTAAGAAAAGGCGAACTTTACAAATCATTACAAGAAGGCCTTTCAAAACAACATAAAACAGTTGATCCCAAGAATTTTGAAGATCTTTTCTCATCAGTTAGAAAAGGCAACCCTAGCGATCCATTAGAGATCCAATTATCCAAAAAAGGTTTATATTCACACAAAAACGTTGAACCAGATAAATCATTTACAGAAATATTAGAAGAAATTGAAAAAGGTTTTCCTGAAGAATTTATAGAGATTCAATTAGATCCAAGAAGATATGAATAAATTAGTAAAAATAGCCCAACAATTAGATCGAAATGGCCAATATAAAGCTGCTGATAAGATAGCTTCCATTTTACTCATGGCCATACAATATAAACAAGATTTAGAAGATGGTATTAGGGCTTTATTTAATTATTACGATGATAGAACTTTAACAAGATTACTCAAACAATCAAATATACTTGAAAATGATGGTGATGTTTCTTCTCGCCCTTTTGATTACAACCAATTGATGCAAGAACTTAATACAATTGAAGCAACATCACCAATAGACTTACCAACAAGATCCGGAAATAATAGTTATCAAAATTTAGAAGATGTAAAAGCTTCTATTATGAAAACAATAGAAACAATAGATAAATTCCAAATGTCAATAGTAAATGCACATGATGTTCAAAGAGAACAACAAAAGAAAATACAAAATTTACAGGGTGATATCATTCCCGACGAGTGAAAATAATCTACAACAAAATATAAAACAATAAATTATCGTACTGTAAAGAGCTATAGCCATTCTATAGCTCTTTCTTTTTTCCCAATTATATTTATGCAAATAATAAGTAGCAACCCACATCAATAATGCATAAAGAAACCATTCAATTATATTCTCACTACCTAAAGCCCATACGAAATAAAAATATAATTGAATGGCAAAAACTAATCTCATTCGGAAACTATTTTCTCCGCACTAATTGTAAAATAACGACCAGAAACCTTGCCATTCTTTACACCACGAACAACTACGAAATGTTTATTATCCGAAAAGAAATCATCACAAACAATACCAAATTCTTCTTCTCCACTTCTGTCCAACCACTTTACTTTACTATCAACTTCAAACTTATGGACTTCTACTTCTGATAGTAATCTTAAAATTTCTTCTTTATTTTCTTCTGATAAACTAGTCAATTCACTAATTTTTGCCAACAAACTACTTTGAGCACTCTTGTATCCAGTGATTTCATCATCAAGGCTATTATTCAATCGCATCAATGATTTATTATTGTCCATTGCTGACATATAAAGCCAAACAAACACCATTGCAACCACTACTGCAGCACATAATGCATAAAACATATTATTCTCCCTTCCATTCTTCGATTAACACACTTATATTTGTACCGAAACATCCTTTCCATTTTGGCGCAGGAATATCAAACTCGTCCAAATCTACTTCATATATTTTTAAATAATTATCAGTATCCAAAATATAATAAAATTGCATATCTCCAAAAAATATTTCTTTACCAAAATTATCAAGAATAAAATCCTTGAATTCTAATAAGTTTTTCATTGCTTCAAAATAATACATATTTATTATATAAACAAAAAAAGAGGAGATTTATTTCTCCTCTTTTTTTGTTTCAGGTAATTCAGGCGTTTCAGGTAATTTGGGTTTTTCAGGTGTTTCTTCAATAGGTTCAGAAGACCCTAACATATGCTGTTTCAATTCTTGATATACATTATTCAGATGTTTTGCTATTTGTTCTCTAAATTTTTGATCAAACATCTTTGTAGTATACGAATTATATGTGCTGTTCAAACCAAAATAAGTTGCATATGCTGAAGGTGAAAAATATCGTGTGGGATTGTTAATGTCCCATTTAGTTTTCATACCTAGAAAAATGTTAAACATTTTCTTTACATCTTCAAGATATTTTTGTTTTGGATCAATTTCATTATCATAAAGTTTCGATTTCACTAAACTATCATAATATTCTAATAATAATCGTAAACTAAAGAAATATTGTATTTCTAACATATGAGCCCTTGTTTCTTCAGGATTTGCATAATATAAATCATCTTCAGGGTCATATAATGTTTGCGATCTTTTGAGTAAAACATCATTTACTTTTTCTAAAGATAATGATGGATTAATCATCATAAGTTTACTGTTTTTTATACGATTTTCAAAATTATCATTGGAAATTCTGCTAAACATTTTTTTGCCATCTTTATCAAGCAAAATTTGTCCATTTCTCACCTTATCAGAAAATTCTTTCCACAATTTTTCTAAATTTAATAATCGGTCATTTAAATCTATTGTTTCATCATCCATGTAATCATGTAATCTTGGTATTTTACTAACTAAATATTTTCTTAATGCTGGAAACATATACATGAAAATATTTTTAGATAAAATTAATAAATTAGACTGACGAACACTCTTGCCAATTTCGTTTTTGGAAAACATACCAGGGTGTAAATAAATTTCTTGTTTTTCCAAATGTGGAATAGTGTGACTTGTTATTGCATGAGCCATTTCATGTTTTAAAGTAGATCTTTGGGAATGATACTCAAAAGTATTAAATTTTGCAGGTGTATATATCCTGTTTGCAAAAAAAGATGGAATTAGTTTTTCAAAAAATGCTAACTTTTCAATATTTGGAAAAATACTTCTACCGAATGCACCTTCATAACCAGTATTTTTCTGAAGTTTCACAAATCTAATAATCAAATTTTTTAATTCAGATTTTCTAAATAATTTATCTAACGTGGGAATGTCAATATAATTTTTACGATCTGCGCCAGATCTCTTGGTGGCATCATCTAATAAAGCGTCAAACTGCGCTTCTGCATCTGGGCTAATTCTTGACCATACCGAACCTTGTTTTGCAATCTTGTACCACATATTTATATAATACTAGAAACACAACAAAATCCCCTAAAATTTACAATAATAAAAAAGAGGAGCTTGGCTCCTCTTTTTTATTTAATTACATCTTCTAAAACCTTACTTATCAAATCCCAATTCTTTCCTCTAATTTTATCATCTTTACTCTTATTAAATATTTCTATAACCTTACCATCAAAGCGTAAAGAAACATAAGAATTACCACTAAATAATCCCTCTAACAACCTAAACACTTTTTCATCATCACAATAAAATCCAATATAACCCACCACTTCTTTCTTTCCACTACAAATATCACTAAACTCACTATAACTAAACGGAATCTCCCAATTTGGATCCATCAAAAAATATTTATTATCATTCTCGCAATTATTCAACCATAAACCAACAGTACGAATTTTCTTCCTATCACCTAAAAGATTTTTCCAAGCCTTGTCAATAAAATTCTTTGTGCGATTATGACCCTCACAACTTGGCAACGTGTCATAACCACTATCATTCAAATACTTCACAATACTCTTAATTTTAGGATCTAAAGTGTCATCTAGTTCTGCGCTATTTAAACTATCACCCTTGCGCTTCTTGAAATAATACCAAAGATTATGATCCTCACTGTAAAACCAATCATAATACTTTAACTTGTCTACACCAATAGGACTAATTCTCATACTATATTTTTACTCATACTAAAACAAGATTCCTAAAAGGATACAATAATAAATAGTTAAAATATTACTTAAGGGAGACCAAAATGAATAAAAGAATAATCTTATCATCACTAGCAAATATAGCTGACGATTTTGAAAATAGTCACGAAATTCTTTTAGCTAACAGAATCAATTTCATAATGACTAAATTAGCAGAAAAAGAACAAGACTGCCCAGATGCAACACAAGATATCCAAATCAACCTTAAAAATAGACAAAAAGCTATCAATGAACATGGATACGGACCAGCTGACCCATCACAGCCAAATGATAAATTCTGGAAAAAGAAAATGGATATGTGGAAAGTGGATGACCTATCAGAAGTGAAAAACATGCTCTGCGGAAACTGTGCTGCTTTTGACATTACAACTAAAACATTAAGCTGTATAGAAAAAGGTATCGGAGAAGAAGCAACAGAAACTATAAATGCTGGAAAACTTGGCTACTGTAAATTCTTAAAATTCAAATGTGCAGCCAAAAGAACTTGTGATGCTTGGGTGACAGGCGGACCAATAAATGATAAAAAAGATAAGAAATAATTTTTTAGGAAAAAATAATGAATAAAAGACAAATTATAGCGTCCCTCAATAAGATTGCTAATGAACTCGACACCGCAAAACTTTACACAGAAGCCAACACAGTAACTAAAGTTATGTCCAAGATCGCTATGGACGAAAACGATGAATATAATATGGAAGACTATTTTCCATATGGCGATCCAGATGGTGATGGTGATGAATATGAAATGAAACGTGAACCATCGATGCGTGAAGAATTAGATACTGATTTGATGGAAGTAAGTGATATGCTTGATCCAATGGGCACAAGCAATAGAGCTGATGATATATTAGGTTATCACGCTAAAGATTATGACAAGCCAAGAGCAAGTGAATTAGAAAATGTCTTTGACGAATTAGATACCATGATCGAAGATGCTATGCTTAGTCCAAGAGATAAAAAAAGATATGATGAATTAAAAACACGAATTATGAGATCATATACACCAATTAATTAATTCAAAACAAAATGTTAAATAAAAAAGAGGAGCCAAGCTCCTCTTTTTTATTTAATCTCTAGGATCCCAAAATGGATTATTTCTTTTATACTTTTCCTCAGCAATACTAACACCCATAAGATTAGTGTAGCCATCTATCATTCGCCCTATGAGAGATTTCCAAGCAGCAGAAAATGATTCCAAACCTGCTCGGCCACCCTTCTCACTGTAAACTAAAAATGCTTGCTCAACACCAGCATCTGACATTGATTCTTCTAACTCTTCCTGTGAATATTTGGTAAACATAATTTTCTCCTGCCCAAATTATATCACACTCCCTCTCCCCTAAATTCTGATAAAACTATGACAAAAATTATTATCAAAGAATAATAAAAACAAAGTCAGAAACTTTATCAGAAACAAGGCCAAAAACTCTATACTAATACTGGGGCAAAAAGATACCTAATAATATACCAAAACGATAAAACTTAACCACCCCCCCCTCTAATCCTGGGCCAAAATGTAGGGGAGAAAATTTAATATATATATACCTGGGCAAAAAAGATACCTAAATCCTGGGCAAAACCTAAAAATTTAACCACCCCCCCCCACCTCTTACTAAATTATGGGGCAAAAGGTTATGGGGCAAAAATTAGGGTGCGATTTTCTCACATATGGCCTTTTTTCCATAGGGGGGAGCGGGAACCCAACGAATATTCTAACATACCCCCCCATGCCCTTTAGAAAAGAATAGATAATAGATATATCTTATAAACAATAACGTACTAGTGCTTCACTCATACATACTAGACTCATAGCTGCAAGACTAGTATACTTATCATCTCTAACAATAGGATGATTCAAATAGCATACATCTTCTCTATATAAGGTCTTCCATATAAACAAGGCTACTTCTCTCTCTACAATGACAATAGAGCCAAGTTCTCTGTCAGGTAATTCTACTACACGATCAAATCTCATAGGGTTGAACTGTATACCATCTCTGACTATAGGTTCTGACTTATCACCTACCAGCTTACAAGATAAACCTTGGGGCATAATAGTATTCCAAATACCATCTATCATCAATGCTACAACGTGGTCAGTTTTATTTATTATCTTTGCCATTCTTCCATACCATATACGTAAATACACATAACCACAATAACATACACATACACAAACAATTAGTTATTATGAGTAGTAAATAGCTCATACTCTCCCCCAGTCTGTTTGTTAGAAATTTCTATCATTTCGTCCCAGGTAGCAGTATATCCCACCATACCTGTTAGTGCTGTAGATATTGCTTCCCAGCTCCTACCTATTTCTTCATTTAGGAATACAGCAAGCTTTCCAGTTTTTGTAGTTTTAGCATGTTTTCCTGTTAGCGGATTAACATATATCCACACGTTAGATATCATATGCTGAAAATCAATAGGGAGTAATTTTGGCTCTGCATTATTCATAGTATATTTATAAAATATCTTGACAGGTATACAGCAAGTGATATAATTTTGGTATGGAAACACAGTACCTTGTTCAAAAAGTAGAAGTTAGCTCACGCCATATAATGGGCGAAACCAGTTCTGAAACGCCCAATAGTTGGAAGAACACTCCATTCTCTTGGGAGAAATTGAATGAGATTGCTCATTCAGCTCTCAATATGATTAAAGATAATTACGGTGAAGGGTTTTTCAAGAAACTTGTAGTGTCAATCACCTATACAATTGTTGGCAGTGATGACTTTCAGTATGCAATTGACTGTGGATTTGACGAAGAAGGCGAAATCTACTGTTCATAATTGACAAAAATAATTCCCAAGAATTTTTTCTTGGGAATTATTTTTAGGTATGGAATTACCATACCTAAAAAATTTTGTCAAATAAAAAAAGGGGGTTTTTCAACCCCCTTTCTGATTATGCTTCTTCTTTTACTTCAAGCGCACGGATGATGTACTTGATTTGGTCTACTTCAGCCTTAATTCGTGATTCATTTGCACGAGCGGTTTCCAATTGAAATTCTGCTTCACGCTTTGCAACAATCAAATCTTGGGTCTTTTCAGAAACTTTTGCATTACGGGCTTCTGCATTACTTCCCAGTTCTTTTGGGTCTACTTCACGATAGATAAGGTTTACAGCATCTTCAAGAGCATAAACACTCTTCTTGTAATTGATGTTAGTTTCAGCTGTCTTGTCAATTGCAGTGGTGTATTGTCCTACAGCCTTCATAAACATCGTGATAACTTCTTGCTTGTTCATTTCATAACTCCTTGGTTCGATGACTAATTATATCACCAACACTATACCTTGCAAGTAATTTTTTAAATTTGACAGGTATATATTTTGTGATATACTATTCTTATGAAACTTGAACAGGTATTGCCAATGCTCCGTGATGGTAAATGCATCACCAGAGAAAGAAAAACCAAAGACAAAATCACCATGATTTACTTTGTGAGAATAATTGATGATAGATTGAAGTTTATGTTCTACACTTTAAAAGGTGAGCAAATTTCTTGGGCATATTACACTTTCAAGACAGAAGATATAATGGCAGATAATTGGGAAATAGCAGGATGACTTTAGATATTATAAATAGACTATTTTACGTTGTTGTTTGGGGTGGTGGAATCTTTGCATTTTGGCAGATTACAAAGCATATGCCAAAAGCTCTATATACATTACTTGAATGCATTTCAGTAATGTCAGTTTGTGTTTCATGCATCACGCCAATTTCTGCGCTTATTGAATTTGTCTTGGTTGGCAATATTCATACCACAATGATGTTTGTAGCAGGTCTTTGTGGTGTAGGTTTGTTGAGCGGTATTTGGATGGTTATGGTACAATCATCTAGAGCGTTACAAGGAAAGAAGCAATACCAATATGTTGTTCTCTAGAAACGGTTTCAAGACTGTAGATAATACAGAAGAGTTTGTCAAGCAAGTATTAGAATTTGGTCAAAAAGACTTAGTCTTAAGCGTAACACATAGTAATGGTGTTATTGATATAGTTGTAAGTCCAACAATGGATGCTATAGAAGCAGACATATACCATTTCCTTGATGATGAAACAGAGTTGAAATATACTTTGCCAATAAAATCCCTCACTGCTAATTACATTTCAACTTTGA
>JACCDT010742884.1_pt1 | contig 30061 bp, 36 predicted proteins | sample 7446291 | NCBI WGS metagenome assembly JACCDT01 (sample SAMN15323446, study PRJNA562643) | freshwater metagenome | isolation source: river surface water | place: USA:Blue River Watershed | collected 2017-08-17
CACCATCGCCAACTCTATAGGGTCAACATTCAAAATGTTAGCCTGTTTATATAAAAAATAGTTTGCTGTTAGGCTTGCGGATAATATCGCGATTAATATTGTGAGTAAGATTTGTTTCATTTTAAAAAGCCTCCTGATTTAATTTTTCAATCAATGTTAAAATATTATCAAATAAGAATGTTTGGAAAGCTCTTGTTTCATCTTCATATCCATATTCTAAATGCCATGTTTCTTCAATTAAAGCATGGGCAAGAAGTTTTGTTCCTTTTAAAAAAGCATCTTCAGAAATATAGACTATCCCATTTTGTGCAAGAGCAAGTGTTCCCATACCTAGATTTTTTACAAATCTGCGCGGGTGTTTATTTGCATTAAATCCAGCTAAAAGTAAAAGACTGTCTGCCCTCCCTAACATTGATTTTTGCATATTAGATAATTCAAAATCTTGATAGTCTAAATTTATATTCATATGTTTTTGAGCATATTGTAGAGCGTGAGGATTTAAGTTTGGCTCTTTTCTTTCTGCAAGCCTAGCACATACATTTAAAAAAACATCAGATGGTTTATTGTGAATATCAAAATCTAGTTTACCTTCATAAAACTGCTCTCCACAAGATAGGACTCTTTCAAGTAAAGTGTCGTCTTTTAATTCAGACAATGCCCTACAAATCTTTTCCCTTACTTGGAAATCATATTTTGCAGTTCTGTCTTCGGTTAAATCTATTGATTTTTTTATGTTATAGGTAAGAACACAAAGCCCTATTTTTTCTTTTACTAAAACAGTTTTATAAAAAACCCCAGTTGAGGGTGCTATCCAAATATCGGCGTAATCTGTTTTTATATCAGGCAAGCCCTGTATGATAAATTTGTTTAAGTTTTCAAAAATATCCTGAAAGGATTCACCATTAACAGATATTAAAGTTTCATCTTCATAGCAGGATTGAGGCTCAATAGAAGAATAAACATTACCGCTTTCGTCTATACAATTACAATACAATTCACGAAAAGCTTGCCACAATTCCCATGATTTACCCTGTTGGGTTGTGAATCCTAACTCTTGGTCGTTCATGGTAACGACATCAAAATCAACACCAGATATATTTACTTTTTTAGTTGAAAATTGAAACTTTTCTAAACCTGAATTAATTTCAATTTCTAATCCATGACGGAGACATATAGCGATTGCGTATTTTAAACCCGTTCCGAAATAACCTATTGAATCTTCTTTTTTAACACTCGCACCCATTATCGTTATAGCCCGTGGGTCTATTTTGCCCTTGTTTTTAAAATGAATCATTTTCTATCTCCTATGTTTTAAAGTATTTATACTATAAACTTTATATGAAACTGTTTCACTATGCAACAACTATTTTCAATTAAATGTAACTTTTTTTACTTTCCAATATTTTCCGTCTTTTATAGCTTCAATTGTATCTGGTTGAGGCCATTTAATTTCTAAAGCCTTATCTAAATCTAGCACTGAATAATTTGCTGTACCCAATATAATGCCTCTCTCAGCAGCCCATTTTGTAGCCTTTATATATGGTGTTGTTCCAAGTTGATGGTCAAAAAACACCCACTCACGAATCTGCCCAGATAATGTATTATAAGTCACCATCAAACTATCTGGTTTACCGTCTTTGCCAATATTACGTTTATATGTGGCGCTTAATACTTTTAATTCTTTTGGAACAATCTGGCTTGATAATACCGCTGCCGTACTAGCTGATACTGTTAAATCAATTTCATTTGGTGGAAACTCAAACCCACATTCAGGACAGCATCTAACTGCCGCGTGAACTGGCTCAAAACAACTTGGGCATTGCTTTAATGGTGCTTCACCATCGCCAGATGATTCAGCTATGTTTTTACCACGGATTTTATCAATAGGGCCGTGACGGTCAAGGTTGCGTCCGAAGTCGAGTAATAATGCGTTTGGCTTGCCACTATTTGCTATAGCGTTTAATCTTCCTTCTGTAGTTGATAAATCATACCCATCACCATGTATAGCTGTCATGGCTCTAGCCGCTAATTGCACCCACAACCCTTCCGATTGTGTTGGGCGCATACAAGCAATTAAATCCAGTATTTTGTTATTATATCCAACTGTAAAAATCATATTATTAACCAAGCATTTTAATTTTCCTGATTTGTGGTCTTTAACAATCTGGTCACGCTCATCCTGTGGTGTTTTGTCTGTTACTTGTTTTGCATCAATGCCGTTCTCAATTAAAATATCGGTAATATGTTGCGCGTGTTTATTTCCTGCCGCAAATACAATCCATGATTTCCTATCAGCTCCAAACTTGATTATTTCGGCAACACAAGCGCGTGTAAGCGGGTCATGGTCAACTGCGCGTTCCAATTCACCAGCGATAAACTCCCCGCCACGCTTATGAACACCCGTTGTTTTTAAATGCGTTTCAACTGGAGCTGATATTAGCTCGCAAAGATAACCTTCTTTAATTGCATCAATTACTGGATACTCGTATGCGACACCATCAAATGTATGCGGGACTAAATTACCGCTATCCAAACGATATGGCGTGGCAGTTAAACCGATAATCTGAACATTCGGATTAATTGCTTTCATGGCTGAAAAAAACTCACCCCAACGCGATTCGGATTTACGACTTATTGACTGCGCCTCATCAACTATAATGATGTCCACAAACCCTAACTTGGTTGCTTTATTATAAACAGATTGTATACCGCAAAAAACAATTTGTTTTGAGTGTTCGCGGCGTTTCAATCCAGCAGAATAAATACCAGCAGGGCAATCATGCCATATTGACATGATTTCATCGTAATTTTGCCCTACTAATTCCTTGCTATGTGTAGCCGAAATTATCCTAACTGTTGGGTAATCGGCAATAATGTTTTGCATGAGTTTAGCCATTATAATGCCTTTCCCACATCTTGTTGGTATCACAATTAATGGTCGCTCTTTCCCGTCAGCGAACCATTCAAGTGTTTTGTCTATGGATGTTTGTTGGTAATGTCTAAGTTGCATCAGATTTACACCAATCCTCTGGCGGGATACGAATTAGTTTATCATCTTCTCTTTTTGCTACACATCTCCCAAATATCATCATATCAACCCTCAAAAGATACAACACATCATAAACTTCGTCAGTTAATTTAAGGCCGTCCGTGAGACCGGCAATATAATAGGGGTCACGCATTATAACACTCTCCATAAAAACTGCACATTTTACATTTCCAATAATTCTTCCCACCAACTTTATTAGGTGGCTCTTTGGCATTTGCAATACGCTCTGCTTTAAGCATTAACGCATCAGCATATGCTTGATTGTATGGTGTGTGGATAATATGTAGTTTACGACCACCAGCATCAGAGCAAATTAATAAATGGTTTTTAATCTCTGCGAATTTACAATACGTCATAGCTTGAGCATAATATTCTTCATTCCATTGTTCTAATACAAACGGCTCTGGAAATTTATCACCAAGTCTAATTAACTCACCTTGTTTAGTTGACGCTTTAATTTCTAATACATAAACAATATCATCAATCTCAATAACGCCGTCATAATGTCCTTGGTAGCGCCCATCTAACGCGCTAAAGCCGAATTGCTCACCATTTTCGTCATGCGTCCATACTTTGATATTTGGTATATCTTTAAGCCAATTAAGTATGCGTTCTTCTACAGCGTGGCCATCTGCGAACCTACGTAATGACGCGGCATCAAATTCTTCTGGATATTCATTAAACCGATACCATAGCTTGCGCGGACACTCTGCACCAATAGATGATGCCCCAATATAATTACGGCTTTCACGTTTTTCGGATAAAATAACTTTGTCGATTTCTTCTAATAAATCCATATCTGCACCTCATGGAAAGAATGACGGGGGCGATTAAACCCCCGCCAAGTTTACCTACTTAGCCCAAGGCATTTTTTTGCCAGTTTCGGGTGCAGCCGTTGCTGGTTGCGCCTGTGCTGTTGTAGGTGTTGTTTGTCCTAAAGTCATAAATGACTTAATTTGATTTTGGTCTGCGCTTGGTTTTTGCGTTCCATCAGTTGCCGTATATGTTCCAGCGCCTTTCTTAATGACAACTTTCGCCATCATTTTTTTGCCATGTAACTCAGAACTATCGTTAATGGCTTCCAAGCCACTCGCTGTAACAATTTTAGCTAATGTTTGAAACGCAATCTCAACCGCTGTCTGATTATCATTTACAATATTCAAACGCTCTCTTAATACACAGCTATCATATGTTGAGCCAACAACTGTAAAATCAATAACTAGCTGTGTTCCGCCTTTTGCCGTAGGTTTAATTTCTGAACCAACAACCTGAACAACATAATCACCTTCTGGTAGTAGTTTGTATTCAGATTGCGGAACGTCACTCGCTATGAATTTTTGTCCGAGTATTGCTGCTAAATTACCTGTCATTTTATTCTCCTTTGTTAAAATATGGTATGTGATTTGCAATAACTGACCAGTAATTTCCATCCTTATCGAACGGAATTTCTTCTGGTAAGCCGTATCTGTTACCTGCAACAAACGCTGGGCGCTCGTCCGTGAACAAATATCTATCACCTGAACCAACGGCTCTGGTGCGCTTGCTAAATCCTTCTTGCTCTTTCTTGATAGCAACAGAATGATTTGCAAACAAAATAATATCGCTATATTCCATCAAAATTGCAGCGGCTTTTTCGTGCATCTTGATTTGATAGCGGTCATAGGCATCTGTTTCTGGATTTTCAAAGCGCTTGATATGCGCGTGTGCAATCTGAATAACCATCATGTCGCGTTCATCACGCAGATAGTTTAATCCATCTAGATATTGCTTCCACATATCAATAGCCATTGAATAGCCCTTGCCATATCCAATATCATCAATTTTCTTGACGTTATTTTCTTTGGCTACTTGGGCATGAATAAGACGTTCTAACCAGTCTGTAGAGTCAACAACAACTGTTTTAAAGTCATGTGGCTCTGTAGCTAGTTCGCCAATATACCCAAGCACCTCTGCAAATGAATTGGCTAATGGGAATGATTCTGCCCCAATATTAGCTAAGCCATCTTCGGTTTGGATAAATACTGGATTTGGCGCAAGCGAGCCAAAAGTAGACTTCCCAACTTTTGGTGTGCCATAGATGAGTATGCGTGGCGCTTTTTTATCGCGCGGTTTTGTGGATAACATATTATTCCTCCATAAATTCAAATTTAAACTTAGCTTCTTTTTCAGTCCGCGCATCATCGAATATATCGCGTAAATCCTGCGACCATTCTTTATATGCTGTTTCTGATACTGTATGAGTAACCTTGCGCTTGATATATGCGCTTGGGTCAGCACCGTCACTTTCTATTTGATTCCACAAACCAATTAAACGGTCTTCATCCCATTCAATATCTTTAGATTTTACAACCTTAATTGCAACACCATCGATATCGGCTTGTTTCGTACCATAGTCATTTAACATTGGTTTTAAACGTGATTCAATTTCAGTGGTAATTGCATTTAGATTTTTCTTGATTGCGTCAGCTTCCGCTTTTGCTTCAAGATACATGGATTTTAATGCGACCATGCTTAGCTCTTTATACGACATTCTGCACCTCGTTTGTTAGTCGTTATATATACAATATAGCACAATAAAAACATATTGCAACATTTATTTTATAATGTTAGTATAAAAATATAAGGAGATAAAATTATGCAAGATTTACCAGAAATATTAACAGCTAAAGAATTGGCAAAGGTTTTAGGCGTTAGTTACAATACCATTCGCTTATGGCGTGTCAATGGCCGTGGCCCCGAATACATCCAACGTGGTTATAGTCGTTTTTTCTATCGCCGCGATGATGTAGTCAAATTTGCCAAGGAATTTAATTATGACCTGCAAATGTGAACCAAGTGATTGGAAATATTTAAACGAATCTGAGGTAGCGGCTGTAAAAGATTCGTTGCCTCTGGTCGGTGAGTATATTGAATCACTGGGGAAAACTGACTTGGCAGAATACACAAAGGAGGAACTTGAAACGCTCCTCCTTATATCATGCCAACACGTTATGAAGACGGCTATTCCGTTCTAATGTACCACTCACATGGTCTACCTTTACCGCTAACCTCTCTCGTTAAAAGCCCTGCATCAATCAGGGTTTTTAGTATTTCATCAAACTTAGGGCTGGAATGTCCACGGAATTTCTTGGCAAGAACTGTTCTAGTCATTCTCATCCCAGCTTCTGCCTCAATAGCTTTCAATATTTCGCGCCCATCTTTTTCAAATTGGTTTTCTGTGATGTTCTCCGATACTGCGCCGAGCATTTGATTATAGCTTTCACGGATATAATTAACAGCCCAAAGCATATCAACGTCTGCCACGATTTCAGTCTGCGGGTCGCGTGACAGAGCGCAAATCAATGCGACTTTCTGAGCCATCTCAGCGGCACGTCCGAATACGCCATCCAATCCATCTTTGTCGTGCGCGTTCATCTGGTCAACCATTTCTTGGTCAAATTCCCGCTGTATCAATTTAGCTGGCTGGCTAATTGTTATCTCAATAAAATTTGGTCTCTCAACTGGTACTTCAATAGGTGTTTTAGCTATAGCGCGTCTCTCAATAGCATCAATCCAGTTAAGTATGTTAGCTGGCACTGGCATAGGCTCAACATCATTCCTGACCATTCTTTGCGTGTCTGATATGCTGATAATAAATCTATTCAAGAAACCAGAATGAATTTCCTTACTAGATATAGCCTCAAAAAACGTTGTTGGTGTTGTTAGACCCACTATAGACAGCGCAGGATTCTTTACATACCTGTCATTCATGTCAGTTTTAGCCCCGCCCGTCATAGCAGAATAGTTTTTTGCTTGCATTGTGCTATGGGTACGACTAATGGCTTGCATGATGTAGCTATTGGCTTCTTTTTGGTTTGCATTGCCCTTTGAGCCAGCGCTTTCTAAATACATACCAAATTCATCTATCACTGATATACAGCGCGGTTTGCGTAGTAATTCAGTCATAACCGCCCCACTACTGGTAAATCCATCACCAATAACGTGCTTTTCCATGTTGGCCGCTTCCATTATTTTATTAATCACAGTTTTGCAATGTTCTTTACCAGTAGCAGTTTTACCAATGTTAAGTAAATAAATAGAGGTAAAGTTATCGTTATTATTCCGATAATTCCTTCCACAAATAACAGAACAGATAGCTAAAGCTGTTTGAATAGCAAAGCCACGTTGAACAAATCCGCTGGTTGCATTGTAATAGTCATAGATTGCACCCATAGCGCCAGTCGGACGCATTGCCTCTATTTTTCTATCCCCAGCCGTTTTGCGTGGCTGTTTAATTTCGAGTGCCGTTAAGATATGGTCATTAACTGCGATTATGCCTTTCTCTGTAGCCATGTCGTTAAAGTCTGTGCCATTGCATATTGGGGAAATTACTCTGCATCCTATAGCCTTTTTAACGGCATTGGCTTTATCTAGACCAGTGTTAATTTCACCATGCTTATCATCGTCCGCACATATAATGATGGTGTGATTGTCTTTCAATGCGCTGGCTGTATTGAATAGGTTTCCAGCATCAAATGCAATGGCTACAGTAAAGCCAGTCGCTTCGTGTATGCTGGCTCCAGTTGAATAACCCTCAGCAATTAGTATTTTGTCCGCATTAATATCACCAATGATAAAATATCCTTTGGTTGAATATTTCCTAAATTTCTTTGCTCCATCTGGATAAATGTCCTGCAATCCGACAATCGTGCCGTTAAGATAGCATGGGATAACCAATTTATCTCCATCTTGCTTTATGCCATGAGCTTTGACTTTCTTTTTAGCCAAATAGGGATGATTCTCATCTGCCAATGGATATCCATCCCAAAGGCGATTAAATTCAATCTGTGCCTTGTCTTTGATTCGCTTTTCTTCATCCGCATGGATTCGCCTTGCCGATTCAATAGCATCCAAATAGCTTTGCCGCTGTGGCGCAGACATATAATCACTTGATACACTTGACCATGTTTGTTTATCTTCACCATGCCACGAACCATAGGACATTATGCCAATAGTTTCATCGCCGTGCTGTACTTCGTTATATATTGCCCAACCGCCTTGTCCTCTATTATTTCCTTTAGATAGGTCATAGGAATCGGGAAAGCGCATTAGCGCGCCATTTTGCAAATATGGTGGTTTATATCCTGCATCCGTTAAGACACGATGAGCCATTAAGATAGGTGGTTCTGTAGATTTTGCTGGTATAGCGTATTTATTGGCCTGAAAGCCAGATGGAAATAAATGCAGTAAATTGGCCATGAATTGCCCCCATTGCCTTAAATGTTATTTTGCCCGCGTTAAGATAGTAAAGTTATCAGGTGCAGGGCAATTGCACCCGATAACAAGCCTATTTTAGTTTTAAAAATGATTTTTAGTCAAATTAAATTATTTCACCCATGTTGTTTGCCCATAAATTCCAAGGCAAGTGTATATTCGTTGTTTTGGTCGATTGTTGTTTGCATTTTTATAACCCTTTCGCTTTTTTGATTGCTAAACATTTAAAATTGTATCAATTGCGGATATTCTTTTCTTAATATCTTGTAAAAACTCTTTTGAATTATCGGAATTTTTACAATCCAAAATGTCCATAAAATATGTTTTCATATCTCTTAATTGTGTTTCTAGAGTATCTATTGTATTGATACTTTTAACCATGTTTTTTGTTCTGTTTAGTCTCTGTAGCTGTCTATCACTCACTATATAGTAGTCCATGTTTTTTTCCTTCTCTATAAATTCGGGCAAAATAACCCCATGAATCCCCTAGCATAACCAAGGGATTCTAAGTGTTATTCTTTAGTAGCGTTTACCGTCTATCGTAAATTCATATTCATTTAAGATTATATAGTCCGTGATATATTCATCGGATTGCTGTGACTCTATATCAGCATTAAAACCAGATAACCATGAATCAAGGCAATCTTGCAAAATATCAATACGCAAAGGATTTTCCCCTTCTGTTATTGCGCGAATAGGTGCAAGTAAATCTTCATCAGCGCAATAACCAGTAAAAGGACATTCTTTATCTAACCCTATTCGTTTTAATGTTTCGTGGTCAAAAGTATAATCTTTTCCATATTCAAAGTATTCAATATTGGTTGATATTCTAGCCCCTTCATAAAATCCATACGACCAGTCGCATAACTCAACCCCAAATTTATCACAGAATATTTTTAGCGAATCAATCCATTCATCCCCCCAAAATAATTCTTGATTGCTTTTAAAATTTTCGATTGCCTTTGCTTTTCCTTCATCTGGTAAATCTTCAAAGTTATATATATTGATTGTTTCTTGTCTCATTTTGTTTTCCTCTGTGTTTATTATTAAAAATTAATCGTTATATATCCCCATGCAATGGCGTATGTTAACGCCAAGAACATGGTTATTATGATGATGTTTCTAATCATGGTTAAAAATCCTGTATGATAAAAGATTCACTATTAGGTATTTCAATAACCATCGTATAATCACGAATATCATCTAGGCTTGAACATTCTTTATCATATTGCTTATTAAAATCTGCGATATCATCGATCATAGAATAATCGCAACGAATTGCAACGGTATCCAATTCAATCGCTTCGCCTATGTCCTCTGCCAAGTCCTCAAAGTATTCAGCAATAGCCTTGCAGGCTTCATAATTTTTATGCCATGAAGCATATGAATCATTGCTTAATTCGCGTGCAATATCGCTAGTGCTTAATTGTCTGTATATATAAGTCATAATATTTATCCTTTCACGTTGTTAAATTCAAATTTTATAAATGGAACGGTTACAATTTTGAACCGTCCGTCTTTTATTATTACGCCTTTTATTGTCATTTTATGCCCTTTCGTTGTATTTTCCAATTCCCCGAATCATCAGGTTATAATTTATTCTAACATATTAGTTATTAATGTCAATAGTTTTTTTATTGTATTTATACTATTTTATTTATCAATTAAATCAATAGGTTATGGCTTAATTTATTTTATTAACTATTAGTGAATCTTTATTTTTCAATGGTTTAAGGTATTTAATGGATATAATTGATATATTTACTGATACCTATATTATTATAATTATGTATAAAACTACGTTAACTTTTTGGGGGTGGCCAGAGGGGTCAAAAAAATTAATTATATCTGATTTTATTAGATAAATTAATTTGTATCTCAACGATTAAATGGGATTAAATACCATTATATAATAAAAACATATTCACGCAATAAAACACTATTTAGATAATCTTCAGTTAATGTAATACATTAGGTATTATGCAATGTATATACGTATGCGCGCGCGCATTAATAATTATATATTCGTAAGAATATATACCTATAATAATATATAATAACTAATACGAAGTATTCAATACTAATAGTATTATCTTATATATACGTAGTATATATTCTATAATAATATGTAATTAATATATTCAATATACAAGAAGGCACTTACCCCAATATAGGGTATGGAGTATATATATCTCTCCCACCACGAAACTATCCACAATTTCAAAACTTAGTTTACATATACACAATATACCCCCTATATGTTTCCATTGTACAAATTTTTTTTTGTGGTATAATTTTGAAATGTTTCCTCCAATGAATGAACAATGGTCTGAGGAATGGCTACAGCGCTATATAACCACTAAGTCACTACAGCTTGGTTTATTGTTCCATGGTGATGCGCTTGGAGCTAATAAAGGTAAGGGTGGCGGTGGCAAAATGAAATTGACTGGGGCGTGTAAGGGTTGGCCTGACATGACTTTTATTCTATCTGGCCGTATTGTATTTATTGAATTGAAGATAATAGGTGGGTATTTAAGCTGGGAGCAAAAAGCGGTGCATAAGCGGATTAAGGATATGGGGCACTCTGTCGAAGTGGTGCATGGTTTTGATGGGAACGATGTTTGGGGGAAGGTAAGGGGGATATTAAATGTCTGAATTAACCTATGAAAAATTAATAAAAGCAAAAGAGCTGATAATGGGTGCTGATTTTGAAGTGTCGGAATGGCATAGGGAAAGAATATACACTTGGGATGATTGGATGGATGATTTTGCTGAGTATCATTGGGGATGGAAGCCATGCGTATAAATGAACCTATGGTATATGAATTGGCATTGAAAGCCGTGGCAGCGGGCGGATTTAATGTGCGGCCATTAATGGGCAATGGTAAGGGTAGGCCTTCTGGTAATATGCAAGTTGGGGATAGCGTGCTGAATGGTATGGAATATGAGCTGTATGATAAGCTGTATAAGTTTGGCTGCCAATGCCGTGGCTTGGTTAATAATGATTTAATGACCGATGAGGAATTTATTGCAATGCAGAAGGCGGCAGCGCCATTGTTGACCAAGCGAATGATTGATATGGCTTTGGTTAGTGATGATTTAAAGGAAATACGCCAAGTTGCTGGGGACTTATCTAATCGTGGCTTTGGTAAAGTTGCTGAGAAAGTGGATATGACACACAGCCATAAGGATATAAGAACGGCTTGGAAACAGCTAGAACAACGAAAGACAGTAAATATTGAGGCAATTGAAGTAATAGATAATGAGGATGAAGTAATTGAGAGCGACTAGTGAAGTAATTAAAGACTTAAATGATAGACCAGTTGATTTATTACTTGAATGGCAAAAAAACCCTGATAAGTTCTGCGAAGACGTATTGAGGGCTACACCGCAAATATGGCAGCGGAAGTTTATGAAAGCTATTAGCCAAGCGCGATTTGGTGAGCCTAATGATGGCGATATGTGCAAAGTGCGATTTGCCATTAAATCTGGTACTGGTGTTGGAAAAACTGGCGCTGTGAGTATGCTAATACTATGGCATTTGGCAGCGTTCCCTGATAGCAAAATACCATGTACAGCCCCAACTTCCCCGCAAATTAAAGCTGTCCTTTGGCCTGAATTACGCAAATGGGTACAAAATATACCCGATGAATTAAAGCCGTATTTCCCATTTGATGTACAGACCGATAGAGTTGTATTGCATGAGAATTTTGCTGTGGCTAGAACGGCGCGTGAGGAAAATCCAGAATCATTCCAAGGGTTTCACTCAACAAATATTATGCTAATAGCAGATGAAGCATCTGGTGTTCCTGATGCGGTGTATCTTGCTGGTCAGGGTGTTATGGCTGAAGAAGGCGCATTGACACTGCTCATTGGAAACCCAACACGACCAACTGGCTGGTTCTTTGATGCGTTCCATGGGGATAGCCATAATTACTGGACATTGACTGTATCATGTTTGGATTCTGAGCGTGTGTCCAAAAAATATATTGATGATATGCGCGAGAAGCATGGTGAGAATAGCTATGAATTCCGCGTTCGCGTACTTGGTCAATTTCATTTGGAAGATAGTGGATTAATCATACCACGCCCTTGGATTGATGAAGCTATTGAACGCGACGTAACACCTAATAGCGATTATATCATTTGGGGCGTTGACGTGTCAGATGGACGCGATAAATCAGCTATAGCCAAACGAATGGGTAATATCCTACTGGAACCCCCACGCGCATGGGGCGGGAAAGAGCTTATGCAATCCGTTGGTATTGTAGTTGATGAATACTATAATACGAAAAACGGAAAAGAACCAGATGAAATATGTGTTGATGCTATTGGTATGGGGACTGGATTTGCACAGCGATTGAGAGAAGCCTTAACTGGAGAGCCTGTTAAAATAACTGGCGTTAATGTTGCTTTAACTGGTGCGCAGGTTGGGGATAGGTTTACGTCACGTAGGGTTGAACTTTGGGATAGAGGGCGTAAGTGGTTTGAATCATCTATATGTAGCATACCAAAAGGTTGCGGAGATTTGGCCGCACAGCTATCTAGCGTTGAGTGGGAAGTAAAAGATAGTAATGGTAAATGGGCTATTGTCGATAAGCACGTTGGAGGCCATAGCCCAGACGTTGCAGACGCATTTCTCCTCACTTTTGGTGGTGTAAAAAGAGATAAAAATAGCTTTACAAAGAAACAGGGTGGGAGTATATTTAGGCGTAATAATGGTGCTAATGAATTTGGTATAACCTCAGCAAGCTACCTCCAAAGGGGATAATATGGCAGATACAATCGGCACACGCGTTAGGCAATTAATATCTGCTGGCGCTAATTTAAATGATACGCGCGAACAAACTTCTCGTCCAACGCAAGATGTCGGCGGTCTTAATGAGCAGGCTACAGATATTAGTTTTACTTCATCGGACACAATATCAAGCGCAGGTAGCGGGTTTCCAACATTTACTGCTGGCACATTAATTCAGGTTATAGGCTCCCCATTAAATAGCCGCGTATGGTCTGTTGTTACAAGCTCAGCTTCAACAATTACTGTTTTGCCAGCTCAAATTCAAACCGAATCTGCTGGCGCATTAATAGATATTAGGACGGTATAACATGGCAACAACAAATAAAGTATTTATTCCAACCTCTTGGGTTCCTGACAAAATAACAGTGAGTGCTTCTAGTCAGTCTGTTGCTTTGACCGGATTAACAAAATCAGAAGATTCTATTGAAATTACTAATTTAACAACAGAAACAATATATGTGTCGTTTTCAGCGGGCGCTGGCACAGCAACAACTAATAGCGTTGGAATTGGCTCTGGCAATAAAGTTTGTTACGGTATCCCTCCTGATGTAACATACGTTAATGCAATTGGTACAGGTGCAACGGGTGTTATACAATTCTTAGTTGGTAAAGGGGCTTAGTATGCCATTAAAAAGCGGTAGTTCATCAAAAACAATTTCAAGTAATATTAAAACTGAAATGAAACATGGTAAATCTCAAAAGCAAGCAGTAGCAATTGCTTTATCAAAAGCAAAAAAGGGAAAATAACATGGGAAGTTTAAATCCTTTCTCTAAACCAAAAATGCCAGCTCCAGCTCAGGTTGTTCAGCCAGCTCCTATATTGACTAACACACAACCAACAACACCAGAGCAAGCGATTACTACAAAAGAGTCTGAAGCAGCATTGTTAGAAGAAAGAAAACGTAGAGCTTCCGCTGTTGGTTCTACTGGCAACATTGTTAGTTCATTAGCCAATGCTACAAGTGATGTTCAAGCTAATACTCGGCGTTCAACTTTATTAGGCGGATAAATGCCAACAAAAAATATATCAGAGTACACGACTAAATTAGGTCATATGAAATCTGCGCGTAATAACTACGACAGTTATTGGCAAGAAGTTGCTGATTATACTTTGCCTAAGCGTGATTTTACCACTCAACGTAGTGAAGGCCAAAAAAGAATGGTCACGATATATGATTCAACAGCTATTCACGCTACAGAGCAATTGGCCTCTGGTTTACATGGTATGTTGACACCCCCATCAACTAAATGGTTTTTTCTAAGGGCTGGCAATATAAAAAGCGATTCTGCAAGGGCATGGTTGGATGGTGCAACTGAATATTTATCAAATATATTTTCGTCTCCAGAATCATCTTTTGCGACTAGTGTTTTTGAATTGTATTTAGACGTTGTTGCTTTTGGTAATGCGGCTATGTCAGTTGTTTATTCAAATAACAAAATTAATTTTGCAACAAAAAGATTGTCCAGTTGTTATATTTGCGAAAATGATGATGGCGAAGTTGATACTATTTATATAGTTGAAAAAATGTCTCCATCTAATATGTTGCGTAAATTTGGAATAGATTCGATACATGAAAAAGTTTTAAAAGCGTATGATAGTAATCAAGATATTAAATTTGAGGTTCTTCATGCTATTGAGCCTAGGAAAATAAACAAAGGTCGTGGAGCATCAAAAGAACTAAAACCATATAAATCTTGCTTTGTTGATTTAGATAATAAACACCTTATGGTAGAAGATGGATTTGATGATTTTCCATTCTTATTCCCTAGGTGGTCTAAACGCTCTGGAGAAACATATGGTTACGGCGCTGGAATGGTTTCTCTTTCCGAAGTTAAAGAAGTCAATAAAATTTCTGAAATAATGTCTAGGGCTGCGTCTAAAAATGTTGACCCACCATTACTAGCCCCAGCAGAAGGTTTAGTGCTTCCGTTAAGATTAGACCCATCAGGGATAAACTTTTATAATCCAGATTTGGGAGAGCCTAAGTTTTGGCAAAATGGGTTCCAACCAAATTACTTTGAAGGTATGTTGGATTACAAACGCCAACTTATAAATAAAATGTATTATATTGACTGGATGAATTTGCCACAGATTGATAGGCAGACAACAGTTGAGGTTATGCAGAGAGCGCAAGAGGGACAACGTATGATGTCTCCTATGCTATCTCGTTTGCAATCTGAGTTTCTGTCTAAATTAATTAAACGTACGCTTATGCTTTCTTTGGACAATAACTCTATACCTAAGCCGCCACCAGAGCTGCAAGGGCAGGATATTTCGATAGAATATACTTCTCCTATGTCTATAGCCCAAAGAGCTACATCCTCACAGAATGTCATGCAAGGCTTAACTGTGATGGCTAATTTGGCTCAATTCGACCAATCTATTGCAAATGTTGTTAATGCTAAAGCTATAGCTAAAGACCAAGTTTTGAATACATACGCATGGCCAATCATGTATATTCACACAGACGAAGAAATAGCGGCTATTGAAGCTCAACAACAAGAGCAACAAGCCATGGCACAGCAAGCGCAATTAGCAGAATCTTATTCAAAATCCGCAAATAATGCGGCAGGTGCAATGAAGGAATTACAAGGTGGCTAAGAAGAAAATAGACCAAATAGATTATATTAAATTATACCAAGAAGTATTCGGTACAGACCAAGGGAAATTAGTTTTAATGGATATGTGTGAAAGAGCTAGAATATTTCGCCCATTTCCAGTTAAAGAAATTAACAATGAGTTTACTCTTGGTGTTTGTGAGGGGCAAAGACAATACGCCCTTGATATATTAGCAAAAGTAAATTATGACTTAAATAAATTACTAGAACTAAAAGAAACACATTTAATTGAGGTGCAATATGACAGATGATGTAACGGTAGTTGACGCTCCAGTAGCAGATGCTCCAGTAGTTGATAACAATCCAGCTCCAGTTGAAAGTAGCCCAAGAGATAAATTTATTCAGTCTTTACCAGAAGAATACAGGGCCGACCCAGTTTTTGCTCGTTTCAATGATTGGAATGATGTTGCTAAGTCGTACGCTAATGCCGCCAAAATGGTTGGTATGGATAAAAATCAGATTGTTGCACTACCAAAAGAACCTACTCCAGAAGCCATGGCTCCAATTTGGGATAAGCTAGGGAGACCAGCGGATATTAAAGGGTATGATATAGAACAATACAAGGAAACAGTTCCAACTGAAGTATTGAGCAAATATGCTGAAATAGCTCATAAACATGGCGTAAGCAAAGAAGCTTTTAATTCTATGATTGGTGAATTTGTTAATGAATCAACAATTGGCCAAAAAGCTGTAGCAGAACAACAGGCGCAACAAGTTGGTCTATGGCAGCAAGAAGTAAAAAATGAATTTGGTGTGGCTTATGATGATAAAATTGCATTTGCTAAAAAAGCCGTAGAGAAATTTGGCTTAACCGATGTAATTAAAGATAATTATGTGATGTTTGAGCATCCCGCTATTATTAAAGCGTTAGTAGCTATTGGAGAGAAAACATCAGAAGGTATGATTCTTGCCAATGGTGACGTAAGTCATGGTAGGCTTGCCCCTGCTGAGGCCAAAATGGAATTAGCTAAATTTCAATCTGATTCAGATACACAGAAAATACTTTTTGATAAAAAACATCCACAGCATGAATTTATGATGAAGAAGAAATCGGAGTTATTTAAATATGCTTATCCTGAATAGTTTAGAATTAGCCATAGAATATCATAAATCATTTGCTCATATACAAGGGTATCAAGACCCTAAAAAAGTAATTGACACAGCTAATATGTTTATGGCATATTTAAAGTCAAACGAGGGCAACTCCGTTAAGGAATCCTCTGTAAAAGAACTAAATCGGAATCCATCTAAATCGGGCAACTCCTAGCGAATCCGTATCAAATTAGAAGGACAACTCTGGAAACAAGTATGGTGTTTAGCATGGTGCTATTCATCGTTTTCAATTGTCCATTCTAAGGAGATATTAAAATGGCATTCACTAATCCAACAACTTCATTTATTCAGGAGTACGGCGCTACCGTACAAATGATGGCTCAACAAAAACAGAGCAAACTTCGCGGCGCAGTTCGTGAGGAATCTGTAACTGGAGAGCGTCATTATTTTGACCTTTACAATACTAATGGCGATATGGCTCAAGTCACTACTAGATTTGAAGACAAACAATATAGCGATACTTTGTTTGAACGCCGCGCCGTTGATTTGCTAGACTATGACTTTACACAAGGTATTGATAAGTTCGATAAACTTAAAACACTTATTGACCCAACAAGCGCTGTTGTAGAAGCTCAAGCCGCACAGATGAATCGTAAAATCGACGATATCATTATTGCTTCCCTTTATGCTGACATGAAAACAGGTAAAACTGGTTCTGGTACATCTTCATTAACTCAAACTGTTGCTATCAACTCTTGGGCTTATGGTACTGGTTCTGGTAACTCAAACCTAACAATATCAAAAATCATTGAAGCAATGACTAGCTTTGATAATGCTGATGTTGATATGAATGACCGTTATTTGTTAATTGACCCTGTTAACCATGCTAAATTGCTTGCTACAGCAGAGGCCACTAGCTCTGACTTTATTACAAGCCGTTCTTTGGAAACTGGTGAAGTTGATGGTTTGTGTAATTTCAAATTCATCAAATCCACACGCCTTCCAACCGATGGTTCTGGATATCGCCGTTGCTTCGCTTTCCAAAAAAGCGGTGTTGGACTTGCTACTGCGCTTGCTCCAGAGTTTGATGTTTATCAGGCAAAAGAAAAACGCGGTAATCCTTGGGTTGCTTATATGATGCTTTCTATGGCTGCAACACGCCTTGAAAACACCAAAGTAACTGAAATCAAGTGCTTGGCAACCTAATATTTAACATTTTAAGGAGAATAAAAAATGGCAACTTTCTACGCTACGTCCGCAACGGATGTGTTTAACACTAACCCACCTGTAAAAGCATCACCTGCTATGCACGGTGGCCGCGTTCGAGTATTGAGCGATACGCTAACATATGCTTCACAAGCATCTGGTAGTACGCTCGTATTCGGTGGTGGTTATATTCCAAAAGGGGCGAGAGTTCTTTTTGGTTTAATGACAACCTCAGCGTCAACTGGCTCTGCAACGGTTTCCGTTGGCATTACTGGTACTACAGCTAAATATAAAGCTCTTGCAGCTTATACAACCGCTGATGTTCCTTTGGTGTTTGGCGTTACCGCTGGCCTTACAGAGACAACTGCTGATGAGCAAATCATACTTACAACTGGTGGTGCCGCGCTTCCTGCGTCTGGCACTCTTACAGTAAGTATTTATTACGTAGTTGATTAATCCTTCGCACCAAGGATTAATTTGAGCAACCTGCATGGTGGTTGGGCTGACTAGCTATAGTCTCTTTTTTTAGGAGTTAAAAATGACTATTGATGCTGTGCAAATATGCAATATAGGAGTAGCGAAAACTGGTTCCGATTCATTTATAACTTCTTTTAATGATGATACTAAAGTAGCAAGACTATGCTCTATTTTTTATGAGCCTATGAGAGATAGCTTATTACGTTCTCATTTATGGAGATTTGCAAGAAAACAATATCAACTCGCCCCGTTAGTTGATGAACCATTATTTGATGGTGGTTATTATTTCCAAAAACCAAGTGATTGTCTAAGGGTTATTCAGCCCAATGAAGACTACTTCCAAATGTATGGTAGGTGGAGCGTTGAAGGCGATAAAATACTGGCCGATACCGACCTCTTAAATATTGTTGGCATACAAAGGGTAACTGATGAAAACCTGTTTGATTCTGTTTTCAGTGAGGCTTTATCAACAAAGATAGCACATGAATTATGCTTACCATTGGCTCAATCTGAGTCTTTAAAAACTGCTTTAAAACAGGATATGAGAGAGATAATTATTAGGGCAGCTCATATAGGGGCGACAGAGCAAGATAGCCAAAAATTCATAGCAGAAACATTAGTGATGGCGCATAATTAATGGGACAACCAGTAGAAGTAATACAATCTGTTTTTAATCGTGGTGAACTTTCCCCCCGTATTATTGGGCGTGTTGATAACGATGCTTATTATAACGCATTAAAATATTCTGAAAATTTTATTCCTTTCCCACAGGGCGCCATTACAAAACGCATGGGGACATATTTTGTTTCATCTGTGAAAGATAGCTCAAAGACAACAATACTTATCCCATTTCGCTTTTCAACTACTCAGAATTACGCGATAGAGGCTGGCGATTTATATATGAGATTTTATAGAAATCGTGGACAAGTTGAGACTTCCCCAAGTGTACCTTATGAATTAGTTACGCCATGGCCACAGAGCGTGTTAAGAGAGCTTAAATATGTTCAATCATATGATAGGATTTATGTGTTTCATAAAGACTATCAAACTAGAGTTATAACAAGAACAAGCGACACTTCATGGACAATCAATACATTGTCATTTGTGGATGGCCCATTTTTGCCAGAGAACGCAACAAGTACAACTTTAGACCCAAGCGGTTCATCTGGTTCTGTTACAGTAACAGCGTCTTCTGCCATATTTGTTGCTGGGGATGTTGGACGACAAATAAGATTCCATGATGGAACGGACTGGCATTATTTAGAGATAACAGCATATACAAATTCAACAAATGTTACCGCCACAGTCATGGGTACGACATCGCTTCATGCGCATACTGCTACAACAAGATGGAGGCTTAGTTATTTTGGTGGCTCTATGGGTTGGCCATCAGTAGGAACTATTTATGAGCAAAGACTTATAATGGCCAATACATCGTCATATCCAGCAACCATATTTGCATCATCTACTGGAGAATTTGGCGATAGCGTAACAATGTCACCAAGTCAACCAACTGGTACGGTTACAGATAGTGATGGATTTGTTTATACTATAGGTGACGACCAAGTTAATGCCATCCAGTGGCTTTCAAGCGGTAGAATATTGATGATTGGAACAACTGGCGCTGAACACTCTATGACTGGCGGAACATCGTCTTCATATGCTCCAGTAACGCCTAGCAATGTCACAATTAAGCGTGAGTCAAAAATAGGTTCAAGGCAAACCGTCAGGGCGCATCGCGTTGGTAACGCCATTTTGTATATATCTCGGTCAGGTTTAAAAGTTAGAGAGCTAAATTATGATTTTGGTATTGATAGTTATGTTAGTCGTGATGTCACTATTTTTAATGACCATATAACTGAATCTGGAATTATAGATTGTGATTTTCAGGACGAACCAGACCCGACATTATGGTGTGTAAGGAATGATGGAAAACTTGTTGGATTTTCCTATGAAAGAACACAGCAGGTTGAAGGTTGGCATAGGCATACAATGGGAGGTGTAGACGCAAGCGTTAAGTCAGTTTGTTGCATACCTAAACCAGACAAGAATGGTGACGACCTATGGATGATTGTTTCCCGCACTATAGATGGTTCAACAGTTCAAACAATTGAATATTTGTATGACTACTTTTTGCCAGATACAAATGGTAAAGAATCAGCATTTTTTGTTGATTGCGGTGCAACGTATGACGGTAGGCTTGATGCCACATTAACACCAAGCGCAACAACTGGTAGTGGGGTTACATTTACCGCTGGCTCATCTGTTTTTACCGCTGGTATGGTTGGCGACCAAATAAGAAATGGATTATCCAGAGCCACTATAACTGGATATACAAGCGGAACCCAAGTTACAGCAACAATTACTGTTAATTTTTCAAGCACATCTCCTATACCGTCTGGCGACTGGTCTGTAGCAACAAAAGATGTTGTTGGGCTGTCAGTGCTAGAGGGAGAAGAAGTCTCTATTTGCGCAGACGGCTATTACGCTGGAGAAAAAACAGTATCGTCTGGCGGGTTTTCGATTGACGATTACGCAAGCATAATCCACGCTGGTTTGCCATATACATCAGAGCTTAGGACGTTACCTGTTGAGATAAAATCAATGGGAAGTATTGCTGGTAAAGTAAGAAGAACAAACTTGATTTTCTTTTATCTTACAAATACGATAGGATTATCAATAGGTAACTCTTTGAATAATGTATTAGAGACTGTTCCTTTTGGCGGTGCTAGTGAGAATCTTAATGAGGGGCCATCTTTATTTAATGGTGTATTAAAAAGAGAGCCGCCTATTGATTTTGATGAAGAAGGGATTGTTAGAATAGTACATGGATGGCCAACAAATATCACAATCAACTACATTGCCCAACAACTTACGATTAATGGTTAAACCACTAAATTATTGGAACTTATCAAAATTTAAACCGCACAATATACAAAAGGATTGTTTTGAATCTACAAAGAAAATATTTAAAAATGGGTTTCCAGACCATCAAGGGATTTTATATGACGGAAGAAAATCAATTCTTATATTTGGCTTAATTGATATGGGTGGTGGGCAATATTATTGTTGGACTGTTTTTGGAGAAAACTTTAAAAAATTTCATTTAAGATTTGTGATTAATTATACTAATAGGTACCTTAATATGTTACAATACAAAAGCATACATCATATAATTAGAAAAGATATGCCGTGGACTAAAAAAATGATGTCTATGGCTGGATTTGAATATGTTAGAGATGAAGAAGAAGCAACGGAACACTGGATAAAATTATAATGGCAGAAGCATTACCCTTTATTACAGCAGCTATATCTGTTGCGCAATTTGTCCAAGGCGTTAAGTCGTCTAAACAAAACACGGCTATGGCCGATGCGACAACGCAACAAGCAACCGCAAATATTCAAAACGAACAAAATACATTAGCTATTAAGCAGACTCAGTTAACTAGGTCTCAAGAAATAGCTAGGGGTAAAGCTAGGGCTGCCGCTGCTGGCTCTGGAGCTACACTAGGTTCATTTGATACTCTTTTTGCAGATAATGACAGGCAAGCACTTATGGACAAATATATGCTTGATTATGATAGTAAAATGACACAAGAGAACTTGAGATACAATTCCGCCGTCCAAAGTCAGCAATATAAATCTGCTGCCCAATCCTCATTAATTAGTGGAACTGTCGCCGCTGGTTCAACTTTATATTCTGGATATAATAATGGTGTGTTTTCTTCATCTGCCAAAATACCGAACCAAACTTTTGCGCAAAAAAACAATTTAACATACATGAACGATTAAAATGAAAATACCTCAATACGAACAACAAGTGAATACGCCTAATCCACCACAGTTTAATCAAATTGCGGACGTAAGAAATAATGATTTGGGAACTATAGTTGATGGTTTAAGTGAAGTTTATAAGGTTAAATTAAAAGAAGAAGAAGAAGCTAAAAAGACAGCTATATTCCAAGCTGATACATCTATTAAGATTGGTTTAAAAAAGGCTCAGTATGATATTTTAGAAAAAATAAAAAATGGCGGCTCTTACGCTGATGCAGAAATGGAATACCAAAAAGCGCACGATTCACTGGTTAGTCAGTATTCTTCAGCTTTTGATGTTGATAAAACTGGCAATACAAAAATAAGAGCGTTAACTGATTATCAAGAAAGTAGCGTTGATAATATACTTAAAATTCGTGATGCAGTTAATTCTCGCCGAAAATCCGATACAGTTGATTCAGCCAATAATATGATGGATATTCTAAAAAATGAATATTCATATTCTACTACATCCGAACAACGAAAAGCCATGGTAGAAAAAATGAATAGCACTATGGCTGGTGTTTCTGCGACTGGTGTAATGTCTCCAGATGAGGGTAAGATGAAGTTGCGCCAAGCGATTGGCGATGCAGAAGTAGGGCGTATCAAAATTATGATACAAAATTCATCCAATCCATATTCTGCGTTATCTGATTTAGAAATGTCAAAAGATGTAATTGACCCAAATTCATATGTGCAATTAAAGAACGCTTTAGAGTCTAAAATTGTTGATATTTCAGCATCTGAGAAAGTTGGTATTGCAATAGCAAAAAGTTCAGATATTCCAAATTTTGATTTTGCTGTTTCTTCTGTGTTTCGTGAAGAAGGTGGTTATGTTGCTGATGATGCTGGCAAGGGGCCAACTATCTACGGCATTAATAGTTCCGCCAATAAAGAAGAATTTGCTCAAATAATGGCATTAAAAAATGCTGGAAAAGAACAAGAAGCTATAGCTTTAGCAAAACAAACATATAAAACTAAATATTGGGACGCTATTAATGGTGATAATTTAAGCCCTGATTTGGCATACGCCGCTATGGATGTTGCTGTTAATATGGGGCAGGGAACGGCTAAAAAACTACTTGAACAGTCTGGCGGTGACATTCTTGCGTTTCAAGAATTGCGTAAACAGGAATATATTAATATAGCTAAGAGTAATCCAGAAAAAGCAAAATACCTTGCTGCTTGGTTGGCTAGAACTGATAGGGTGACAAATAAGGTTGTTGCTGGTGCGCAAATACCAAAACAAGAGGATGTTGATATATATTATAAAAATAATATTGCTCCTCTTATTTCTGAATCGCCAGAAATTTATGAAAGTTCAATTATTGATACTGCTACAGCTACAGGTAAAGTCCCAACTCAAATAATTAAGCAAGCAAATACATTTTTTAATATGGACGTTTCAACAATAACAAAGGCTGACGAGGCAACAATAGCTTCAATATCAAATGTTGTTTCTAAAATTGGGGAAAGGCCAGATTTAGTTGGAGAGAATGGCGTATCGAGTCAGGATGTAATGAAAGCCAACATTCTTAAATCTCGCATTGATTCTGGGGCTACGCCACAGCAAGCAATAATGGATATGAGAACTATTACAAAAGACGCACAAGCAACAGATTTATATAAAACAGCATTAACTGAATCGCAAAATATACTTATTGGAACAAAAGCATCTGGAGAAAAAATAGATAAGCCAGAAACGCCAAGATATGCTAATTCTGATTTTATGCAATCGTACGCTATACACAGGTCTTTAGGGGCAACACAAAAAGAGGCCAAGGATTTAGCGCAAAACGAAGTTAATAAATCATTTGGAGAATTTAATGGTAAGTTATTTAAAAATGTAGCTACTGAATTCGACACTAGGTTTTCAGAGGAATCTTTTATTGGCGCTGCTAAGGAAGCTATGGCATCGATTGGTTATGTTCCTCCTAATGGAGCTACATTTGGAGTTGTCGCTGATACAATTACTAAAAAACAATATGCTCGCTCTGGTAATAAAAATGATATCACATACGCGGTAATGCTTAATTGGTCAGATACTAATGAGCCAGTATATGCAATAGATGAAAAAACTGGTAGCGTTATTAGGTTTAAACCTAATCTTAAATTTATTAAATCTGTTGTTGTTGGCTCTTATAATGAGCCATCTAATAGTATGTTAAAAACATTAAACATTATGCGTTAGGTATTTATGTCTCAAGAATTAAAATTGGGTGGTGAGGCCGTTCTTGTTCCTGTTGAGGAAATGAGACAAGAGCTTAATTATGGACTTCCGTACAATACACAAAGACATTCTGCACAAACAGAAGAGACAAGTTATTGGACAGCTTTAAAAGATATACAAACCCCAACAAAAGTTGGCGCTTCACTGGCTATATATGGTGATAAATTTCTTCGTTCATTAGATAAAAATGACACCATGAATATGGTTGACCCAATGTTTGACCCAAGACAAGTTTGGAAAGATTCAGGTTTATCAGAAGATGATTTTCCTACTATATCCAAAATGACAAATTTTGAACAATATAACACTTTTAAAGAATATAGAGATTGGCGTGACAACACAGAACAAGCTTTAGAGGGGTCTGGAGTTACTGGGGCTATTGTTGAATTTGGCTCTCAATTACTCACTGACCCAACCACATATTTTGGATTTGGCGCGGCAAAAATGCTATCTAAAGGAATGTCCGCCGCCAAAGCATTGGCTATATCTGGCGCGGCCTCTGGCGCAGTATATGAAGGAATACAACAGGCAACGGATATAGGCGAACAAAGAACAGCGGCGCAAAGTATGATTACAATAGGTAGCTCTGGTGTAATTGGCGGAGTGTTGGGCGCGGCAACCCCTTTATTTACAAAATTTGTTTCCAAAAAAGGAAAAGATTTTTCTACTGCCGCTGTTGATGTTATTAATAATATTGACGATATAGAAGCTAATACATACAAATCTTTATCTGCAATGGCTGTAAATAAAGACCCATCACTATCTGAGATATCTGGAACATTGCCAAGATTTTTAGCTAAGGGTTACAGCTATCTTTCACCAAAAATAAAAGGCCAAGCATCTGAAACTCCAGAAGTTAGGGAAGCGTTTGCTAAATTTTACGGAACTTCATTAACAACTAAAGGTAATGTAGAAGGAATTGCTACAGAAGCCAGTTTTGTTGATTCAGTTGTTAATCTCAACAAAAAAGCCAAAGGCATGATGAATGACATGGCTGATACGGTTGTAAAACTAGAAAAACAAGGTGTAAAAGTTGATGATGATTTTTATCGCCGCGTATTTATAAAAGCAAACGACTTTGAAGACCAACTTATAGATGGAACGCCAGAATCATTGGTAGCTAAAAAAATGCTAGAAATGGGCGAATTTATAAAAAAAGAAGCTGATGGCATGGATGGATTTAACATCCGTGAACGTTTTATCCCATCGTCATACAGTGAAAAAAATGTGAATATGAATTTTCCAGCTTTGCAAGATAAGATGGTTAAATTCATTAAAAATGAAATATCTGGAATAGATGGTGCTATATTAAAATTAAATAATAAGATAGAGAGATTGTCTAATGACGCATCTAGTTTAGCAAAACAAAAAATAGATGATTTGTCTGAAGAACTAAATAGATTACAAGCTTATCGTTCAATGGGCGATAGTGAGATTGCGGAGGAAGCATATCATCTTGCTGAAAGATTTCGTACTGGAAATTTCAATGAGGCGTTAATGGCGTTTAGACCAATAGGCGCAAAAAAAGTTATGCCATCTCACTTTAAAGAGCGTTTATTAGAACAAAAAGATATGGTTGATTTTTTGGAAGTTAATCCATTTGAGCTTTACTCAAAATATTATCGAGATGTAATTCCTCACGTCTCGTCTCACCAAGTATTTGGTCGCTCAACTCCAGAGAAATTTATTAATAATTATGCCGATAAATTGCGTCAAAAATTACCAAAAATAACTGATGCTAAAGAAAAAATTAAATTAGGTAAAGAAATAGATATGATTGAAAAAGATTTATCTCGTGGATGGCAAAACGCATCTGGTGGACTAGCTGTAATGGCTAAAGATTATATGGGAGATACGGCATATAATATAGCTAAAGCAGCCAAAAATTGGACTTCAGCAGTATCTCTTGGGACATCAATATTTGCGAATACAACTGAATTTGCGGCTACATCTATGGTTCATGGGCTAAAAGAACAAAAAGAATTAACAGCAATAATGGCAAAAGCCGCATCTTCCCCAGAGCTTCGTAATATGATGCGTGGCGATGCTAAGTATATGGCGAATGTTATGACTCTTGTTGCTCACAGTAAAACAGCGAAAGCGTTTACTGACGACTATATCAATTATGGGTTTGGAAAAAATTCACTTACTGGAAAATTATCTAAAGGAGCATCGTTTGTAAATCACTGGTCTCAGTATGCTAATGGAAACGTCCCTTGGACTGGATTTATACGTGATTTTATTCAACTATCAAGACAAAACGCAATTATTGAAAGTGTATCATTACTCAATAAAGGTAAATTAACTGGCGAAAGATTAACTAGCCTATCAAAACTTGGTATAGGAAAAGAGCATAGTTCTATTATTTTGGAGCAAATAAAAAAACACGCAAAAGATGTTGATGGTGTTTTGTTCGCTAACACTCAAGAATGGGATGATACAATAGCGAAACGTATCATGGAAAATGCTATTAATAGAGATGTTCGTTCTATATCAATAGACCCTCAAGTTGGCGACACACCACATATATTTAATGTGGCTGGTTTTGATTTGTTGTTTCAATTTAAATCATGGGCTGTTACTGCTGGTCACACATATGGGTTGGCAGCATTACAGCGAGCAGACCAAGAACATTTAGTTGGTATGGCATCGTATATTGGATGGGGCGCATTAACTTATATGATAGCTGAAAAAGCCAAAGGTAATGAACCACCAACAGATATTGATGAAATACTTTATGCTGGAGTATCTAACTCTGGAGTTTTAGGCGTTCTTCCAGATTACGGAGGGCATTATTTTGCTAATAGGTGGCTTGACCTTGATTCTGGTGGCGCAAAATATTCAGAATACCAAGATTGGAAATCATTAATTGAGGGGCCTGCTATGGGTAAAGTTAAAGATTTTCAAGGTGTAGCAACTCCATTTATTAGAGCGTTAGACCCAGACAAAGAAGCAGAATTTAATAATAAATTTTGGAAGGACTTTATGGACATTTTACCAGTCCCATATGTCAAGCCATACATTAAAAATGAATTGCTAAAATAGACCATTTAATATAGGATTTTACCATGACAATATCTACAAATTACGAACCAGTTAAGTACACAGGAAATTCAGTCACAACTGTATTTACGTTTGCGTACCCGTTTTTTTCATCTAGCGATTTGTTGGTTTACCTTGATGGCGTATTACAGTCAACAGGCTATACCGTGACTGGCGGCTCTGGCTCATCTGGAGAAATAACGTTTTCTTCAGCCCCAACAACTGGCGTTATTATAACAATAGAATTATCTTTACCATATACACAATTAGATAACTATGTTGAGAACCAAGCGTTTCCAGCAGATACTCTTGAAAAGGGACTTGATAGGGCGGCTATCAGAGACCAGCAGCTAGCAAACTCTATTGAGCGCTCATTGGTTTTTCCAGCCACGTTGTCTGGCTCTTTAGTTGGTGAACTACCACAACCAGTAGATGATAAAATGCTTACTTGGGATGGCACTACTGGCCTTGTAAAAAATGGGCCTTCTGCCGCTGACGTGAGTAGTGTTCTTTCGGATGCAACCACGGCTGCGGCCACAGCGACAGCACAAGCGGCAATAGCAACGACAAAAGCAAGTGAAGCTTCTGCTTCTGCGGCGGCAGCGGCATCCACAGTAGGGTCAATCACTTATCTATGGGCAAGTACAGCAACGGGAACTTCAGACGCTTTGGTGCTTACACCTACCCCCGCAATCACATCATACGCCGCTGGTCAGAAATTCCGTTTTATTGTTAGCGCCTCTGCAAACACAACGGCCACGCCTACTGTCAACGTTAATGGTGTCGGTGCGAAAAATATTAAGAAAACGATTGGCGGTGCTTTGGGTAATCTTGCAGTCGGTGATTTGGTTGCGTCAACCATTGCAGAGATTGAATATGATGGAACCCAATTCCAATTATTAAACATACGTTCGAATAGCCAAGGCGCTGACATTGCTAGTTCTGGAACGATAAACCTTAGCACAGCAACAGGTGACTACGTTAACGTAACAGGAACCACGACCATAACGGCCATCACATTGGCTCAAGGTCTTGAACGAACCGTCAAGTTTGCTGGAATTTTGACACTAACAAACGGGGCTTCTCTAATTCTACCAAGCGGCGCAAACATCACAACGGCGGCGGGGGATGTTGCTATATTCCGCGGTGAGGCTAGTGGTGTTGTTCGCTGTGTCGCATACACCAAAGCAAACGGGCAAGCTGTGGCTTCGACAGCAGTCGGAAGTTACCAAAACAATGGATACGCCCTTAACAGATATAACTTTGGTTTAGCTACTGCTGCGACTAGCGGGGCAGCGGTAACAGCGAACAGATTGTATGCTGTACCTTATGTCGTCGGAGCTACTACAACTTTCACACGTATCGGCATTAATGTAACATCTGCTATTGCTGGAAACGCTCGTCTAGGCATCTATAACTGGGCGGATGGTGTTCCTAGCACGTTAGTTTTAGATTGCGGGACTGTCTCCACAAGTTCAACAGGTGATAAAGAAATAACAATTTCTCAAAGCTTAACTGCTGGAGTCTATGCGCTCGCGGTTGTTTTTGATGCTGCACCTAGCGTAGCTGTTGCGAATGAACGAAATTTGATTAATTATCTAGTTGGTGATGTTTCTTCAACAGGAAATAACGTATTTCAATACATGGCTCATACTTACGGGGCTTTACCAGCGTCATTTAGCGCACCTACTTACACGGGAACAGCATCTCCAGTTTTATGGATGAGGAAGGTTTAATATGTTAGTCAATAGAGAAACATATACAGACGGAAACGTCACAATCGAAACTTATGATGATGGTATCCCCGCGATAAATATCGTTACTTCTTATCGTGACGAAAAAGCTGGTGTCTTCGTTTATAAGAATGTACCCATGAAATTAACAGACGGGGCAAGGGCTGACTTAACTGCCTTGTATTTCACCGCCCTTTTAAACCAATCCATACCGAATGAGACTGTATTGGCCGAGTGGCAAGAACGCGGGTATGAGGCGATCCACTTAACGGCTGGTGACTTACGCGCCGATGGCGATAAGTTTATGCAACACAGACAGAAATGTTTTACGGCCGCTAGTGTAGTAAAAGCTAGTATCAACGACTATACAACCGCAGAAGAAATTAAAACCGCATTTGATGAGGCGTACAATAATGCCTAAATGCTCTATGCCATTCACGCCATTCTTTCGCCCTTGGTTCAATGCCAAGTTTGGGGATTTGTGCGATAAGCATGACTTTAATTATGATAGCAGATACCCACGGAAGATGGCTGATATTGAGTTTGCAGCTTCTATTATGCTTCGTGGTTATCCGTTTATGGCGTTGCTGGTTTATGTGTTTGTTCGTGTTTTTGGATGGAGTAAGTATCCTAAATGAAATTAACTGTGGAATGGGTAAAATCATCACAACCTAAAGACGTGAAGGTTCAAGTTGAAACAACTTTCAGGGACGCTCTCCTTGAAAAATTCAATGGGGTGGAAAATGCAAAAGCGGCATATGATTTTTATCAAACCCATCCAAAGGTTA